>FTDB01000649.1_pt1 | contig 40733 bp, 40 predicted proteins | sample 1639741 | NCBI WGS metagenome assembly FTDB01 (sample SAMEA3914869, study PRJEB12502) | metagenome | biome: forest; material: soil | place: USA | collected 2012-03-12 | depth 0.1 m | reverse complement strand
TTTGAAATCTCCAAAACCGCCTGCGGTTTTGGCAAGGGCGACGGCCCGCCCGAGCGCATGCGAGGAGCCATGCGGCATTTGAGCTAAAGAAACTTCTTCACGGGTTTTTTGACATCTCATCCTGGCGCTTGAGCTTGGCGCGCAGGGCGGTCGAGGAGTGGCTGTGCAGCGGGCCCTTGAGATAGGCCCAGGCCGGGGCTTTCTGGTATGGCAGGATATGGGCGGCGCGCTCCTTGGTGCGGAAGTGGGCGAAGCGCTTGGCCGCCGGCGAAAAGCGCGCGTTCATCATGGCCCCCGGCCGCGACACGATGACCACCGGCATGATGTGCATGATCTGCACCCAGCCGCGCCATTTATGGAAGCTGGCCAGGCTGTCGCCACCCATGATCCAGACGAAATGGACGCCGGGATAGCGGGCTTTCAAGGCGCGCAAGGTATCGAGCGTATAGGTGGCGTCGATCTGGGTCTCAAAGTCGGAGATGACGTCGTGCGGGCCGGTAAAGGGCTTGAGCTGGGCAATGCGCTCCGCCAGCGGCGCGGTTTCATGTTTGCTTTTCAAGGGGTTCTGCGGCGACACCAGCCAGATGATCTTGTCGAGGCCAAGCTTGACGCGCGCCGTTTCGGCGACGTGGCGGTGGCCTTCATGGGCCGGGTTGAACGAGCCGCCGAACAGGCCGATCTTCATGCCGCGTTCCAGGTGCAGCCCGGTGCGCAGGGCGCCCGAGCGCACGGGATAGGTCATGGGGGCGAGGCCGGCGAACCACATCAGGCGGCCTCCCTCCCCAGCAAGCCGGGGAGGTATAAAAATGCGCCAATCCCCACGACCCCCGCCATCCGGCCTAGTTATCCCACGGATTGTAGGCGCTGGCGGCCGCGGCGGCTTCGACGGCCCGGGGCGATTGCGCCTGGATGGTATCCAGCGCGGCGAACAGCAGGTCGCGCACGCCTTCGCCGGTGACGCCGGAGATCAGGTGGGGCGTGGTGCCGGCGGCCTTCTTGACTTTAGCCGCCAGTTTCTTGCGCGCGTCGGCGTCGAGCGCGTCGACCTTGTTGATGGCGACCAGTTCGGTCTTCGAGCCCAGGATATCGTCGTAGGCTTTCAACTCCTTGCGGATGACCTTGTAGTCCTTAACCGGGTCGGCGGACGTGCCGTCGATCAGATGGATCAGCACCTTGGTGCGTTCGACGTGGCCGAGAAACTTGGTGCCGAGGCCCGCGCCGTCCGACGCGCCTTCGATCAGGCCGGGGATATCGGCCAGTACGAAGCGCTGTTCGGGGCCGAGGTCGATGACGCCGAGATTGGGCACCAGGGTGGTGAAGGGATAGTCGGCGATCTTGGGCTTGGCCGAGGACGAGGCGGCGAGGAAGGTCGACTTGCCGGCATTAGGCAGGCCCACCAGCCCGGCGTCGGCGATCAGCTTGAGGCGCAGCCATAGCCAGCGCTCCTGGCCGTCCTGGCCGGGCAGGGCGAACTTCGGCGCCTGGTTGACGGGGCCCTTGAAGCGGGTATTGCCCCAGCCACCGTTGCCGCCCTTGGCCAGCAGGTAGCGCATGCCGGCCTTGTCGAGATCGACGATCAGGGTTTCGTGGTCTTCCTCGAAGACCTCGGTGCCGACGGGCACCCGCAGGACGATATCCTCGGCATTGGCGCCGTGCATCTGGCGGCCCATGCCGTGGGTGCCGGTCTTGGCCTTGAAATGCTGCTGGTAGCGGTAGTCGATGAGGGTGTTGAGGCCTTCGGTCGCCTCGATCCAGACGTCGCCGCCCTTGCCGCCATCGCCGCCATCGGGTCCGCCGTTGGGGATGAATTTCTCGCGCCGGAAGGAGACGCTGCCCGCGCCGCCGTTGCCCGAGCGGATATAGATCTTGCACTGGTCGAGAAATTTCATGGCCGTGGTGTAGGCTGAAGTGGGTTTGAGGGCAAGCGGGTTGTGCTCAGGTGGAGGATAAGCTCTGCCATTGTAATGGGGTCGAGGGGGTGAGAAGCGCAGGTTTGCCGCATGGCCGGCAAACCTGATGAAATCGACCCGGTGGGTCGATTTCCGCACCGAACGCCCAAAGCCATGCGGCGGGCGACCCCTGGCCTTTAAAATAGAAAGAGCCGTGGATTGGCCCAGGGGCCATCCCGGCTCTTTCTGCCTTCAGAACGAAGGGGCCACAGGCCCCTTCACCCCGTTACAATATGCGGATCATATGCCACGCCTCGTGCTCGCCCTCGCGCGCCAGCGACGTCTCCATCGTCCGGCGGCCGGTGTAGAGGAAATCCGCCGCCACCAAGACCCGCGCCGACGCCGCATTGTCGGCGAAATGCGCCGCATGGACGATGCGGTGCAGGCGCTTGCGTTTCACCCAGCGCAGCAGACCGTCGATGGCCTCGACCGCGTAGCCGTGACCTTGATGGCCGGGCGCCACGAAGACGCTCAGGTTCGGCCCGAAGCTGTGCAGGTCCGGACCCTTGCCGCACGCTGATTGCGTCAGCGACACCACGCCGGCCAGGTCGTCGTCCCCGGTGCGGATGGCCCAGTACGACTGCGGCTGGCCGCGCATTTTCTCCAGCAGCCGAACGGCCTCGCCGCGGCCCAGCGGATGCGGGATGGCGTGGGTCATGCGCGCGGTCGCCAGCCCGCCGAATACCTGCATCAGGTCATCGAGATCGCTGCCGCGCAAGGCGCACAGCGACAAACGCGTGGTTTCGATGGTGGCCACATCGTTGCGTGGCAAGGGGTTGGCGATGGCGTCGGGCTGCGTGATCATCGGCTCTCTCCTGTGGCCCCGGAGTGTCGAAGCAAGCTTGCCTCCGGCTTGGGACCTATTTGGGGTCGAACTGTGTCAGTTCGATCATCTTGGGCTTTGAGCGGGATCACGTTTTGGTTAAGTGAAAACGTAATAGAAAACGGGAGCCCGGTGGAATCCGGACTCCCGCTCAAATTCGGTCCGGATCGGCTTTTTTTGCGAAGCACGATCCGAAAATGTCAGACCGTGTTATTCGGCGGCCTGGGCCGCGGCAGGAATAATCGATACGTAACAGCGGTCGTCGCGCTTGGTCTGGAACTTGACCGCGCCGGTCGCCGTGGCGAACAGCGTGTGGTCGCGGCCCATGCCGACATTGGTGCCGGCAAAGAACTTGGTGCCACGCTGGCGGACGATGATGTTGCCGGCGAGGACGTTCTCGCCGCCGAAGCGCTTTACGCCGAGGCGCTTGGATTCGGAATCGCGGCCGTTACGCGACGAGCCGCCGGATTTCTTGTGTGCCATGGGTCGGGCTCCTTAAACTTTACGCTTCTTCGGAAGAGGCTTCGACAGCCTTCTTCTTCGGGGCGGCTTTCTTCTTGGGTTCAGCGGCGGGCTCGGGTGCCACGACCGGGGCGGTGACTTCCAGTTCTTCCGGCTCGGCCAGGGCGGCGGCGATGGTGCCCGAAACGTTTCTGGGCGCCAGGTTACGGGCGCGGGCGTCGAGTTCGGCCTTGGTCGTCAGCGACACGGTGCCTTCCCAGGCGGCCGTCTTACCGGCGCCGGCGATGCCGGTGACGCGCAGGACGCTGTGCTGCTGGCGATGGCCGCGGGTGCGGCGATAGCCCTGGCGGCGGGTCTTCTTGAAGATGCGGACCTTGTCGCCCTTGCGGGTTTCGATCAGGGTGGCGTCGACCACGGCGCCTTCGACCACGGGGCTGCCGACCACGGCGCCGGCGTCGTCGCCGATCATCAGCACGTCGTTGAACTTGACCGCCGCGCCGGGTTCGCCGGCCAGCTTTTCGACCACGAGCAGGTCGCCGGCCGAGACGCGGTATTGCTTACCGCCTGTTTTGATGACCGCGTACATGGTCAGGTGCCTCATGCAAAGGCGCGGTCAAAAACGTCCGCGCGAACAAATGGAAATACGCCCAGGAACCTTGTGGGTCCGGGCGAGAGGGCGCGAGTTATACAGACCGTCCCGTCAGAGTCAACCGGCCAAAGCGCAAAAAGGCCTAGGTTTTTAGCGAAGATTTATGCGCTACAGGCTTTGCCGTGGCGCATCCTTGCGCCGCCCTCCCTAACCTGCCTGGATACAAGGAGACCGCCATGACCGCAACCGCGCCTTCGTTCATTCCGCCTGCCCCCTCAGGCCAGCGCCCGCCACTCGATCCCGACGGCGATACCGCCGCCATCCCGCGTCCGGCCGACGAACTGGACGGCGACAACGCGCTGGAACAGCCCGACACGGCCGATCATGGCGAACAGCAGGGGTGAAGGTGGCTCCGGGGGCTTGATTTCCCGGGGCAATGGCATACTTAAGCGGCAGACCTTGTCCGCCATTATAAAGTAACACCGCCATGCCTGATACAGCCGTTTCGCAAAAGACCCCCGTCACCGTGCTCACCGGCTATCTCGGCGCCGGCAAGACGACCCTGCTCAATCGTATCCTCAGCGAAAACCACGGGCAGAAGTATGCCGTCATCGTCAATGAATTCGGCGAGATCGGCATCGACAACGACCTGATCGTCGGCGCCGACGAAGAAGTGTTTGAGATGAACAATGGCTGCGTCTGTTGTACGGTGCGCGGCGACCTGATCCGCATTCTGTCGGCCCTGATGAAGCGCAAGGGCCGGTTCGACGCCATCATTGTCGAGACGACCGGCTTGGCCGACCCCGGTCCTGTGGCCCAGACTTTCTTCGTCGACGAGGAGATCAAGGCGAAAACCTATCTCGATTCCGTTACCACGCTTGTCGATGCCCGCCATTTCGACCAGGCGCTGAAGGACGGCCGGGAGGCCAAGGAACAGATCGCCTTTGCCGACCACATCATCCTCAACAAGACCGATCTGGTCAGCGAGGACAAGCTCGACGAGATCGAAGGCCGGCTGAAGGGGCTGAACCCGCTGGCCACCATCCAGCGCGCCCACCGTTCGGACGTGCATATTCCTGCCCTGCTCAACCAGCACCGCTTCGACCTGACCAAGATGGAGTCGGTGGAAAACCACGGTCACGACCATCATGACCATGACCACCACCACGATCATGACCACCATCATCACGATCACGACCATGGCCACGGGCACGATCATCATGACCATGATCATGGGCATCATCACCACAATCCGGCGCATGGCGAGGCCGGTCATGTTCATGACGAGCACTGCGTCCACACCATCAACCCGATCCATGATGAAGAGATCAAGAGCGTCAGCCTGACCTCCGACAAGCCCATGGACGGTGTCAAGTTCACGCAATGGCTGGACAGGCTGCTGGCCGAAAAGGGCCAGGACATCCTGCGCGCCAAGGGCATTCTCGATGTCGCCGGCGAAAGCAAGCGCCTGGTCTTCCAGGCCGTGCACATGATCCTGGAAGGTGAGTTGCAACAGGAATGGAAGCCCGGCGACAAGCGCGTGTCGCGGGCGGTGTTCATCGGCCGGCATCTGGATACGACGGCGCTCAAGGCCGGTTTCGAGGCGTGCGTGGTGCAGTAAATCCCACGTCTCCCCTGATCTACGGGGAGAGGTTGGTCCGAAGGACCAGGTGAGGGGTTTTTGCCCGCTGTGGAATTGACCCCTCATCCGACGCTTCGCGCCACTTTTCCCCGTAGATCAGGGGAGACGTGGGTTTGATTCCGTCTGGCCAAATAGGTCACCTCTCCCTATAAGCCCTGCCATGACCCTGACCACCAAATCCTGCGACGCCTATGTCGTCTCTGCCTTGTTCGACGCGCTCGACGATCCTGTCGCCGCCCTGGCCGACGGCCGTGTTGTCTTCCCCGATCACGACAAGACCTTCGATGCCCATCCCGCCGCCGGCATCCTCGCCGCCGCCATCCACCCGACCGGGTTGGGCATCATCACCGGCGGCGATGACGGTCGCATCGTCTGGACGACCCGGGACACCGGACCGATCGAACTGGCCGCCCACAAGGGCGCCTGGATCGACCACATCGCCGTGGCGCCCGAAGGCCAGACCATCGCCTATGCGGCGGCGAAGAAGGTTTTCGTCCTTGACCTGCTCAGCAAGGCCAGCCGCACCTTCGTCCACGAGCATTCGGTTTCGGGCCTGGCCTTCGATCCGTCCGGCCGCAAGCTCTACTGCGCCACCTATAACGGCGTCGCCGTCTGGTTCACGCGCATCGCCGACCAGAAGCCGTCGAAGCTCTACTGGGCCGGTTCGCACACCGCCATCGCCATGGCGCCGTCGGGCGATTTCGTCATCACCGCCATGCAGGAAAACGCCCTGCACGGCTGGCGGGTCAAGGACGGCAAGGACATGCGCATGGGCGGCTATCCGGCCAAGATCAAGTCGCTTGTCTTCTTTGCCAACGGCAAGCTTCTGGCCACCTCCGGCGCCAATGGCGCGGTGGTGTGGCCTTTCCTGCGCCCGACCGGGCCGATGGGCGAGGAAGCCTCCGAGATCAATCCCGATCCGTCGACCATGGTGGCGGTGGTGGCGGGGGCTTCGGACGAGACGATCCTGGCCGGCGGCACCGAGGACGGCCGTGTCTGGCTGGCCGAGCTGCAATCAACCCACGTCGACTGGATCAAGCGCGACAAGGGCGCCGCCATCACCGCCATGGCCATCGCGGGCGAAGCCAACCGCATAGTGTTTGGCGATGAGGACGGTTTCGTCTATATCTACCAGGGCGAGGTGTAGGTTTCCTCGCGGAGAGTATGCGTGCGGCTATGGGGGCTGTGAATGAGTGACGAAACGCCGGAAGAGGTGCCGACCGAGGAATCGATCTACGACGTCCCTCCGGAACCCGATCCGGAGCCGCAACCCGAACCTGTCACCGTCGAACCGGAAACCGCCGCCATTGTGCCCGCGCCGAAAAAACGCGACCGCCTGACCTGGGCCAAATGGCCGCTGTTCATCGTCGGCGGCTTCTTCGTCTTTTCCGTCCTGTCGGTCGCCGTTCACCGCTTCTTACCCGTGCCAATCACCTTCCTGATGATCGAGCGCCTGGTCCAGGGCAACGGCCTCGACCACCGCTGGGTCTCGGCTGACAAGATCAGCGACAATCTCAAGGCCGCCGTCATCGCGTCGGAGGATGAAAAGTTCTGCAGCCACGATGGCTTCGACGTCGAGGCCATCGAGAAGGCGCAGAAGTACAACGCCACCCACGCCAAGAAGCGTGGCGCCTCGACCATTTCGCAGCAGACGGCCAAGAACGTCTTCCTGTGGCCGGATCGTTCGTGGGTGCGCAAGGGCTTCGAAGTCTATTACACCTTCCTGATCGAGCACATGTGGCCCAAGGACCGTATCCTGGAGGTCTATCTCAACAGCGTCGAATGGGCGCCGGGCGTCTATGGCGCCGAAGCCGCCTCGCAGCACTGGTTCCACCATTCGGCGGCGACGCTCACCAAGGCAGAAGCGGCCAAGCTGGCGGCCATCCTGCCCAGCCCCCTGACTTACAAGACGACCGGCAAGTATGTGACGCGCCAGTCGGGCACCATCCAGGCCCGCGCCCGGGCGGTGGATACTGACGGCCTCGACGCCTGCGCGGCGGATTGATCATGGGCAAGATCGGACATCTGATCCAGACCATGGGACCTTTCGTCCTTATCCCGGCGCTTTTCGTGGTCGTGGGTGTCGGATCCTGGCTGAATATTTTATGGGGCCTCGTTACCGGTGGGCCAAGGGCGCTTCAGGAATCCGGCGCACCTTATCTCTTTGACAGGCCATATTATTTGATGGGCCTCTTGGCTGTGGCGGGCTGGACAATCGCTTTGCTGTCGGCATTGGCGGAAGTCGGAAATCCACTCATGTTTGAAGGCTTTTTGACAGGCTGGAGTCTCCTTGCCATCGGCGTCGGCTTGCTCTTCTTATTGCGCCTCGACATGAGATTGAGGGGCACGCGTTATCTCGCAGAGCATGGTTTCTGGTTGTTTCGCCCGTTTCATGCCATGCAGGTCCGCCAGTTCAACCGCCAAACTTGGGTTATCAAGATAGTTCCCTGGATATTTCTGGTGATCGGAGCCTGTACGCTGATTTTCAGCCTAACCCATATCACGGAAGCCTGGCGACAGACCGCTGCCGGCGCCCGGGTTTTGGTTGGCTACCTGACGCCTTGACGTCTCCACTTGAATGGCGTTCCCTTGCAGCGCAATTCGGGAGGTTGTCATGAAGCGTCTTCTTCTGTCGGTATCGTTCGCGGCCCTGCTCACTGGTTGCGCCAGCGTGCCGTCGCCGCCCGTCGTGCCGGATGTGCCGGCCGAAACGCCGGTGCCGCCCGTCGTCGATCCCGGCACCGGGCCGATCGCGGCGCCCGCGCCGGCCGACCCCACCGCGGCGGACGCCAAGGCCTATGTCGACGATGCCGAGGCCAAGCTGGCTGCGCTCAGCGAATACGACCAGCGCGCCCAATGGGTGCGTTCGACCAACATCACCTTCGATACCGAATGGCTGCAGAACAAGGCCGATGCCGAATTCAACGCCGAGACGGTGAAGCTGGCCATGGGGGCGGCACAGTTCAACAACGTCGACGCCGACCCGGTGACGCGGCGCAAGCTCAACCTGCTGCGCCTGTCGCTGACCCTGCCGGCGGCGGATACGCCGGGCGCGGCGGACGACCTGGCCGCCACCTCGACGCGGCTCGATTCGACTTACGCCACCGGCAAGTTCACCTATAACGGCAAGAGCTATACGCTCGACGACGCCTCGAACGTCATGGCGTCGAGCCGCGATCCCCAGACCTTGCGCGCCATGTGGGAAGGCTGGATGGGTATCGCCGCGCCGATGAAGGACGACTATGCCCACCTGGCCGAACTGTCCAACGCCGGCGCGAAGGGGTTGGGCTTTGCCGATACGGGGGCTTTGTGGCGCTCGGGCTACGACATGGATCCGGACGCCTTCGCCGCCGAGACCGATAAGCTGTGGGGCCAAGTGGCGCCGTTCTACAAGAACCTGCACTGCTACGTCCGTCGCAAACTCAATGAAAAGTACGGCGACACCGTCCAGCCGAAGTTTGGGCCGATTCGCGCCGACCTGCTCGGCAATATGTGGGGCCAGGACTGGTCGAACATCTATGACGTGGTGGCGCCGAAGTCGATCCATTCCAGCTACAGCCTTGACGCGTTGCTGAAGGCGAAGAAGTATGATCCGGTCAAGATGGTCCACACCGGCGAGAACTTTTATACCTCGCTCGGTTTCCAGCCCTTGCCGCAGACCTTCTGGGAGCGCTCGCAGTTCACAAGACCGGCGGGTCGCGAGGTCGTCTGCCACGCCAATGCCTGGGATGTCGACAACGTGTCGGACCTGCGCATCAAGACCTGCCTGGAGGTCAACGGCACCGATTTCTATACCGTCCACCACGAACTGGGCCACAACTTCTACCAGCGCGCCTATTCGGATCAGCCGTATCTGTTCAAGAACGGCGCCAATGACGGTTTCCATGAAGCCATCGGCGATTTCATCGGCCTGAGTTCCGTGACCCCGACCTATCTCCACCAGATCGGCGTGCTCGACAAGGTGCCGGGCGACAGCGAGGATATCCCTTACCTGCTCAAGCTGGCCTTGCAGAAGGTGGCCTTCCTGCCGTTCGGCCTGATGGTCGATCGCTGGCGCTGGGAGGTGTTTTCGGGCAAGATTACCGAGGCCGAATATAACCGGCGCTGGTGGCAGCTTATCCAGCAATACCAGGGTCTCGATGCGCCGGGTGTGCGGCCGTCGTCGGCCTTCGACCCCGGCGCCAAGTTCCATGTTGCCTCCAGCGTGCCCTATACGCGCTATTTCCTGGCCGAAATCCTGCAGTTCCAATTCCAGCGTTCGGCGTGCCAGCAGATGGGCTGGACCGGACCGCTTGACCGCTGTTCGATCTATGGCCAGCGCGCGGTCGGCGACAAGCTGAACGCGATGCTGGAAATGGGCCAATCGCAGCCATGGCCGGACGAATTGCAGACCTTCACCGGCGAGCGCGATTTCGATGCGTCGGCGATTATCGACTACTTCAAGCCGCTGGATGACTGGCTGACGGAGCAGAACGCCGGGCAGTCGTGCGGATGGGATGGAGCGGCCTGAGTTTCGGGGTGTGGGGTCCGTGACCCCACAAACCTTACTTAAATTCCGTCTATCGTCGCTCCCCTAAAGGGGGGCGAACGATAGACGGAAATCAAGGAAGACTTGGGGCCTCAAGCCCCACGCCCCGTAACTTATGCCAGCTTGATCTCCCTTATCCGCTGCATCAGGAAATCATGCGCCGTGATCGGCTCCGGGAACTGGTTCGGCCGCGCATCCGAAATGCAGTTCGGCAAGGTCTCGATCAGGTACGGGCTCTCGAAATGCAGGAAGAACGGCGTCGAATAGCGCGCGAAGTCCTTGCGTGCCTCGGCCGGGTTGATCACCCGGTGCTGGGTTGACGGCAGCACGCCATTGGTTAGCCGTGACAGCATGTCACCGATATTGCAGACGATGCAGTCCTCCGGCGGCGTGATCGGCAGCCACTGGCCGTCGCGGTCGAGCAATTGCAGGCCCGGCTCCTCGGCCCCCAGCAGAAGCGTAATGACATTAATATCGCCATGTGCGCCGGCGCGCACGCTTTCACCCGGCTGGTTGACCGGCGGATAGTGCAACAGGCGCAGGACGCTGTTGCCATCCTTGACCAGGGGCGTGAAGAATTCACGGTCGAGCCCAAGATAGACGGCGATGGCGCGCAGCACCTTTTTGCCCAGCGCATCGAGCGTTTCGTAAAGTTCATAGGTGGCGGCATGAAAATCGCGCACCTCGTCCGGCCAGATATTGTCGGCCATGTGGTCGCGGTAAGCGTGGCCGGCCGGCAGTTCGCGGCCGACGTGATAGAACTCCTTGAGGTCGTGCGCCGAATAGCCCTTGGCCGTTTCAACGCCGAATGGGGTATAGCCGCGCGCTCCGCCCTGGCCACGCCGGTGGTATTTGAGCTTGACCTCTTCCGGCAAGGCGAAAAAGGCCTTGGTTGCCGCGTCAACGCGCTTCAGCAGCGCCGGATCGATGCCGTGCCCGCCCAGGACGGCAAAGCCATAGCGCTCGAACGACGCTCCCAGTTTGCGCGAAAACTCGGCGAAATCGCTGTCATACAGCGCCAGCGGAACCGGCGGAATGGCGGAGGTCTGGGTAGGGGCGGTATCGGGCATGGCACAAGCCTTCGGCGGAGGATTTCCCTTCGCTTAATGCCGTGAGTGCCGGGGTGCAACCAATTTTGCCACACAGTTTTTTATGCGCACCGCCGGCCGCATTCTGGTGGTGATTTTTGATACAAACTTCGCTATGAACCGGTTTCACATCTGCGTGATTCCAGGCGCAGTCATCTCAGGGTGTGCAGGCGTTGGCAGCGAGGTCGGTAAGGGGTCAGATCGTCAGAGGCGTAGGCGTTGCCGCGGTCCTTGTCCTGGCATGCCTGGCGCTGGTCCTGTCGCATCCGCTGAAGGCCCAGACCTCGGCCGCCGCGACCAGCCCGTCGCAGGACGCTTCCCTGGCCGCCATGGTCGATCCCGACCTGCAGCCGGTCAATTCCACCAAGGCACTGAAGGTGGCCGAACAGTCGGTGGTGCGCGTGCTGGTCGTCTATCGCGGCTACGGCGGCACGCCGCTCGATACGGTCGGCATGGGCTCGGGGTTCGTCGTCGCGCCCGGTTATATCGTCACCAACTACCACGTCGTCGAAATCCCGCCCGAAGCGTCCTCGGCCGATATCTATATCGTGCCGCACAAGGATTCGGGCGCGGGTTACCAGCCGGTACAACTGGTCAAGTCGTGGACCGACGGCGACCTGGCTCTGCTGCAGGCCAAGGACCTCAAGATCGCGCCGCTGAAACTGTTCCTGACGCCGTACAAGAACGAGCGCGTCGTCTCGATGGGCTTTCCCGACGTCACCGACCACCTGCTCAACCGCACCGGCACCGAACTTCTGGAGCCCAGCGACGCCTATGTGACGCAAGGCTCGATCGCGCTTTTCGCCTCGACCAACCCGGACGGCAGCCGCGTCGATACGCTGTTCCATACGGCGCCGATCAACCACGGCAATTCCGGCGGTCCGCTGCTCAACGAATGCGGCCAGGTCGTCGGCGTCAACACCTGGACGGCGCCGTCGACCGTTTCGGCCACCGGCGATGTCGACCTCGCCGCCGGCCAGTTCGTCGCCACCCACGTGTCGGCGCTCAATACGTTTCTTGCCTCCGCCGGCATCACGCCCCAGGTCGTCAATGACGCCTGCTATGCCAAGAGCGAGGACGAGATCACCAAGGACGACGCCCTGACGCGGGCGCTGGCCGCCGCCGCCCAGGCCCAGGCCCAGCGCATGGACGAGCAGAAGAAGGCCGAAGCCGATCGCGCCGTCATGGAACGCTGGCAACTGGGCGCGATGGTGGTGCTGTCCCTGCTGGTCCTGACCCTGATCGGGTTGCTGGTCATGCGCGACCGCAGGCACCGCCTGGAAATCCATCGCAAGGAAAAAGACGCGCCGACCGCCTTCACGCCGGAAACCGCGCCGCCCGCAACACCCAAGGCTGTCAAGCCGGCGAAGATCGAAAAGGCCAAGGTGGTCAAGGCGCCGCCGAAGCATCCGATCCCGTGGGGCTGGATCCTGCTGGGGCTGATCATCATCGTCGCCGTCGTCGCCTTCCTGATCAAGGACCACGACATCTATACGCGCCTGACCGCGCCGCGCAGCGCCACCGCCGCCAGCCCGGCCGTGGTCCATATGGTGTGCGAGGTCGATCGCGCCGCATCGCCCAACCCCTTGAGCGGCGCCGGTCCGACCGATTTCGAATTCGATGCCTTGCACGCCTGCGTCAACGGCCGCACGCCCTACGAACGCCAGGCCGACGGCACGCTGCTGCGCTTCACCGTCAGCGACTCGGACCCGGTCGCCGCGCGCATGGAGCTTTCGGCCGACGGCGCCACCTTCAAGCGCAGCGACTACCGCCTCGATCCGGTCCAGCACAAGGCCTATCTCGACCAGAGGACGGCGCTCGGCTCCTTGCGCTGTTCGGCCGACATGGATGCCGGCGCGGTGGCCGCGCTCAATGATAATCTCGCCCGTGTCCGTTCCCTGTCGCAGACCTACCTGGCGGCACAGCCGGACACGCAAACCGTATGGCGTTGCCATCGCAAGGTGGACCAGTAGCTTTCCACGTCAAACTTAGCGTAAACCGCACAGGACCCGGTGGGAATCCCATCGCATTTTTATGGCCGGAATCCTTAGCCTGAACCGTAACTGTGCGGATCTGGCGTTCAGCGGGCGTTCATCCGGGGCGTCATAAGACGTACCGCCACCAGTTCTTTTTGAAGGAGTGACTACAATGCGCAAACTTGTACTCTGCCTCACGGGCGTTGCCTTCCTCGTCGCCGGCTGCGACACGGTCGATACGTCGAACGGCCTCAAGACCCATTCCAACACCCAGACAGGCGCACTGATCGGCGCGGGCGTCGGCGCCCTGGCCGGCGCGCTGTCCAACAAGAAAGGCGACCAGGCCCGCAAGAACGCCGTCCTCGGCGCGGGCATCGGCGCCCTGGCCGGCGCCGGCGTCGGCGCCTACATGGACCGCCAGAACAAGGACCTGCGCGCCAAGCTGGAAGGCCGCGGCGTCTATATTACCAACAACGGCGACAATATCGTCCTCAACATGCCGGGCGACGTGACGTTCGAATCCGCCTCGGCCGACCTGTCGCCGAACTTCGAACCGGTGCTCGACGACGTCGCCACCATCCTGAACCAGTACCCGTCGACCTTTATCGACGTGGTCGGCCATGCCGACAGCCAGGGTTCGGACGCCTATAACCAGGACCTCAGCGAACGCCGCGCCAATTCGGTGGCGTCGTACCTGGTCAATGCCAAGGTCAAGCAGGAACGCATCTATGTCGCCGGCATGGGTGAATCGCAGCCGATCGCCAGCAACGCCACGCCCGAGGGCCGCGCCCAGAACCGCCGCGTCGAAATCACCCTGCGCCCGATCACGCAGTAGCCGTTGCTTGAGCGGCGTTAACCCTCTCGCTTGAGGGAATATCAAAGTTAAGGCTCTAAGCTAGGCGGCATGGATCATCCCAGCCGCCTTTCCCTTATGGGCGCCGAGGTCGACGTCGTCACCCCGGCCTTCGTGCTCGATTTCGTCGCCAGGCGTGCCGCCACGGGCAGGCGGACGATCGTCGCCAACCACAATCTGCACAGCCTCTACCTGCATGCCCGGCGCGCCGACATGCGCGCCTTCTATGCCCAGGCGGCGCTGATCGAGATCGATTCGACGCCGCTGATCGCGTGGGCGAAACTGATGGGGCAAAAGGTTTCGCGCGCCCACCGTTCGACCTATCTCGATTTCCGCGACGCGTTCTGGACCATGGTTCAGTCCGAGGGCCTGGGCGTCTATCATGTCGGCGGCGCGCCCGAGGTCTGCGACCGCTCCAGGGCCGCCATCTGGAAAGATTACCCGGCGGTGCGGCTTGACGTCCATAGCGGCTATTTCGACCTGCACGGCGCAGGCAACGAGGCGCTGCTTGCCGATATCGCCGCCAAACGTCCCGATATCCTGCTCGTCGGCATGGGCATGCCGCGCCAGGAACTGTGGATTCTCAACAACCTCGACCGCCTGCCGCCCTGCGTCATCATGCCGGTCGGCGGCGCCTTCGACTACGAGGCCGGTGTGCAGTACCAGCCGCCGCGTTGGACCGGCCGGCTGGGCATGGAATGGCTGGCGCGCTTCGTCGCCAACCCCGGCCGTCTGTTCGAACGCTATTTCGTTGAGCCGTGGGCACTGGTTCCGCAAATATTGGGCGACATCGCCCTGCGCCTGTCCGGTCGTGGTTTCGAAGTCTTGCGCGCGCCCCTCGATGACGACGCTATCCTGGCGCCATGGCAACGCCGCCAGGCGCTGAGCAGCGAGACGCCGCTGCCCGAACCTGCGCCGGTGATAGCGGATGACGGCGCGGCCAACGAAAAGCCGCATCGCATTTTGATGCGCGGCGGTGCCTGATCAAGGCGCGTGACCGTAAAGCTTAAGATCTATGGTTAACGCGGTCTTAACCGCGTCCCGGCAACATGCGGCCACGGGTGATTTGCGCCCGGATAAAGCCAGAGTTGCCGAGGCCATGACCGCCGTTACACCCTATCGCGATTTTTCGCCCCAGATCGATCCCGTCAAGGGCAAGACGGTGCTGATCACCGGCGGCACCGGCTCGTTCGGCCGCAAGATGACGCAGACCCTGCTGACCGATTACGATCCGAAAAAAATCATCATCCTGTCGCGCGACGAGATGAAGCAGTACGAGATGCGCTGCGAGCTGGAAGAAAACTTCCCGGCCGACAAGCTCAGCAAGATGCGTTTCTTCCTTGGCGACGTGCGCGACCGGGCGCGACTGGAACTGGCCTTTCGCGGTGTCGATATCGTCATCCATGCCGCCGCTTTGAAACAGGTGCCGGCAGCCGAATATAACCCGTCCGAGTGCATCGCCACCAATGTCAACGGTGCCGAAAACGTCGTCTGGGCCTGCCTGCACAACCGTGTCCAGCGCGTGGTGGCCTTGTCGACCGACAAGGCCTGTTCGCCGATCAACCTCTACGGCGCCACCAAGCTGGCTTCGGACAAGATTTTCGTTGCCGCCAATAATCTCAGCGGCGATATCGGCACGCGTTTTTGCGTCGTGCGCTACGGCAATGTGGTGGGTTCACGCGGGAGCGTCGTGCCCTATTTCAAGCGTCTGCTGGCGCAAGGGGCCAAGGACCTGCCGATCACCGATCCGCGCATGACGCGATTCTGGATATCGCTCGACCAGGGCGTGGCCTTCGTTCTTTCCTGCATGGAGCTAACCCAGGGCGGCGAGATTTTCGTGCCCAAGATTCCGGCGACCCTGGTCACCGATCTCGCCACCGCCATGGCGCCGAAGGCCGGCCAGACGGTCATCGGCATTCGTCCCGGCGAAAAGCTGCACGAGATGATGATCTCGGCCGACGATGCCCGCTCGACCTTCGAACTTGACGACCGCTATGTCATCGAGCCGGAGTTCGTCGAATATACGCGCAAGTCCTTCGCCAAGGTGCGCGGCGTCAAGCGCGTGCCGGAAGGTTTTCACTATTCGAGCGATGTCAATCCCGAGCGCCTCGACGCCCAGGGCATCGGCGGCATGATGAAGGCGTACCTGGAATGAAGGTTGGTTCAGCTTTCGTCTCCCCCATTCATGGCAACTGCCGTTGTGAGGGAGGTGGCACGAGCGAAGCGAGTGCCGGAAGGGGCCATTCCACTTGCGAGAGCCCCGCCCACCGCTTCGCGGTCCCCGCTCCCCATAAATGGGGAGGGCGAAGATGACCTCTTCATTTCTACCTTACGGCCGGCAATCGATAAGCGAAGCCGACATAGAGGCCGTGGTCGCCGTGCTACGCTCCGATTTCCTGACCACCGGCCCGATGGTCGAGCGTTTCGAGGCCGAGCTTTGCAAGGTCACCGGCGCGAAGGAAGCCGTTGTCGTCGCCAATGGCACGGCGGCGCTGCACCTGGCGGTGCTGAGCGAGGACTTGGGACCGAAGGATGTCGTGGTCGTACCCAGCCTTACCTTCGCCGCCAGCGCCAACTGCGTTGCCTACTGCGGGGCCAAGGTCGTCTTTGCCGATGTCGATCCGCACACTGGCCTGATCACGGACGAAGCCTTCAACGACGCGGTGTCGTTGATTGCCCGCGACTACCCTGGCCACCGGTTTGCCGGTGCCATACCGGTGCATTACGCCGGCCGGCCGGTCGACCTCAGCCACATTTCGTCCGTATGCGGAGAACACAGCGCCTTCGTCATCGAGGATGCCTGCCATGCCATCGGCACGACCGGCGCGCAGGGCAGGGTAGGGGCCTGTATGGCTTCCGACATGGCGTGCTTTTCCTTCCATCCGGTTAAGACCCTGACCACGGGCGAAGGCGGCGCGATCACGCTGAACGATGCCGAACGCGCCCGCCACTTGCGCCGGCTACGTTCGCACGGCATCGAACGCGATCCGGTCCATTTCCGGAATCCCGAACGTGGACCATGGGTTTACGAAATGCAGGAGCTGGGCTTCAACTACCGCCTGCCCGATCTCAACTGCGCGCTTGGCGTTTCTCAGATACAACGTCTCTTTCTCTTTGCTGAAAGACGCGCCAGATTGATAACCTTGTATCAACAAGCGCTGGCCGCGACCAACCTGCCGGTCTCGTGGCCCTTGCCGTCGCCGGGTGAAAACCCGGTTTTTCATCTTTTTGCCGTCAGCATCGATTTCAACGCGCTGGGCACTACGCGCACCGCCGTCATGGAAGCGCTGAAAGCCCGCGGCATCGGCACCCAGGTCCACTATATCCCGGTCCATCGCCAGCCCTATTGGCAGAAAAACGCCCTGGGCCAACGCGATCTTCCGGGCGCGGACCGCTTCTACGCCCAGACGCTTTCTTTACCGCTTTATGCCGATATGAACGACGACGATCCGGCGCGCGTGGTCGCCGCTTTACAGGCCGTTTTGCCATGACCTACGACATCGACATCGCCGGCCGCAGGATTGGCGCTGACCATGAGCCCTACATCATTTGCGAACTGAGCGGCAATCATAACGGCTCGCTGGAGCGCGCGCTGAAGATGGTCGATGCCGCCGCCGCAACCGGCTGCGACGCCATCAAGCTGCAGACCTACACCGCCGACACCATCACCATGAAGTCGGAAAGGCCGGAGTTCTTCATCCACGGCGGCCTGTGGGACGGGCGTTCGTTGCACGACCTCTATGACGAGGCGCACACGCCCTGGGACTGGCATCCGGCCCTGTTCGAGCGGGCGAAACAGCTTGGCGTGACCATGTTTTCGTCACCTTTCGACGACACCGCCGTCGACCTGCTCGACAGCCTCGATGCGCCCGCTTTCAAGATCGCCTCGTTCGAACTGGTCGACCTGCCGCTGGTCGCCTATGCAGCATCGAAGGGCAAGCCGCTGATCATGTCGACCGGCATGGCCAACGACAAGGAAATCGCCGCCGCGGCCGCCACCGCGCGCAAGTACGGTTCGGGCGAGATCGTCTTGCTGCATTGCGTGTCGGAATATCCGGCGCCGATCGAAACCGCCAATGTCCGCACCGTGCCCGACCTGGGGCGTAAGTTCGAATGCGTGTCCGGCCTCAGCGACCATACCTTCGGCACGGCAGCCAGCGTCGCGGCGGTGGCCTTGGGCGCTTCGGTCATCGAAAAGCATTTCACCCTGGCCCGCGCCGACGGCGGCCCCGATTCCGGCTTCTCGCTGGAACCGGCCGAGTTCACCGCGCTCGTCCGTGACTGCAAGGACGCCTGGCGCGCGCTCGGCCATGTCCATTACCAGACGCTCGGCATCGAAAGCGGTTCCAAGACCTTCCGCCGTTCGTTGTATGTCACGGCCGATGTCAAAAAAGGCGAGGCACTGACGAAGGATAATATCCGTTCGATCCGCCCCGGCCTCGGCCTGCCGCCGGCGCGCCTGTGGGATGTGCTCGGCAAGCCGGCAGCGCGCGACCTTACGTGTGGCGAACCGCTGGCCGAAGATATGATCGGCTGAGGGCATGACCGCCCTGCAAACCGCCTTTGTCTGGCTCGACTATGCCGCCGTGGCGGTGTTCGCCATGTCGGGCGCCCTGGCGGCGGCGCGCAAACGCCACGATATCATCACCTTCGGCTTTTTCGCCGCCATCACCGGTGTTGGCGGCGGCACCCTGCGCGATCTTCTCATCGGCGCGCCGGTCTTTTGGGTGCAGAGGCCGGGCTATGTCATTGTCTGCCTGGTGGCGGCCGTGCTGGTGTGGTTCCTCGGCGGGCGTGGCTGGCGCTTTCGCGCGCTGTTGTGGCTCGATGCGCTGGGCCTGGCGCCTATTCCGTCGTAGGGGCCGCCAAGGCTTTGTCGCTGGGTGTCCATCCGTTTTCGGCGGTGGTGATGGGCGTCCTGACCACCTGTTTCGGCGGCATCATCCGCGACGTCTTGGCCGGCGAGCCCAACCTGCTGGTCCGCCGCGAAATCTATGTCACGGCAGCGCTTCTGGGCGCGGCGATGTTCGTAGCGCTGAAAACGCTGGCCGGCCTCGATTTCTGGCCGGCGGCACTCACTGGTTTCGCCGTCGCCCTGGCTTTACGCGCCGCCGCCATCCATTTCAGCCTCGGTCTGCCAGGCTTCCGCGCCGGCGAGGCGGAAAGCTAACCGCCCTTTAAAACCCGGTAGGTAACCTCCGCCACCTCCCAGTCCTCGGGCGTGTCGATATCGACCACCTGGGTGCGCGGCAGGATGACCGGCGCCGAGATCGGCGAGAAGGCGGTCTCGCCACCGACCCAGGCGTCGCACCAGCCCCAGTAGAACTGCGCCGCGTCGTGATAGGCCGGCTCCAGGTCCTGCGAGCGCTTGCTCAGGTTTTCCGGCCAGAACATGTCGACGCTGCCGTCGGGCGTCTGCCGGAGGGCGCGCTGGATCGGAAACGCATACGATGTCACCGAAAAGGCGAAGCGCTTACCAGGCTGTTGCAGCTTGTCCCAGCCTTCCTTCAGCCGCTCCGGATCGATCAGCGGCGCGGTGGCGTAGATGCAGCAGGCGGCATCATAACGGATACCCTGTTGGCGGAACCATTCTATGGCGTGGACGACCACTGCGCCGGTGCCGGCATGGTCGTTGGCCAGTTCCGCCGGCCGCAGGAACGGCGTCTCCGCGCCGCAGTCACGCGCCACGGCGGCGATCTCGTCGTCGTCGGTCGAGACGATCACGCTGTCGAACAGGCCGCAGTCGAGCGCCGCCCGGATCGAATAGCTGATCATCGGCCGACCGAAAAACGGCTTGATGTTCTTGCGCGGGATGCGCTTCGATCCGCCGCGCGCCGGGATGATGCAGACCTTTTTCATGACGCCAGGAAGAGCCGGTTGATGTAGGGATCGTAGCGCGCGTCCCTCGGCAGGATCGGCGCTTTGGGCGACAAAGGCGACGGATAGAGATTGTATTCGATTCCCACCAGCAGGCGCGGCTTCGAACGCGGCACGCCACCCTTGTGGAAGCCGTAGACGTCCTCAAGGAACCACGAACCGGCCGGCGCTGTTATCCGTGTGATGGCGTCCTCGCCGAAGGTTTCGATGATCGTCTCGTCCGTCTGGGCGCGCGCGCTTTCCAGCCTGGGCATGCGATTCGAGCCACGCACGAAGGTGTGCGGGCCCGTTTCCTCGTCGACGTCGCTGAGATAGAGGAACAGCTTGAACGAACGCGAGCAGTCGAAATCGCGGTGAAAGCGCTGGGCGCCCTTGGCGGTGTCGCGGCCGGGATAGGACCACGACGCGCCGATATTATCGATCGTCGGCTTGCAGCCCAGCCACAACTCGGCCGCCTGCAGGACATCGGGATGGTTGGCCAGGTCCAGCAGGTGCGGCGCGCGGATGACCTCTTCCCAGGTGAAATAGCCGAGATTGACCTCGGGCGACGGCGGCGCGTCCCACTGGAAACGGCCGAGCTGCGGGCGATAGGGATCGTGGCACAAGGTCGTCTGGAAATAATCCACCATGTCGTGAACCACATCGCCAGGCAAAGGGCCTTGCGGCGCCGTCAGGCCCTGGTGCTTCAGGGCATCATGAAAGCCGCGTGCCTTGTCCGACGGGCGAAATTGCGCCGTCCGGGGCGAAAACGCCGCGCAGGTTTCCGAGACGCGGTCGCGCGCCTCCAGCCCCAGCACCGGCAGCAGGTCATAGGCCATGGCACGGCTGTCGTCGCGGGCGCGCGCGATAAAGCGCCGCAAGGACGGCACGCGGACCTTCAGCTTTTCCGCGAACCCGGCCACGGGGCCTTACAGGCCGACCAGGGCGGCCAAGTCGTTGAGCGTCTTCGCGTCCTTCAGCTTCTCGCCGTCGACGATCTGGCCCAGGTCACTGTCGACCATGGCGACGAAGGAGATGACCGACAGGCTGTCCCAGTTGCCGATCGAATCGAGGGCTTCATTGCCAGTCAGGCCTGCGGGATCGGCTTCGAGGATTTCGGCGACGGCCGCGAAAAAGGCGGGCTTGTCCATGGGGAACTCCGGATTTTGAAAGGGATCTGGCCGTCAGCAAATCCCGATTCCGTCAATATTCCCTTAAAACTTGAGTGCGACGGTTTGGCCGAAAGGACGCTGGCGAATCAGCGCATGATCGAACCATGACCAGTGCCAGGATCAGCGGCGTGAGTGTGCGGGGCGTGCGCGCCTGCGTGCCCGCCTTGACGCGGACGCTCGCCGAGGAAAACCTGATCCTCGACGAAGCCGAACGCGAGCGTCTGATCGGCTCGATCGGCGTGCGCAGCCGTCATATCGCCAGGCCGGATATCCTGACCTCCGACCTGTGCCAGAAGGCGGCCGACGGCCTGATCGCGGAACTGGGCTGGGCACGCGACAGCATCGACGTGCTGATCATGGTGACGCAAAGCGCCGATTACGTCATCCCGGCCACCGCCTGCGCGCTGCAATCAAGGCTCGGCCTCGGCTCGTGCCTGGCCTTCGATATCAATCTCGGCTGCTCGGGCTATGCCTACGGTCTGTGGACGGCGGCATCGCTGCTGAAGACGCTGAAGGTTGAGGGCCGTCCGGCGCGGGCGCTGGTCCTGGCCGGCGACGTCTCGACGTCCAAACTGCTCGAAGGCGACCGGGCGACCATCCCGCTGTTCGGCGATGCCGGCTCGGCCACGGCACTGGACATCGATCCGGAGTCGGACGATATGTTCGGCGTCTTCGGCACCGATGGTTCGGGCGCGGCTCATATCATGGTCGAGGCCGGGGCGCTCAGGCTGCCGCTGCTGCCGCCGAAGGACCCGCACGGCGCAGAGAAGGCCGAGGAACTGTACCGCAAGTCGCGCCTGCACCTCAACGGCACCGAGGTTTTCAATTTCACGCTGAAAAACGTGCCGCCGCTCGTCAAGGCGATCTTCGAAACGGCGGACACGACGATCGACGACATCGACTACGTCCTCTTCCATCAGGCCAACGTCTTCATGCTCAACCACCTGCGCAAGAAGTCCGGCCTGCCCGAGGACAAGGTGCCGGTGGCCATGGAAACCTACGGCAACACCTCGTCGGCCTCGATCCCTCTGACCATTGCGGCGAAGCTTCACGGTGCCTTCGACCATAAGCGCGAATTGGTCGTTATGGGCTTCGGCGTCGGCTGGTCGTGGAGCGCCATGAAGCTCAGCGTCGGGCCGATGCCGGCGCCGCAGATCGTCGAGTACGACTGATGGACGACCACGGTCCGCCCACGACCTGGCAGGCCCGCCTGGGCGCCATACCGGCAGGGGCTTACGGGCGCGAAGATGTCCTGGAGGCGGAAATCGAGCATGTTTTCAAGTCGTCCTGGCTGTGTGTCGGCTTTATCGAGGACCTGAAAAACCATAACGACTTCATTACGTTCCAGGTTGGCCCACACAGTATCGTTGTGCAGAATTTCAAGGGCGAGCTGAAAGCTTTCCGCAATGTCTGTTCGCATCGCTTTTCACGCATCCAGACCGAACCCCGCGGCAACCGCCGCCTGCAATGCCCTTATCATGCCTGGCTTTACGACGCCGAAGGCATACCGCGCGGCATACCCGACAATGAGACGGCTTTCGGCCTGACCGAGGCCGATCGCGCGTCCCTGGCCCTCAAGGCTTATGCACTGGAGACCTGCGGCCACTTCGTCTTTGTACGAATGAAGGACGATGGCCCGGGCTTGCGCGGCTTCCTCGGCCAGGTTTACGACGAACTGGTCCATAGTTGCGAAACCTGCCCCGAACGCGTCGACAACCTGACGCTCGACGTCGCCTGCAATTGGAAGACCGGCGTCGAAAACGGTATCGAGGCCTATCATTTCCCGTCGGTGCACAAGGACAGCTTCGCCGATGTCCTCGAAACCGACGTCCGCATGAACAGCTACGGCCCGCACTGCACCCACGAAGGCCGGCTGACCGAAAAGTCGCGCCACTGGTGGGATACGGTCGCCGCACGAGCACGCCTGAAGACCAGCGACCGTCACCGTGATTACATCAGTTTCCTGATCTTTCCCAATGTCGTCACAACCTTCACCGCCGGCGCCTTTTTCACCTTCCAGATGCTGGTGCCGGCGTCGGCCACGACGATGCGCATCACCTCGACAGGCTGGCTGGCCGAAGGCGCGGGCCCGGCGCGCGCCGGCGTCATCGCCTCGCTCAAGGCCTTCAGCGCCCAGGTTCGCGCCGAGGACAAGGCGATCAGCGAAGCTGCCCAACGCGGTGTGGGTGAAGCCGGCATCGGCCGCGCCGCCATCCTCGGCGAAGTCGACAACCGCATCCGCCATTTCCAGCGGACTTACGCCGCACGCATGGAGCTGGCCAATGTTTGACGGTCTTCGCGGCGCCATACCGGCCGATCATTACTGGTGCGACGATGTGCTGGCCACTGAACTGGAACGCGTTTTCACACCGTCGTGGCTGCTGGCCGGCTTTACCGACGACCTGCAAAACCACCAGGATTTCATCACCCTGCAGATCGGGCGGCACAGCATCGTGGTGCAGAATTTCAAAGGCCAGCTTAAGGCCTTTCGCAATGTCTGCTCGCACCGTTTTTCGCGTCTTCAGACCGAATCCTGCGGCAATCGCCGCCTGCAGTGCCCCTACCACGGCTGGCTCTACGATGCGGACGGTATTCCGCGCGGCATACCCGACAACGACGCCGCGTTCTCGTTGGGTGAGGCCGACCGCGCCGCCCTGGCGCTGAAGCCTTACCGGCTGGAAACCTGCGGCCGCTACGTCTTCGTCTGCATGGCGGACGATCCGCCGCCTCTGCGCGATTTCCTCGGCCGCGTCTATGACGATCTCGACTATTTCTCCGCCGCCTGCCCCGATCGCATCAGCCAGACTTCGGTCGAACTCGAGGTCAACTGGAAGGTTGGTTTCGAGAATGCCGCCGAAGGCTACCATGTCAGCGTCATCCACAAGGACAGCCTCGGCCTGACGCTCGGCGACGACCTCGGTATCGACTTTATCGCCGACCACAGCGTCTATTATCGCGGCCTGACCGACGACACGCGCGCCTGGTGGCGGCGCATGGCCAGGATTGTCAAGCTTGAGCCCGGCGAGCGCTTTCCCGACAGCACCAACCATATCCTCTTCCCGCACACGGTCGGCCTCGCAACCTGCGGCGTCTCGATCGTCCTGCAAACCTACGAACCGATCACCGCCACGCGCTTTCGCTGCAACACCAGCTACTGGCTGGCCGACGGTCCGCCAGGAGCGGCGCGCGATGCGGTGGCGCAGTCCCTGCGTGACCTCAGCACGCGCATCATGGCCGAGGATGCCGGCGTCTGCCTGGGCGTACAGGCCGGCATGCGCGAAGCCGGCCATGCCAGGGTGCTTCTGGGGCGGCCGGAAAACCGCATCGCCCATTTCCAGCAGGCCTATGCCCGCCACATGGAGGCCGCGTGATGTTTAATCCCATGGACCTGACCGGCCGCACCATTCTTGTCACGGGCGCCACGTCAGGCATCGGCCGCGCCACCGCCATCTATCTGTCGAAGCTCGGTGCACGGATCATTGCCTCGGGCCGCCATCAGGAGCGGCTTGACGGTGTGCTGGCCGAACTGGAAGGCGAAGGTCATCAGGGCCGCATTTTCGACCTTGCCGGCCTCAACGCCATCGTGCCGTGGCTGAAAGCTCTGTGTACGGAGGTTGGCCCGCTCAACGGCATCGCCCATTGCGCCGGCATCCAGGCGACGCGGCCGATCCAGGCCATCAAGCCCGATTTCGTCATGGACGTGCTGACACAGAACCTCGGCACCGCCCTGATGCTGGCCCAGGGTTTTCGCCTCAAGGCCTGCCACGGCACACCGGCCTCCCTGGTCTATTGTTCATCGTCGGCGGCGCTCAAAACCGCGCCCGGCAATGTCGTCTATGCCTCAAGCAAGGGGGGCATCGTGTCGGCGGTCAAGGGGCTGGGCGTAGAACTGGTGCGCGACGGCGTCCGCGTCAACGCCGTGGCGCCGGCCATGGTCGATACGCCGATGTCGGACCAGTTCCGCACCATCCTGAGCGAGGAAAATTTCCAGCGCGTCGTCGACATGCATCCGCTTGGCCTCGGCCGGCCCGACGACGTCGCCGCCGCCATCGCCTTCCTGCTGGCCGATACGTCGCGCTGGATTACCGGCTCGATCCTGTGCGTCGACGGAGGCTTCCTGGCATGACCGCCGCTCTCAGACCCGAGCGCAAGATCCGCCTGTCGCTGTCGCACGATCATAGCCACGGCCCGCTCGGCTATCTCGAAATGGGCCGTCCCGATGGTCCGTGCGTCGTCTTCCTGCATGGTTTCGGCGCCGACCTGCTGACCTGGCAGTTATGCCTGGTGCCCCTGGCCGCGCACTACCGGCTGATCGCGCTCGACCTGCCCGGTCATGGCCGTACCACGGCAGATGTCGGTGACGCCTCGCTTGCCTTCATGACGGCCTGGCTGGCCGAAGCCTTCGACGTTCTGGGTATGGCCGAAGCCGCCATCGTCGGCCATTCCATGGGCGCCAAGATCGCCCTCGGTTTTACCCTGGCCTGCCCGCGGTATGTCAACCGGCTGGCCCTGATTGCGCCGGCCGGCCTGGGCGGCGAATTCCATCTCGATACCCTTGAGGCCTTCCTGCGCGATCCGGATCACGCCGAAGCGCTGGCGCATCAACTGCTGGGACCACGTGGCGCCGGTTTTATTCCGGCCCTGGCCAGGGCGCTGGCCGATGCGGCGGATGATCCCGCGCGCGGCGAAGCGCTGAAAAAGCTGCTCGGCCAATCGCGCGCTTATGGCCTGGCCTTGTCGCCCGAGGGCTTTGACTGGTCGCGGGTCCGCGTTCCGCTGACCATCCTGTGGGGCGATCATGACCGTCTCATCCCCATGCCGGAAGCCCGCCGTCTGCCTCCGGCGGCGCCGGTCCATATCGTCGCCGGAGCCGGCCACTTGCCGCATATGGAGGCTTCCGGCGATGTTGTCTCCGTTTTGAAGGAATTTTTGCGATAATGTCTGCGCTCGATCTCATCCGCGACGAACTGACAACGATTCTGACCGACAAGGGCGCCGCTCTCGGGCCGATTGAGACGAATACCATGTTGCTGAACGGCCCGCTTGATATCGATAGTCTCGACCTGGCCACCCTGGTCGTGCTGCTGGAGGAAAAGACCGGCCTGACACCCTTTGCCAATGGTTTCGTGCTTTTCCATACGGCAGGCGAACTGGCGGCCTTGTTCGGTGACTGAGCCGAGCGACAACCAACGCGCGTTTGTCCTGCACGAAGCGCAGCAGGAGATTCGCGACCTTTCCCATGGGCCGGTTATCGATGTCGCAAGGTCAGGCGCGCGTGGAGTCGTCCATGCTTTAGGCGGGCCCGGCGCCTATCTGATGCGCGATCCGGCAGTGCCGCCGCCCGCCCTGGATCCGCAGGGAAAATTCTGGTTGCAGACCTCGGGAACGACCGGGGCACCGAAATGGGTCGGTCATTCGCTTGGCGATCTGACGGCCAGGATAAGGGCCGGAGACGGTGAACCCGCCCGATGGCTGTTGACCTTCAATCCCGGCAGCTATGCGGGACTGCAGGTCATCCTGTCGGCCATGCTCGGCCATCATGAACTGGTGGCGCCTGGCGGTGATATCGCCGATATGGCGAACGCGGCCGTTGATCGTGCGGTTACCCATATTTCCGGCACGCCCACCTTCTGGCGCGCTTTCCTGATGGCCCTTGGTGAGCGGCCGCTACGGCTGAAGGCGGTGACCCTGGGGGGGGAAGCGGCCGATCAGGCCCTGTTGACAGCCTTGCGGGAGCGGTTTCCGGAGGCCCATCTGCGCCATATCTATGCCACGACCGAGGCCGGAACGGTCCTGACGGTCAGCGATGGCCTTGCGGGCTTTCCAGCCGCGTATCTGGGCGACGACCTGGCCGTTTCGGATGGCGGCACCCTGGTGGTCAAGGGCCGCGATACCGGCGATTTCGTCGAACTTGCCGGCGACCGCGTCCTGTTCAGGGGCCGGGTCGACGCCATGGTCAATATCGGCGGCGTCAAGGTCTTCCCCGAAACCGTCGAGGCGCACCTCCTGCAACTGCCCTGCGTTCAGGAGACGCGTGTCACGCCGAAGCCCAATCCGATCACGGGCCATATCCTGACGGCGGACATAGTTTTGAAACCTTTTTCCGGTGACTATGAAGCCTTGATTCGGGCGCATCTCGCCGCCCTGCCGCGCAGCCACCGGCCGGCTTCGATCCGCTATGTCGAAGCCATAGCGACCGGCGCCACCGGCAAGAAACTGAGGACGTAACGCTTTGAGCGACGCCGCCGCCAAATGGGTGATCATCAGCGGGGTCAGCCGCGGGCTGGGCCTGGCCCTGGCGCGCGACCTGCTGGCTCAGGGCTACGGCGTCGCGGCGTGCAGCACCACCTTTAACGACGATCTGGGCGCACTACAATCCGTGCACGGAGCAAAATTCGCCTGGACCGCCACCGATATGGCCGATACCGCCGCCATCGAAGCTTTTGTCACAGCCTCGGTCGCCGCCTTTACCGGCCAGCGTCTGTGGGGCGTGGTCAATAATGCAGGCCAGTCGGTCGAAGGCATCCTGTCGACCCTGCCGGTCGGCGACATCGAACGCGTTCTCCAGGTCAACCTGACCGGTGCGATTTGCCTTGCCCGTGCCGCCCTGCGCCAGATGATGAAAACACGCAAACCGGGTCGTATCGTCAATATCTCCTCGATCACCGGCCTGCGCGGCTATACCGGTCTCACCGCCTATGCCGCCTCCAAGGCCGGCATGGATGGCTTTTCCCGCGCCCTGTCGCGTGAAGTCGGACGCCTGGGGATCACCGTCAATTCGGTGGCGCCCGGCTACATGAAAACCCAGTTGTCCGAAGGCCTCGACGATAAGCAGCTCGACCAGATCGTGCGCCGCACCCCCATGGGCCGGCTGTGCGAACTGGCCGACGTCGTCCATGCCGTGCGTTTCCTGCTGTCGGAGGACGCCGGCTTCATCACCGGCCAGACCCTGGTCATCGACGGCGGGCTTACATCATGAAGGTCTTGGCATCATGACCGCCTTCACCGCCCGCGCTTCGGCCCTGCGCGGCGTCGTGACGGCGCTGCCGGAAGCGGTTAGTGAAAATGCCGATCTTGCCGCCAGTTTCGGCGCCGAGACCATGGCCAAGATCATCGCCGCCACCGGCATCGAACGCCGCCCGGTCAGTCGCCACCATACGGTCAGCGACCTGGGCTGTGCCGCGGCAAACCACCTGCTGGCGAAGCTGGGCTGGGACCGTGCCAGCATTTCCCTGCTGATCGTCGTGACGCAGACGCCCGATTATCCTCTGCCGTCCACGGCCTGCGTCCTGCAGCACAAGCTGGGCCTGGGCACGCATACGGCCGCGCTCGATATCGGTCTCGGCTGTTCGGGCTATGTCTATGGCCTGTCGGTCACCACGGCGATGATGCAGGCCGCCGGCATGGCCCGCGCCCTGTTGGTCACCGGTGACATCACCACGCGCATGATTTCCGACGACAATCGTCCGTTGGCGCCGCTGTTCGGCGACGCCGTGGCGGTGACGGCGCTCGAACTTTCCGAACACGGATCGATCGCCTTTGACCTTGGCTCCGATGGCTCCGGTGCGCCGTACCTGATCTCGAAAACCGGTGGCCTGGCCGAGCCGGGCAAGGCCGAGCTGTTCATGGACGGCACCCAGGTCATGGCCTTCTCGCTGAAACAGGTGGCGCCGTCGGTCGATCGCGCCCTGGCGGCGGCCGGTCTCGCCATCGGCGAGGTCGATCACGTCATCCTGCACCAGGCCAACGCCATGATGATCAAGACGCTGGGTCACAAGATCAAGGCGCGCGACGACCAGATGGTCTATGCCGTCAGGGATTTCGGCAACACGTCGTCGACCTCGATCCCGCTGGCGGTGTGTGATCATTTGACCCGACATCCGGCCACGGACGACCGGACCTTCCTGCTGTGCGGCTTCGGTGTCGGCTGGTCGTGGTCGACGGCGGTGTGGCGCACCCCGGCGCCGGCGGTCCACGATATTATCCGCGTGTCATGACCCTATTCATCCGCACTCAGGCTTCCGCGCAGATCGGCATGGGCCACTTCATGCGCTGCTTCGCCATCGCCGAGGCGGCGCGCCAGCGAAATATCCCCGTCACCTTTTTGCTCGACGCCCTGGATGCAGCGACCTTCGAACGTATCATGTCCATCGGCGCCGAGGGCCAGGCGACGGGCGTGCCGGTTGCCGGGGAGGGCGATCTGGAAGGCGTGCAAATCGCCGCTGCCGACTGGTTGTTGATCGACAGCTATGACGCTACAGCCGAATACCTTTATGCTTTGAAAGATCGCGTGCACTCGGTCGTGATCGATGACCTCAACGCACTTGATTCCTATGCCTGCAATTTGCTCATTAATCCGGCCCTGTCGGCTTCGACCATGAGCTATGAAGCCAAAACGGACGCCCGGTTGTTGCTCGGCCCGGCCTATGCCCTGATCCGTCGGGAGTTCACGCGCCCTTATCCGGTCTCCATGAAAGGGCCATCGATCGCCGTCATGTTCGGCGGCAGCGATCCGTTGAATTTGACCGGCAAGGTCAGCGAAATCCTGCATCACGCCCTGCCGGACACGATCATCAAGGTCATTGCCGGGCCCGCCAATACGCATACAAACGATTTGAAAGCGCTGGAAAAACAGTTACAAAATATGCGCCTATACGTGTCTCCGCCTAATATTGCCGAAGCACTGGCCGGTTCATATCTGGTCGTCACGGCGGCCGGCGGCAGCATTGGCGAAGTCGCCGCCATGGCGCTGCCGGCCCTGGTACTTGTCGTTTACGATAATCAGAAAGCCGCCCTGGCTGCCTGCCCGTATCCGGTGATCGATATCCGTGCCGGCTTGCCAGAGGATTTCGCCGACCAGGCCGCTACCCTGATGAACGATGCCGCCGAACGGGTTCGTATCGCCGCCCATGCCCACACCCTGGTCGATGGCCAGGGTCCGGCCCGCATCCTTGAGGCCATGTGCGATGTATAAATTCCTCAGCTACCGTCGCCCAAACGTGGACGATGCCAAACTGCTGCTCGACTGGCGCACCGCGCCGCATATCACCCAATATATGCTGACCGACGTCCCCTACGATCTCGAACGCCAGAAAGCCTGGATCGAGCGCTCGAACGCGCGCGACGATTACCAGCACGCTATCATCCAGGTCGAGGGCCGCGATGTTGGTTATGCCTCGATCACCATTACGCAAATGGACTGGCGGATCGGTGAACTCGGCGTTTATATCGGCGCCGAAGACGCGCCGCGCGCCCTGACCGTCTATAATTTTGTCGCTACGCTCAACCACGCCTTCTTTACCATGGGCCTGCACAAGCTCGTCAATCACGTCGTCGCCTGGAACGACCGCACCGTGCGCGCCCAGGCCTTCAACGGCTATCGCCATGTCGGCGTGCTGAAAGACCACGCCCTGAAGGACGGCATTCGCCACGACCTGCATATTTTCGAGCAAGGCGCCGCCGAATGGGCGCAATTTCGCGTGAAATTCGACGATAGCCGTAACTGGGATGGCGAAGAAACCGTATATGAGGGCTGAAGGAGATATCCATGACCAAGTCCACCCTCGGCTTCGACCTGACCCCGCCCACCTCCGAACAAATCGCCGGCCTGGCCGCGCGCCTCGATCCGGAATCGCGCCGCATCCTGCTCGACCATGGCACCGAAGCGCCGTTTTGCGGCAAGTTCGATGAATATGAGGAAGAGGGCACCTACGACTGCAACCTGTGCGGCCTGCCGCTGTTCGACAGCCACGCCAAGTTCCATTCCGGCTCGGGCTGGCCCAGCTTCTACCAGCAGATCGATCCCGATCACATTCGCAACATCCGCGATACCTCGCACGGCATGGTGCGGGTCGAAATCCGCTGCGGCCGCTGCGACGCCCATCTCGGTCACGTCTTCGACGATGGCCCGCGCCCGACCGGCCTGCGCTACTGCATGAATTCGGTGGCGATGGATTTCGTGCCCGAAGGCCAGCCCCTGCCCGACCGCTTGGGCCGCGGTGCTCCGGAAGGCGCGCCGATCAAGATATAAAAAAGCGGCCCCGTTGCCAGGGCCGCCAAGGGAGGAAGGTCGAACGCCCTGGACTTCAGAGCGGAAACTGGTACGCCGTCTTGACGATGGTGTAGAATTCCTTGGCATAGGCGCCCTGTTCCCGCGGGCCGAAGGAGGACGCCTTGCGGCCGCCGAACGGCACGTGATAATCGACACCGGCGGTCGGCAGGTTGACCATGACCATGCCCGACTGGATGCGGCGTTTGAAGGTCTCGGCCGCCTTCAGCGACTTGGTGCAGATGCCGGCCGACAGGCCGAATTCGGTGTCGTTGGCCACCTTGATCGCTTCTTCCAGGTCCTTGACGCGGATGACCGAAGCCACCGGCCCGAAGACCTCTTCCTTGTTGATCGCCATGTCCGGCGTGGTCTTGTCGATCAGGGTCGGCGCGTAATAATAGCCGGGCGTGCCGAAGGTCAGGTCCTCGCCACCGGTCAGGATGGCCGCGCCGTCAGCACGCGCCTTGGCCACGGCGTCACGGGCGATATCGAGTTGCTCCTGGCTGGCGATCGGACCCATCTGCACGCCGTCGGCTCTGGAGTCGCCCACCTTGATGGCGGCGGTCGCCTTGGCCAACTCGGCCACGAAGGTGTCGGCGATGCCTTCGGTGACGATGATGCGTGACGAGGCCGTGCAGCGGTGGCCGGACGAGAAAAACGACGAGTTCATCACCGAATTGACGGCGTTGTTGAGGTCGGCGTCATCGAGCACGACGACCGGATTCTTGCCGCCCATTTCGCACTGGACGCGCTTGCCTTTCGCCACGGCCTGGTCGCGGACGCGCGTGCCGGTCGGCACCGAACCCGTAAACGAGATGGCGTCGCAGCCGTCGATCATCAGCGGCCCGGCCACCGAGCCGCGGGCGAAGACGACATTGAGCACGCCCTTGGGCAGGCCGGCGCGGTTGAGAATGTCGGCCAGTTCCCAGGCACAGGCGGGGGTCAGTTCGGCCGGCTTGCAGACGACGGTGTTGCCGAAGGCGATGGCGGGCGCCATCTTCCAGGCCGGAATGGCGATGGGGAAGTTCCACGGGCAGATCAGGCCGATCACACCCACCGGTTCGCGGGTGATCTCGACCTTGACGCCAGGACGGACCGAATCGAGCACTTCGCCATGGGCGCGCAGGGCCTCGCCGGCGAAATACTTGAAAATATGACCGGCACGGGTCACTTCGCCAATGCCTTCGGGCAGGGTCTTGCCTTCCTCGCGCGACAGAAGCGCGCCGAGCTCGGCCTTGCGTGCCAGGATTTCGGTGCCGGCATTGTCGAGCACATCGAAGCGCTGTTGCGGCGTTGAATATTGCCACGTCTCGAAGGCCTCGCGCGCGGCCTTGATGGCCGCGGACACATCGTCCGCGCTGGCTGTCGCATAGACGCCGACGATGTCGTTGGTGTCCGAAGGGTTTATGTCGTTGAAGGTCTTGTCGCCGATCACCCACTCTCCGTTGATCAGGCTGCCTTTGGTGGCGGCGGGGCTGTGCGTGTCGGGCATGGACGGTCTCCTGAGGGGGCATTTAAGTTTATGGGCGCGCTTATAAGCCGTTATGTTAGCGCTCACAAGCTCGGAATAGCTGCGCGTTATATAGTCAGACAATTGGTGTTTCGCAAGCGCCTGATCCTTGCGTTTTATGCGCGCCGGAGCAAGCTGAAATCTATAGGTGGCGCGGCCTTCACCGACTCGGGAATTGTATTTATTGAAACTTTGGGAAATGCCTTTTGAGGTGCATTGAATCCAGAGCCTGTTAAAGCGCAATCACCGCGCATTGCGGCAGTTGCGAAAAGGTTTCCCCATGGCCATCCCGTTCATCGATCTCGGCGCCCAGAAGGCGCGCATCGGCGCCTCCATCGAAAGCGCGGTGTTGAAGGTGATCAACCACGGCGCCTATATCATGGGTCCGGAGGTCAGGACCTTCGAAGCCGACATGGCGAAATTCGCCGGCAGCACCCATTGCCTGTCCTGCGCCAATGGCACCGACGCCATCGAACTGATCCTGTTGGGTCTCGGCGTTGGCAAGGGGGACGCCGTTTTCGTGCCGGCCTTCACCTTCGTCGCCACCGCCGAAGTGGTGCCGATGACGGGCGCCGAGCCGGTCTTCGTCGACATCCAGCCCGACACCTATAATATTGATCCGGCCAAGCTCGACGACGCCATTGAAGCGGTGAAAAAGGAAGGCCGGCTGAAGCCCGCCGCCATCATCGCCGTCGACCTGTTCGGCCAGCCGGCGGACTATCCGGCCTTGTCGGCCATCGCCAAAAAGCACGGCCTGCACCTGATCTGCGATTCGGCCCAGGGCTTCGGCTGCACCATCGACGGCCAGCAGCCGCTCGACTGGTGCGTCGCCACCGCCACCAGCTTTTACCCCGCCAAGCCGCTCGGCTGCTATGGCGACGGCGGCGCGGTCGTCACCAACGACGCCGCACTTCATGAGCGCATGGTCTCCTTCCGTGTCCATGGCGGCGCCACCGCCACCGACGCCGCCACCATGAACTACATCCACGAAGCCAAGTATCTCAATGTCCGCATCGGCATGAATTCGCGACTGGATACGATCCAGGCGGCGATCCTGATCGAAAAACTCAACATTTTCGCCGAGGAGATCGAGTTGCGCCAGGCCGTGGCCGCGCGTTACAACGATCTCTTGAAGGATAAGGTCATCAGCGTCCCCTATGTGCGCGACGGCTTCGTCTCGACCTGGGCGCAATATACCATCGAACACGCCAATCGCGATGGTCTGCAGGCCCACCTGCGCAATCTCGGCGTCCCGTCGGCGGTCTATTATCCGATCCCGCTGCACCAGCAGCCCGGCTACAGTATGTTCACCTCAGGCACCGGCGACCTCGCCGTCTCCGAAGCCAAGGCGAAGACGGTCATCAGCCTGCCGTTCAGCCCGTACCTCAGCGCAGCGACTCAGGACGAAATCGTCGCGGCGGTCACAAGTTTCAACGGCTGAAGCCCACTCTCGCCAAACGCGAATATCGGTGTTATGAGTCCGGTTCTCAACAAGAGGGAGGGACTCATGAGAAACACGATCATCATCGCTGCAACGGCTTTGGCCATGCTGGCTTCAAACGCTATGGCCACCACCACGCCTGACCTGACCCGCCAGATCGACGACCATGCCGCCAGCGCCCAGCAAAAGGCCGACGCCGCGGCGGTCGAATTCGATTCCGGCGACCGGACCAGTGGCTGCAAGGCCCTGAAGGGCGCGGCCTACGATCTCGACAAAAGTATCGACCTGGCGGTGCAGGTCGCCGATCGTCTCAGCAACAACGAAGGCCTCGACGAGGACACGCGCAGCCATCAGGAAGCCTCGGTACGTTACAGCCTGCAAAACATCGTCGGGCTGCGGACGCAGGTCGAGCGCAGCCTGGCGGACAACTGCCAGGATACCTGAACCGGATAGCGGTTGCGGACTGGGACCGGCGCGTGATCGTTTCCGCGCCGGTCTTGCGCATGCTCACGCCATGTTACTGTCGATGGCCGCAATGTGTTGTTGCGCAGGATAATTTCCCGAAAAACCGCGAAGAGTCGGAAAATTTCACTTTTAAGACCGGCGATGTCCTGTTATGGACAGAAAATACGTCTTTTATCTCGCGCCGCACAATAATGCCGAACACGGACGAAGAGTCCGCGCGCGGCCGCTGCCGTGAGATGACGACGAAACGCCAAGATTGCTTCCGGGACCGCCGCCTTTCATGATCCTGCAAACCGCCCAGACGGTCACGACGACCATTCCGCCGCACCTGCTGGCGCATCAGGTCCCGCTTGCGCTCGATACCGGCAATGCGGCGTGGATGATCGTGGCCACGGCGCTGGTCCTGTTCATGACCCTGCCGGGCCTGGCCCTGTTCTATGGCGGCATGGTGCGCAAGAAGAACATCCTGGCCACCCTGGCCCAGTCGGTGGCCGTCACCGTGATCGTCACTGTCTTGTGGGTCATCGCGGGCTATACCCTGTCGTTCGGCGTCGGGCCCAATCCGGCCTGGAATGCCGTCCTCGGCAGCTTCGATTCGCTGATGCTGAACGGCGTCACCACCTCTACGGCTTATAGCGCCGCGCCCGCCCTGCCGGAATACCTGTGGATCGCCTACCAGATGACGTTCGCCATCATCACCCCGGCCCTGATCGCCGGTTCGATCGCCGAACGCATGAAGTTCTCCGCCTTCTGCCTGTTCGTGGCCCTGTGGAGCCTGTTCGTTTACGCACCCGTCTGCCACTGGGTGTGGGGCGGCGGTTTCCTCGGCAAGTGGGGCGTGCTCGATTTCGCCGGCGGCAGCGTCGTCCACGTCAATTCCGGTGTCGCCGGTCTCGTATCCGCTCTGGTTCTTGGCAAGCGCAAGGGCTTCGGCCGCGACAATATGGCGCCGCATAACCTGGGTTACACCATGATCGGCGGCTCGATGCTGCTGGTCGGCTGGATCGGCTTCAACGCCGGTTCGGAATGGGCCGCCGACGGCATCGCCTCCGTCGCCATGCTCAACACCATTGTCGCCACCATGACCGGCGCCATCGGCTGGATCATCCCGGAATGGGTCGAACGCAAGCGTCCGACCCTGCTCGGCCTGGTTTCCGGCATGGTCGTGGGCCTCGTCGCCATCACGCCCGCCGCCGGCTTCGTCAACCCGACCGGCGCGCTCGCCATCGGCGTCATCGCCGGCGTGATCTGTTATTTCGCTTCGACCTACGTCAAGAACCTGTTCAAGTACGATGACAGCCTCGATGCCTTCGGCGTCCATGGCGTCGGCGGCTTTACCGGCGCCCTGCTAACAGCGGTGTTCGCCGACAAGGCCATAAATCCGCTCGCCGCCAACGCCAGCCTGCTCAAACAGGCGGGCGGCCTGGCTTGCGTGATCGTATGGAGCGCGGTCGTCACCTTCCTCATCCTCATGGTCTGCAAGTTCACAACAGGCCTGCGCGTAACGGACGAGGAGGAGATCGAGGGCCTCGATACATCGCAGCACGGGGAGACGCTCCACGGATGATCTGATCAGCCGGACAAGCGGAAAAAGGTCTCCCCCTCGTGATGGCCCCCAAAGGGGACCGCCGAGGGGGTTTGCATGTTCGGGGTACAATTTTGTCGCACTATCGGTGCTTTATGCGGGATGGCGGTCAAAAATTGCGCTAAAGTCGATTTTGGCGGCTTTTTTGCCTAAACCGGGCACAAAGGTTGTCGCATAACTGGTATCATTCGATACCGCCACGGCATTTTTGTCATGCGGCCCAAAAAGCGGCCTGGCAAAGGCGCCAAAACCAGAGTTTTCACTTTCCCTTCGCCGGTTTCCGGTTATGGGAGCGGGCCGTTTTCGGCGAGTAGCAGAGGTATAGGGCAATGACGGGCGAAACCAACCGTTTTGTGGTCGAGATCAAGAAGACGCCGGAGAAGACGGCCGCGAAGACACGCGTCGCCAACTTCAACGAAATCTATGCCGATTTCAAACCGACAAACGCGTCGACCCAGTCTTCGCGTTGCGCCCAGTGCGGCGTGCCGTTCTGCCAGCACGGTTGCCCGCTGTCGAACAACATCCCCGACTGGCTGCGCCTTACCGCCGAAGGCCGGACGCAGGAAGCCTGGGAGCTGTCGTCGGCCACCTCGACCCTGCCGGAAATCTGCGGCCGCATCTGCCCGCAGGACCGTCTGTGCGAAGGTTCCTGCGTGCTGGAACAATCGGGCTGGCAGAACGTCACCATCGGTAGTGTCGAACGCTATCTCGGCGACATGGCGTTTGAGAACGGCTGGATCGAACCGATCGTGCCGCTGAAGGAACGCGAACAAAGCGTCGGCATCATCGGCTCCGGGCCGGCCGGCCTCGCCGCCGCCGACCGCCTGCGCGAGCTCGGCTACCAGGTGACCATCTACGACCGTCACGACCGTGCCGGCGGCCTGCTGGTCTATGGCATCCCGTCGTTCAAGCTGGAAAAGCACGTCGTTGCCCGCCGTACCGACCGTCTTGCCGCCTCGGGCGTCGACTATGTCCTCAACTGCGATATCGGCAACGACATCGCCTTCGAAGACCTGCAAAAGAAGCACGACGCCATCCTGGTCGCCACCGGCGTCTACAAGGCGCGCCGGCTGACCGCGCCGGGCTGTGGCAGCAAAGGCGTGGTCGCCGCCCTCGACTACCTCATCACGGCCAACCGCAAGGGTTTCGGCGACACCGTGCCGGATTACGACTCGGGCCTCCTCAACGCCGAGGGCAAGACGGTGATCGTCGTCGGCGGCGGCGACACGGCCATGGACTGCGTCCGTACCGCCGTCCGCCAGGGCGCCAGATCGGTGAGCTGCGTCTACCGCCGCGACCGCGCCAACATGCCGGGTTCCGACCGCGAGGTTTCCAATGCAGAGGAAGAAGGCGTGCGCTTCGAATGGCTGTCGGCGCCCAAGGCCGTGCTCGGCGATGCCGAACACGTCACCGGCCTGAAGGTTCAGCGCATGCGCCTCACCCACCCGGACAGCCAGGGCCGCCAGGGCATCGAGGACATCGCCGGCGCCGAAAACGACCTGCCGGCCGACCTGATCATCGAGGCGCTGGGTTTCGAGCCGGAAGACCTGCCGGTGATGTTCAATACGCCGGGCCTGGACGTCACCGCCTGGGGCACGCTCAAGGTCATGGCCGGCGAATACGCCACCACGCTCGACGGCGTGTTCGCTGCCGGCGATATCGTGCGCGGCGCCTCGCTCGTCGTCTGGGCCGTTCGCGAAGGCCAGGACGCCGCCAAGGACATTCACCACTATCTCAAGACGCAGCTTCTCGCTCAGGCCGCGGAGTAAAGACCATGACTGATTTCGATCCCCACCAGCACTATCTCGACCAACGCCAGCGCCTCATCGATGGCAACGCCTATGACCCGGCCACCGAAAAGGACGCCTGCGGTGTCGGCTTCGTCTGCTCGATCGACGGCACGCCCAAGCGCGAGGTCGTCGAACTGGCCGTGCGCGCGCTGAAGGCCCTGTTCCACCGTGGCGCGGTCGACGCCGACGGCAAGTCGGGCGATGGCGCCGGCATCATGATCAGCGTCCCGCAGGATTTCTTTCGCGAACAGGTCCGCCTGATCGGCCATACGCCGCGTCCTGGCCCGGTCCTCGTCGGCCAGGTCTTCCTGCCGCGCACCGACCTCGGCGCCCAGGAAGCCGCCCGTACCATCGTCGAGTCGGAAATCCTGCGTTCGGGCTTCTATCTCTACGGCTGGCGCCAGCCGCCGGTCGACGTCCTGCAACTGGGCGCGCGCGCCTCGGCCACCCGGCCCGAGATCGAGCAGATCATGATGGCCGCGCCTGAGGGCCTGGACGGCGAGGCGCTCGAACGCGCCATGTTCCTGTGCCGCCGCCGCATCGAAAAGCGCATCGAAAGCGCCCACCTGGCCGATTTCTATCTCTGTTCGTTCTCGGCCAAGACCCTGATCTACAAGGGCATGTTCCGCGCCGAACTGGTCGACGATTTCTATCTCGATCTCAAGGATCCGCGCTTTACCTCAAGCGTGGCCATCTTCCACCAGCGTTTCTCGACCAACACCTTCCCGGAATGGCGCCTGGCCCAGCCCTTCCGAATGCTGGCCCATAACGGCGAGATCAACACGTTGCGCGGCAACGTCAACTGGATGAAGTCGCACGAAATCCGCATGGCGGCGACGACCTTCGGCACCGAAGCCCACGACGTCAAGCCGGTGATCCAACCGCGCGGCTCAGACTCCGCCGCGCTCGACAATGTCTTCGAACTGCTGGTCCGCGCCGGCCGCGACGCGCCGATGGCCAAGGCGCTGCTGATCCCGGAAGCCCAGACCGAGACCATGTCGGATGCCCACCGGGCGCTCTATGCCTATTGCAACGCCGTCATGGAGCCGTGGGACGGTCCGGCCGCCATCTGCGCCACCGACGGCCGCTGGGTCATCGCCGGCAAGGACCGCAACGGCCTGCGTCCGCTACGCGTCACCGAAACGCGCGACGGCCTGCTCATCGTCGGCTCGGAAGCCGGCATGACCGCCATCGCCGAGGACCGCATCTCGCATCGCCGCCACATCGCGCCCGGCCGCATGATTGCCGTCGACCTCGACAAGGGCCAGTTCTACGCCGAAAGCGAAATCCTCGACCAGCTCGCCGGCCGCCAGAACTATCGCGGCTGGCTGGAAAACATGATCGAGTTGGAACCCTTGATCGCGCCGGGCCCCGAGCCGCGCGTCCTCTTCGGCGAGGACCTGAAGCGTCGCCAGATCGCCGCCGGCTTCACGCTCGAAGACCTCGATACCGTGCTCGACGCCATGGTCAAGGACGGCAAGGAAGCGCTTGGTTCCATGGGCGACGATACGCCGCTGGCCGTGCTCAGTGAGCAGTGGCGGCCGCTCGCCCACTATTTCCGCCAGAACTTTGCCCAGGTCACCAATCCGCCGATCGATCCCCTTCGCGAAGCGCAAGGCATGTCGCTCAAGACGCGCTTCAAGAACCTCGGCAACATCCTGGAAGAAAATGCCGCCCAGGCCGACGTCTTCGTGCTCGAAAGCCCGTTCCTCACCACCCTGATGTACGAGCGCATGATCAAGTTCGACACGGCGGGCAAGGTGGCGCACCTCGACTGCACCTTCGCCATCCCTGACGAAAGCGCCAAGTCCGGCGCCGCGCTGCAGGCCGCTCTCGAATCCTTGCGCGAGCAGGCCGTCGCCGCCGTCAAGCCGCCCAAGGGCGAACAGCCCGCCAGCATGATCGTGTTGTCAGACGAAGCTCTGGGCGAGGGCCGCATCGGCGTGCCGATGATCCTGGCCGCCGCCGCCGTCCATTCGCGTCTGGTGCAAAGGGGCCTGCGCTCCTTCGTCTCGATCGTCGTCCGCTCGTCCGAAGCCATGGACCCGCATGCCTTCGCCGTGCTGGTCGGCGTCGGCGCCACCGCCGTCAACCCCTACCTGGCGCTGGAACTGCTGCAGGAACGCCATGCCGCCGGCCGCTACGACGGTATCAACGAGCACTACGCCTTCCTCAACTACAAGAAGGCCATCGAGGCCGGCCTGATGAAGATCCTGGCCAAGAAGGGCATCTCCGTCATCTCGTCCTATCGTGGCGGCTATGAGTTCGAGGCGCTGGGTCTTTCGCGCGCCCTGGTCGCCGAATACTTCCCGGGTGTCACCTCGCGTATTTCGGGCATCGGCCTGGCCGGCATCGAACAGAAGCTCGTTGAGCTGCACGCCACCGCCTTCGTCGCACGCAAGCCCGTCGTCTCCATCGGCGGCTTCTACAAGATGCGCGCCGCCGGCGAGACCCACTATTACCAGCCGAAGTTGATCCACCTGCTGCAGGACGCGACCACGCGCAAGGACTACGAGACCTTCAAAAAGTATTCCGACCTGGTGGCGAAGATGTCGAAGACGGCGCCCACCAGCCCGCGCGATCTCCTGAGCTGGCAACCGAAATCGGCGCCCATCGCCATCGAGGAAGTCGAAAGCGTCAACGAAATCAGGAAGCGCTTCGTCACGCCCGGCATGTCGCTGGGCGCGCTGTCGCCCGAAGCGCACGAAACCCTCAACATCGCCATGAACCGCATCGGCGCGCGTTCGGTGTCGGGCGAGGGCGGCGAGGACCCGGAACGCTACGAGCGCCGACCCAATGGCGACAATCCCAATTCGGCGATCAAGCAGATCGCTTCGGGCCGCTTCGGCGTCACCGCCGAATACCTCAACCAGTGCCAGGAAATCGAGATCAAGGTGGCGCAAGGCGCCAAGCCCGGCGAGGGCGGCCAGCTGCCCGGCTTCAAGGTCACCGAATT
>FTDB01001261.1_pt1 | contig 41838 bp, 54 predicted proteins | sample 1639741 | NCBI WGS metagenome assembly FTDB01 (sample SAMEA3914869, study PRJEB12502) | metagenome | biome: forest; material: soil | place: USA | collected 2012-03-12 | depth 0.1 m | reverse complement strand
ATAAACCGGAACGGTGGCTTTGAGAACACCCTGGGATACGGTCTTCATCTGTCACCGCAAAATCATACCAAAACTTTATCGGCCTTGCTAAACAGGGCGTCTGATCGACCCGCGGAGTTTCCTGAATGCGTCTCATGTCCATGGCTGCCGTTTCTGTCCTGGCCCTCAGCGTCGCCGCGCCCGCCCTGGCAGATCAGGAGGTCATCGTCACCGCCAATCGCCTGAGCGCCTATCAGGGCGATACCGCCTTTACCGCGATCAACCTGACGGCGGACCAATTGGCGCGGACGGGGCTCGATCAGGCGCTCAAGCGTGAAACCCAGGCGGCCCTGTTTCGCCGTCAGCCCAGCCTGACCGCCAACCCGACCGTGCAAGGCGTCGGACTGCGCGCCATTGGCCCGTCGGGGGCGGGGCGTGCCCTGGTGACGCTCGACGGCGTGCCGCAGAACGATCCGTTCGGCAACTGGGCGATCTGGGCGGCCTTGCCGCAGGGCGCCGTTAGCCACGTTCATGTCGTCAAGGGCGCCGGCGGTGGCGCCTATGGTGCGGGCGCGCTGACGGGCGTCATCGATATGTCTTTGACCCCGCCGCAACCGGGCGCTGCCATGGTGTCGGGAACGGTGGGCGAGGACGGCAATCTGCGCGGCGAAACCGATCTGACCGTCGGCCCCGTCGGTATCGACTATACCGACCAGACCGTGCACGGCGATGTGCCGGTGCGCGGCAGTCAGCGCGGCGCCGCCGACATCGCCACCTATGGCCGCGATCGCGCGCTGTTCGCCAATACCCAGTTCGCCCTGTGTCGGACGCAGGATTGCGGCGAACTGGCCATCATGGCCGGCAGCTATAACAGCCGCCGCGATACCGGCCTGAAAGGCGCCACAGCGGTCTCGTCCGGTGACCAGGTGGCCGTCAGCTTGACCAAACAGCCAACAGCCGATCAAAATGGCTGGCGCATTCAGCTCTGGCATCGCGATTCCGACCTGTCGAACACGTCGGTGTCCGTCGCCGCCGGCCGGACCGACACGACCCTGGCCAATAATCAGGTCGCGACACCGGCGACCGGCGATGGCTTTAACGCCGCCTTGCGGCATCAGACGGGATCCGATGAGTGGGAAGTCGGTGTCGACGCTCGCCGATTCGATGGCGAATCGCGCGAATATTACAAATACGTTTCGGGCAGCCCGACGCGTTATCGCGTCTCCGGCGGCGCCAGCGATCTTGCTGGACTCTATGCTGAAGGATCGCACACCGCAGGCGCGCTGATGTTGAGCGGAGCGATCCGCGTCGACGACTGGCGCGCCTATGACGGCCATCGCACCGAGACCGACACCGCGACCGGCCTGCCGACCCTGCAATTGTCTCCGGCCGATCAGCAAAAGACGGTGGTGTCGGCGCGACTGGGTGCGACCTATGCGCTGGGCGGAACCACATCTGCGCGGATCGCCGCCTATACCGGGTTCCGGCCGCCATCGCTGAATGAGCTTTACCGGCCATTCCGTGTCGGCAATGACGTTACCGAAGCCAATGCCAGCCTGCGTCCCGAAACCCTGAAAGGCGCCGAAATCGGCCTGCGCAGCGGCGACAGCCAGACATTTATCGATGTCGATGTCTTCGCCAACACGCTCAGCGATCCGATCACCAATGTCACCGTGGCCTTGGGGCCATACACCTCGCCGACGGCCGGCTTTATTCCCGCCGGCGGCAGCCTGCGCCAGCGTCAGAATGTCGGTCAGATTCGGGCCTATGGTTTCGAAGGCCGCGCGCGCTACGCCATTACCGACCACCTGGCCCTGACCTCGTCGCTGACGCTCACCCATGCCCGCGTTGCCGAAGCCGGCCCGACGGTCAACGGCCTGCGCCCGGCCGAAGCTCCGGAAATCGCCGGTTCGCTGGGCCTGGAAGCAATCTGGCGCAAGGCGACGCTGCACGCCGACTGGTTGTACGAAGGCGAAACCTTCGACGACGACCTCAATACCCTGGCTTTGAAGCCGTCGCACAGTCTGGCGCTCGATCTCGACTATCCGCTGGCGCAACACGTCACCCTGATGGTGTCGGTCGACAACGCGCTCGACGACGCCATCCAGGTCACGCATGCGGGCGACGGAACGATCGGCTACGACACCGGCCGTCGCGTCAGCATCGGCCTGGTTTGGCGAAGATAGTTGAGAGATGGCAAATGGCGGCGATAGCCGGTTGACGCCGCCGTCGCCCCTGTGGCACTAGCTGAATTCGACGCGGGTGTAGCTCAATGGTAGAGCAGCAGCTTCCCAAGCTTGCAATCTTTCAACAAAATCAAATCACTGTTTGTAAATTGGCCTAAATTTCGGCCTTTTGAAATCAATAGGTTACGAAGGCAGTGTAAAACTTTCGACCCCTCTTGACGTCTATTTTCAATGAGAACAAAATAGAAACAAAAGAGGTGATGTGATGGACAGAATGACCATAGAGACGCCGGCGGAAGTCGTGAGGCTGGTTCCCAAATGGAAGCAGGAAACGACCCTGGGCGAGCTTATGAAGAGCGACCCCGAGCGCAAGATCGTCATTGAGTGTGAGGGACGGCCGACAATCGTGACCACGGCGGGCGAACTGGTGAGGCAGGGGCGGATCAGTCCGGCGCTGACCCTCGATCTTATCGAATGGGCATTCTCATCGACGGATTACGAACATGGACGATGAAACCGTCAACCGTGTCGCCCAAGGCATCGAAGGGGCTTTGCGGGTGCAGCCTGGCGTGACCATCGAGGGAAATGACGCCGTCATCGCCTTGCCGCTGAATATCCACCGTTTGGCGCTGAGCTTGGCCGTGGGGCTATTCGTCGATCACGACGCGCTGCCGGCGATCGGAGCGGAAGCCGCCAAGCTGCATTGAGGGCGTCCAGATCAGCTGGCGTTTCCCAGACAGAGATTTTGTCACCGATTCAGATCGGTCAATATGATCGTAGACTAGACATTACATCCCCATGGGGGACAGGATATTAGATGAAAAGCCCCGCTACGTCGGGGCCTTTTGTTATTTGTCGCCCATCGGTCTTTGGTCCCTCGTTAAACTCAGGAGGCCAGAACTACCCACCACCTAGACTCTGGAAGATTTTCCTTATATTTTAAGGCCGATCTATACGGAGATGTTTACGTGCTCACCGAAACACAACGTGCTTTGCGTCATCAACGGGCGTATGAGCGCCTTCAACATGTGACCTCAAATGCTGCGAAAAACGGAAACACGGTTTTCGGGCTAAAATGCGCGACCATACTCTACAGGGCACATGTCGCTGCTTGTTGCGCCATCATCATTGAGCCTATGTGCGTTTGATGTAGATCTCGGCCGATCACTTACCTCGCCTTATCCGCCTTTTCGTCGAGCTTCCCTTCGATCCTTGTCAGGCGTTCCTTGATGTCGGCCAGATCATCCTTCCGGACATACTGGTCGGCCTTTTCAGCGGCGGCGACCAAGTGTTCGTTGAAATCCTTCCGCAGTTGCTCGACCTGCCCGTAAACCGTCGAGCAATACCAAGCGACGGCCGCCGTTATGAGCGGCGCCAGCCACTTCAGCAGCTGGTCATATGTGATGCCATTCGGCGCGGCGGCCTTCGGCTCGCCTTCGACTTCGTCGCCCATGTCTTTCCCTAGCACTCAAACACAAAGGCGGCGGATGTGACCGCCGCCTTTGTCAAAAAACGGACGCCGAGGCGTCTTACTCGGCGACGTCAGCCGGGCTGAAATCGACGTAATAGGTTTCGTTGACCTTGAACTTGCCGATCAGTTCGGGGTTTGCGACCGTCAGCGAAAATTCACCGCTGGGCGAGAACTTGGCGAAGGTGTTGTCTTCGTCGCTGCCATCCTCTGGATAACTGTCCGAGCGGGAAACCGGGTTGAAAACGAGGCGTTCGGACGCGGTGTATTGTTCGATCCGGTTGAGGCGGACCTTGGCGCGCATAGCGGGCATGGGTTTTCCTTTTGGGTGAGAGGGACGGCCGGGTATCTGCGGACGGCCGCCGTATTGTCGCCGCAGCGAATTACGCGGCCGGGCGTTCCGCCAGCTTTTCGAGAGCGCTGGCGATCCGGTTCAGATCGTGCAGCGCTTGTCCGACCAAGGCCATGATGGCGCCAAGCCCGGCGTCCCGGTTATCGCCGACCAGCGATTGCGTGAGCGTAGCCAGGTGGGTGTCGATGTTGTTCGGCATTAAAGCCCCCATACGGTTTTAAGCCGGCCCAATGCCAGCTTACGGTCGGCAAGGCCGTTCAGCCCGCCGTTGACAGCCTTGGTCACACCTTCGATGTCGTCGGCGTCGGCAAGGCGGTTGATGTGGTGATCGCCCCAGAATACGGCGGCCGTCAGGACCGCCATGTCGGGTTCGCCAAGGTGTTCGGGATGGCTGATCAGGTCGACGCCGGTGCGCAGCCCTGCGGCCTTGTAGTTCGTCCGGCCGGTCGTCATCAGGAAGCCGCGTCCCTTGAATCGCGGCCCGTCGCCCGGCTGGGTGTTGCCAAGATCCGCGCGGCCGTTGTACCGCCCTAGGTAGGCGTCGGAGCCGTACTCCTCCAGCGTCCGGAACCAGTCGGTTTCCTTGCATGCCTGCGCCAGCATGTGGCAAAGCCGCAGGGCTGTCGTGATGTCATACGCGGCGCGGACATGCGCCAGCGCTATGCCCAGGTCGGTAACGAGCGTCGACGCCGATTTGACGCCGGCCGCGACGCACATCAGCGCCGCCAGCGACCCGGCCCCGATATCGCCGTCGATATTTCCGGCGTACAGGCCCTTGGCCGCCAGCGCGCGCTGGAGGGCTTTGCTATCGAGCACCGACAACACCCATGGCTTGGTATGCCACCGGCGCCGTCGGCGTGCCGTCAGGGTTCATTGCGGGTGCAACCTGCACTGTCACGCCGGCCGGGGTGGCGACAGCCGCAGCGACCGCACCCAGCGGCGTTCCCTTCAGCAGTTCCGAAACACCGTCTTCGATCGACTTGTCGCCATCGAGGACGTCGACGACGATCTGCGCCTGCGGGCGGAAGCGCAGCAGCCAGCCGATCGCGCCCATTGCGGCGACGATTTCGGCGGCCAGCTTCGGCGGGATGAAATGACTGACAAACGGATAGTAGTGCGCATAGGCGGCCGCCAGCGCCGTCAGGACCGTGAAGACCTTGATGGAATCGCTCTTCAGTATCTGGCGCTCGCGCGCGTCAAGTTGGATTTTCATAGGAATGCCCCTCCTTTGGGCATGGGTGATCGCGCCGGCGAGCCGACGTGAGCTGAGGGATGTCAGTGTGAGACTGTCGCTTAGAACGACTTCAGAGCGGCCAGGGTTGTGATGGCGGCGATGACGTCCGGCTTGTCGAAATGCGCGCCGGCATAGATGTTGTCGTATGAAAAGCCCGTGACCGTCCCGTCGTTGGCGGCGATCTGCGGGTAGTCGCTGGCGAAGACGATGCAGCCGATATCGGCATCGGTCTGGGTGTATTTCGTCGTTGTCGCGCCCTCGATACGGCGGATCGACCAGACGCCATTGACCGGCACGGCGCGCCACCAGCGGAAAAGATAAACGACAGGCCGGCCGGCGAAGTCGGGCGTCGTCAGATCGTATTTGGAGCGCTGATAGGTCAGTGTCCCGCCGGACACGCGAGGACCGGTCGTCTTGCCGCGCGACGTCATGCGCGGCGGCAGGGCGACCACGCCGTTATAGACATGGTTATCGGCGAAGGTCAGGCCCTTAATGTCGCCGTCAAGTACCTGCTCTTTCGTCTTATCTAACCACTCACGGCCATCGCCACAGTTGTGGAATACGCTATCCGTCGCAAGCATCGAGGTCGGCCGGTCGGCCAGGATGCCCAGACCGTTACCGATACAGACCAGGCCATGGACACGCATATCGACACGTCGCGATTTCGGCCCGGTATATCCCGCGACAGGCGCGCCGCTGAACTGCACGGCCCGGCCGGCGTCAGTAATCGTGTTGCCGAAATAGCAGTGGCGATGACTGTCCGGCGCATCGTCGCGACCCGTGACACCCAACCCCCAGCCAAGATGCGCGCCGCCCAGCTCACAGCGCGTCACCAGGATGTCGTCGCCTTCGCAGACGCCGATATTGTAAGGCTGCGCGCTGCATTTCAGGTCGGCGACGATCTTCTTGTTGCCGAACAGAACCAGGTTGCCTTTGATGACATCGGTGCGCGTCAACGACTGTTCCAGCGTCATCCGGGCATAAGTCGCCACTTCTGGCCGCGCCCCACCAAGTAGATTGTCTTCCTGGACGTTGTCGGCCAGGTGGCCGGAGGTCGGCTTGATGTAGCCGTCGGACATCGACACGCGGTTGCAGCCATCGAGGAAGGCGCCATCGCCGGCCGAGAAATCGACTTTGAAGCCCGGCAGGCTCAGCCCGTCGCAGTTGTGGGCATAGAGCGCCTGGGCATTGTTCGGATCACCAACCGGGTTCGCACCGGCCGACAGAATGCGCAGGTCCGGCAGGCTGGCGTTCTGCCAGCCGACCAGACTAACGGCGCGGCCGTCGGCCGAAACGTCGAGCGATGCCAGCGTGACGTACTTGCGACTCGCCGTGCCGGCGGCCTTGGTCGCGCCATCTATTGCCAGGGCAGCGCCCGTGGCGTTTATACGAGCGCGCGCCTTGCCGCCGGTGACAGTGATGCCGTCGCGAACGACGGGCAAGCCGCCATCGTGAGCCCCTGCCAGCGTGATCACCGCGCCGGCGGGAACGGCGGATGCGGTCAACATGGACAAAGAGGCGAAGGCTCGCGCCGCAATCGCCGCGGCGGATACCGTGATGCTGGATGTGGTCGCCATGGTTCCGCCTATTAGGCCGCCGTGAGGGCGGCGAGCTGCGGCGCAGACTTGGCGCCGACATAGAGCCGCACCTTGTGCACGATGCCGCAGAACCGCGCGGACGTGCCGTCATAATCGCCGCCGATTTCCATGCGCGTCATGCCCGACGGCACGGCCGATGGCGTCGAAGCTGTGGTGATTGCCCCGTTGTAGCCGGCTTGGGCGCGGCCGGACGACACTGCCAGGGCGATCTTTGTCCGCTGGCGTGAGATCGACGTCAGTGTGAAGAAGGGCACGTCGTAAGCCGTTCCGCCGACCGTCACCGGCAGGATAACACTGGTCGATCCGCCAAAGCGCTCGATTTGCACCTTGTTCGAACCGCTCGACCCGTTGCTTTCGGTAAGAATGGCCGCTGACGGCGTCGACGTATCCGACGATCTCAGCTCGACATCGACCACGACCGTATGCGCTCCGGACATGATGCCGCCCAGCGTGTCGGTGTAAAGCCGGTCAGCGGCGCGCGTAACGGCACTGCCGGCTGTCAGGATCGGCGTCGTCTCATAATCCCCCGCTTCGACTTGCGGCAAGGCGACTGTGCCGCTGGGCGTGACCGTCAGGGTGCCGCTCGATGGCGTAAAGGTGTAGATCTTGCGCTTGCCGGCGCCAAGGCCGACGACGGTCTGTGAATGTGCGCCGGAAAGCGTCACGCTGCCGGGGCCGTAGAAGCTGAGCGTATAAGCCTGCGCCGTCACAGTGATATTTTGCGCGTTCGGCGCCAGGTTGTTGAGGAACAGGTTGGTACGCGCAGGTTCCAGGAGGATGCCGCCGGAGACCATGCGCGGCGCACCCGACGCATAGGCGGTAAAATTGCCGGCGTCGTCGACGTTCCATGCGGTCGAGGCCCGGCTGAACACCAGTTCACCCAGCGAAATCGCCGATGAGATGTCGGTGGCCGTCAACCCGGTGGCGAAGGTGTAGGCGCCACTGTCGAAATCGGCCTTCCAGACCAGGGCCGTCGTGTCGTCGCTGGGAGTGCCAAGGGTAATGACGTTGCCGGTCAAGGTTGGGATGATGGTTTGCAGCCAAACCCATAATTGCGTGACCTCGGCGTCACTCAGGCCCCGGTTATAAGCAAACGCAAGGGCGATATTCTGGCCGCCACCGAACTCTCCGCGCGGCAGGCGGCCAAGCTGGAACGACGCCGAGCCGAAGTCCGTCGCCGTCAGATTGTTGAGCTGCGTCTTGTCCGAAACATTTTTACTCCGGCGTTGCAACGCCTTGACGCTGCCCGACGCCGTGCCGACCAACAACTCCCACTCGACGCCGGTGTCCGCCGAATTGGCGATCTGCAAGGCGCCCCCGCCTGACGGCGCGTTGAAATCACAAGTCGTGTTCGAACCGTCGTAGTATAGAGCGATGCGAGATTCGGACGTCGTCGTCGACCAGTTGGTCATAAGCGCCTGTTGACCGCTCGACGCGGTCCGCTTCGACAAGACGCCGATGCTGAAAGCCGCGCCCAGAGACTGAGGCGACAAGGGCAACACGATCGAGCCGTCGCTCGAACCTTGCAGGAACCAGCGTTTGATGTCGGCCAGTCGCGCGTTGCCGTTGAAGCCGCCCAAAGCATGATCGAACAGGACGAAGGGCTGCGAATAGTCCCGGCCCACGAGCCAAAGACCTTTCAGTCCCGCTACGATCGGAGGTACCAGGTGCTGGCCAAGCCCCTCATTCGCATACACGGCGACGTCGCCACCGTAATCGATGAATTTACGTGCATTGCGCGGCATCAGAGGCTCCTGATTTTTTGACAGACGGCATAGTTGGTCATGGCGCGCGACTGACTGCCGGCGCCGTCGCCGAAGTCGGCCGTAAAGGTGCCTGGCGCGCTGTCGCGCAGACAGCCCCTGGCGCCAGAGGTGCGGCCGGGCTGGTTCGGGCTGCCCGGCGCCGTGCAGGCGTACCAGATCTCGACCGGCCCCAGCATGTCCGCAGACGTAACGATCTCGACAAAGGCGCCGTTACCGATAACTGCGACCGATGAGACCGTGTACTTGCTGGCCGTGACCGGGTTGTAGACTTCGAAACCCTTGGCGCCGTTGGGGTCGGAGACCCACGCCGTGTCGAGCACGAGCGGAGCGACGGGTACGTCGTACTGAACGATGGCGCGCCGCGGCCCCTGCCGCCACGCCTTGACCGCGCGCAGGAATTTGGGCTTCTTGCCGGTCCTGTCCCATTCCTCGGTCATGCGGGCCTGATAGGCGGCGACCCACGCATGGGAAATCGTCAGGCGGTGGACGTCGCCGGCATGGTAGTCGAGAATGTATTCCGGCAAGGCGATGCTGACGCGAGGATCGCTCAGCGCCAGGTCGAGCTGCGCCAGGGCGATCACGGGGTTGTTGGCATATGGATGCGTCGGGTCCGGCGGGTTGACCCAGCCGTGCGCGGTCATTTGCGCAAAGGCTGCCGTCAGATTTTGATATCCTCCCTGGACCGTACCGTTGAAATACGATTCGGCGCTGCGCAGGATGTCGCGCCAGTTGGACTTGTACGTCTCCGGGTACCAGGTTGACGTGCCGCTGCCGTTCAACAGGTCGCTCTCGCCCTGGCTCAGCATCAGGTGCAAGCCGCCGATCGACAGGTTCCCGGCCTGGGCGCGCGCAAAGAGATTTTTGCACGCCGCCTGAAGATGCTCGAAATTGAAATAGGCCGTGTCGGGAATAAGCAGCTCCGAAGGCGTGCCCCCCAGTCCGGCGGCAAAGGCGAACATGGCCTGACCGGCCTGCGCCAGCGTCTGGCCGCCATTGGCGGCGCGATAGGCGCTATATTGTTCGACAAAGTCCCGCAGGCCCGTCAGGCCCAGGCTGTTGGCGGAATAGTTTTCATTGAGGTTGACCAGCGACGCCTGGGCGGCCAGGTCGGCTGTGTCGCCGATCGTCGCCGCGGTGCCGCCATAGGTCGACCACCAGTCTGTCCACCGCGTGCCCCCGGTGAAGCGTTTGCCATAGCTGAGGGCCGCCCGGAAATCCTGACCTCCGCCAGTGCCGGTGCTGTTCGACTGGCCGTCACCCATGACAACGGGCATCGATCCGAAGGCCTTGGGAAACGGCAGGGCCGCACCCGGACCATTGGGGTAGTCGCGTGAATAGGTGATGTCACCGATATTGCCGGACTGATCGACGGCCAGCTGGGCGACGCCGGCACCCGTCGACGCCTTGATGGCGGATGCCGTGTAAGCCAGGTTGACGGCTGCGGACGCCACGGCCGCCGCCTGACTGGCGACGACCGCCTTGTCGGCCGCCACCTGACCGGCATTGGCGGCGATCGACCCCGCCAATCCGACGATTGTCGTGTCGCTCGTCGTGGCCAACGCCACTTGCAAGAACGATTTTGTTTGCTGGATGACATCGACCTGGCTGCGGATCGTCGCGATCGTCACCAGGTTGGTGTTGGACCAATTACCGGAGCCTGACGCGCCAACCTTCGTGTATATACCGTTGTTGGCGTCGGTCGTGTCATCCTTGACGATGCCTAGTGTTCCGGCATTGTGCGCCAGGTCGGCATCCATCACGGACTTGGCGGCATATATGACAACTGCGCCGGACGACAGCGCAGCGGCAACCGTGATGCTGTCCATAGCCGACAGGATGCCATAGAGCAGGGTGCGAACGTCGGGCTTTACCGGGTCCTTGGCTCCGCTGACTGGCAGCCCGTCGACCCTGTAGTCGTTGAAGACGTCCGAAACCTGGTTTTTGAGCGCGGTCATGAGCAAATGTCCATGGAGATGCGGACCCGAACACGAATGCGGGGCCGTTCATAAAAAGGCATTGAAGGCATCAGGCGGCGGCGCGATTTTGCCAGAGACCCAGATTGTAGGTCACGGCGCCGCCGGTGTTGTTGTACAGGGTGTAGTGTGAGCCCGACCACGCGATGGAACTCTTGCCGGAAGCCGGCGTCGTCGTCGGAGCAACGAACGTCCCCAAAGTCGAACCCAGCAGGACCACGCCCGCTGCGCCGACCAGGTAGGCCGCGCAGTCGCCATTGGCGCCGCTATTGACGATGACCAGGCCCGACTTGTCCGGCAAGGCGAAATTGGACCCATTGGCCACGGACCCCGTCGCGTTGTTCGATGTGTCGAGCGCCCATCCCGTCGATGGTGACAGTGCGATCTGCAGCGCCCCCGACATGGCGCCGCCCGTCTTGGGCACGGCATATGTTTTGACGGCCTTCTCCGTCGGAACATTGTTGTCGCTGTTGCCGCTCAGCGTACCGTCCGTGCTGACGACCTTGCCGCTGTCCTGGATCAGCTTGCCTGTCGTACCGCTGAAGGTCGCCAGATTGCCGGATGTTGCCGAGGCGGGGCCGATGACGGCGCCGTCGAGATTGGTCTGGATCACCGACCATGCCGAGCCGACGGCTGCCTGAGCCCCCGCGGCCGTGCCGTCTGTAAGGCAGATGAACATGTCGCCAGCCTCGACCACAATCCCGGACGCGCCACCGATCTTGCCCGCCACCGACACGCGATAGGTATGGCCACGATCGGCGGCCGGGTAGTTGGGGCTGGCGGAACAATCGGTCGAGCCCTTGAAGACCATGGCGTCGTTGGCTGCGATCAATGCGTCGGCATAGGCCTTGACGGCCTTTTGTGATGCGACGCGCGTGTCGCTATTGGCCGCCAGCGCGCCGTCCGTGTCGAGATACGACATCGGCAACTGCTGGACATTGTCGACGCTGCCCAGGCCGATCGACGCCTTGGTAATAAAGCTGGCCAGGAACGTGGCCAACGTACTGAGCTTGGCTTTGAAGTTCGAGCCGGACTGGACAACCTCCATCAGATCCGTACCGCCAACCGTCGTGGCCTCGGTCATTTGCGATATTTTGAGATCGGCCATCAGTCCTCCAGCAACCGAACGCCACCGCTTTCCAGCAGGCGCCGGCTCTTGTCTTCGTTGATACGCCGCGACACCGACGGCACGGTCAGGGTGAAGGTCGCCGACCAGTCGGAGCTTTGGTTGCCGCCGGTGAGATATTCGACCTGGACGTCGAGCGGCGTGTCGAGCGAAACGAACCCGGTTACGATGACGGCCGCCCCCGATACGGAATCGCTTTCGCTGCCTTCGGTCCATAGGGTCTGTGACGACGGCTTCCAGCGCCAGCCGGCCACCAGGTCGCCCCGCGCGGGGAAGGTCGCGGAGATGGACAGACGGGCGCCGGCCGAGCCGCTCGCAGCGGTTTCGTACATCGGTGCGACCGCGGTGATGACTGGCGCGGCCAGAGCGGAATTCGTCGACCGGGCAGCTGCGATCGGTGCAATGCCCTCCTCGGTCGCCGGGTTCCACGCGTCGATATTGTCCTCGACCTGCGCGACCTGAAACGTCACCGTCCCACTCATCAGGTCGAGTTGCGGCGCCTCGACGATCTCGACGACCTTGCCATCCATCGAAGGTTCGTCGGGATTCGACAAGGTAACGTACTGTTCAGCCCAGGCCTTCATGCCACGGAGGTCGGTAACGACCGTCCCTGCATAGGCCGGCGCGACCCGGGCGGCGCGTCGCTTGGCGAGGCGGCGCGCCTGCGTCCACGACGTAACGGCCGTCAGGTCAAGCGAGTCGGGCTTGCCGCGGTCGCCGACGATCCACGAATCGACGTCGTTCGAATTGTAGTCGCTGGCCGGATCGGTGAACTTGATGTCGATCTGACTGACCGCGTTTTCAGGGGCGACGCCTGCCGTCCAGGTCCAGCTGATGATTTCGCCGAACTCGGGATTATGGGCCAAAACGACATTGGGCGCGCGATATTTGCCGGCTCGGATGACGAGGCGATCGAGCGCGTCGAACGTATAAAACCCGTCCATGGCCGCCAGGATGCGGGCGCGCACGTCACGTTCATCGTCCGACGCCGAGAAATTCGTGGCAAAGCTGTAGCGCGGCTCGGTTCCGCCGGCGTTCAGCGCAACGGCTTCGTCGCAGATATTGGCTTCAGCCGTAAGATCCGCCAGCACTGGCGAAACCTGGGCATCCCAATCGACGCCCCATTTTTGCGATTCCAGATGCACCAACCAGACGACGTTGTTTGACGATGGCTTCCATGTCGTCGGGTCGTTGCGCGCCTGAGTGTTATCCCTCCAGTCGAAGCACACACCCCGGGCCGCTACGCCAACCGTGTCCGTCTTGCCGTTCGGGAAGGCCTGCGCGAAAAACTTTGCCTTGGGCGACAGGTTGCGCACCATGAGTGTGCCGGTGCCGTCTCCGCGATGCGACGACGTCCATAGCGCTGGAAAGTCTGCGGCCACTTCGGCGAAAGCCGTCTCCGTGGCCGCGCCCAGACGATATTTGATCTGGACCCGACCGTCGACGTAGCGGCCGTCCCCATTGACGACGCCCGACCGGCTCGTCTCGGTAACATATCCGTCTGCGTCCCGGCCCGTCACCTTGTCGTCCGCCAGCCAAATCCACTGGACATCGCTCAGCCGGCCGTCGCTGATCGCCAGTACCAGGTCGAATGTGCCGCCGATGGCCTCTTTAAACATGACGGCGCCCGCGGTCCGGGAATAGCCGCCGGCAAAGGTTGTGCACGGCGGAAGCGGCTGCTGCCACGAGATATCCGACGTGACATTGGGCGCCTTTTGACGGTTGAGCGCGCCTTGTATGGCCGACGTGACGACAACCGTCGCCACGGCTTCGCCAAGGTCGCTCCAGAAATCGTCCGACATGCTATTGCGGCCAGGTCACGGTCGAGGTGATACGGTAGATCGAGGTCCGCTCGCACAGGCGGTCGCCGGGGTGGCGGGACTGGTGGCTGGCGTTCGACCAGGTGCGCAAGTTGGCACGGGCCCGGCCGACGTTACCGATATAGACGGGCAAGGTCACGACGCGGCCGTCCGGGCCGCCCGACGACGTCACCACGCCGCCGCGACCGGACCAGAACCAGGCAATCGGGCCGGCATCTTGCCAGTCACCGTCGAAACCGATGATGCCGACGCGCACCGGTGCATCAACGATGCCGGTACCGGACGGATCGTCGATATAGGCTTGCGGCACGCCTTTGCCGCCAACGAAATTGAAGTCGATCGCGTCGGCCTGCCCTGCACGCACGGCCTTGAGGACGGGTGCCTCGCGGAGCACGCCCGAGCCGTCGAATGTTATGCCCGGCGCGATCGGATCGTCGGCGGCCACCTTGTACGGCCCGACGCCAAACCATGTATAGAGCGGCCGGGTCGCTTCGATGGCGACGATAAGCGTTGCGCGGCCACAGCCGGCCACCTTCAGCAGATGAGATTGTTCAGCGGTCAGGACGGGCATGTCAGTAGTTGCCGTCCGCGTCGGGAAAAGCTTCCTGGAACTGAAGCGTCAAGGTCGTATCTTTGCCGAAGCTCAGCGTGGCGAGGGCGGTTTCACAATTGGTGCACCGCATGATGCAACCAGGCCTGTTGAAGTCGGCCAGCGTCGCCACCTCGCCGACATATGCCGTCACCGCCTCGCGCAAGGGAGGGCGGATGACCAGTTGGTCAAACACACGAACAATCTCGTAAAGACGCCGAGCCGCGACCGCATGTTCAAGACTGAAGCGCTCGCCGCCCTGCAGCGGCGCGGCCGCAGTGAAGGCCAAGGATACACGCGTCGCCCGCAGTTCGGCGTCGGCAGCGACCGTGGCGTCGATGCCGCCCGACCGGAACAGGGCGCCATCCGCGAACACAGCACCGTCGGAAAACGTCGTATCGCGCAAGGGGATGCTCAAGGGATACGGCGCGAAGTCAGCCTCCAGCGACGGCACAATGACCGGCACGGTTCCGAAGTCGAACGCATCGACCACGGCACGAGCCAGCTTGATCTGTGATGGCGAGTAGACCGGTATTGTGAGGTCGCACAGCCAGAAGCCACCACCCGTTACACTGTTCGGACGGACCAGCCCGGTGGCGGCAGGTGACCCCGCCGCGCCGCCGGATAAACGCCACCAATCGTCCGTCGGACACAGACGGTCGATCGGCAGGACATCGAACATGCGACTTAACCCTTGAGCGCATTATAGCGGCCGGAGATACGGCCGAAATTCTGCTGTACGGTGTTGACGGCACGCGTCACGGCGCTGTCATGGGCGCGGCCGATGGCGGCGGTCAGGTCCGCCTGGTTGATCGCGCCGGCGATCTGATAGGTCGATTGCAGGGCAACTGTGATGTGCGGCTGGCTTCCGCGCGCAGGGACGGTCGGCATCGACGGCACGATATGGCCGGGCACCGACGGCATGAACACCTCGGGGCGCTTTTCGCCGACGATATAAGCCTTGCCGGGCCACACAGGGCCGCCCTGTTCGCGCTTGCCCCCGAACACACTGTCTAGGGCCGACAGGAAATCGCCGACGGAACCGTTGCCGGCGTTGTCCGCGCCCTTTTTGAACGGCGCAGCCTCGGCCTCACCCAGTTTGATCTTGGCGAAGTCGTTAAGCAACTGGACGAAAAGTCCCTTGGCCGCGTCGCCCAGATTCTTGGTATTCTCGATACTGTCGAGCAGCGCGTCGTTGAACCCTTCGACGCCTTCGATGCGAAGCTGCTCGAATGCATCCCGCACGGCCTGGGCGCCTTTGACGTGGTCGTCGACCCACTGCTGGAAGGGACCTTCGGCGGCTTGGTCGATCCCGGCACTAAGCGCATCGTGTGCGGCGTCGGCCGCTTTTTGAGCGCCGCCGTCGCTTGTCACATGCGTTACCGACGGATCAGCAGCGTCAGCGCGAATGTTCTGCGCATTCAGGTCGTTGCGGCGCGCTTTGTCGTCGATTCCCTTCTGGATATCGAGGATTTGATGCTCGATTCGTGCGCGCTCTTTACGGTCGGTCGTCAGGTCTTCCTGGGCGCGCAACTCCTCAATCTGGGCGTCGGCCAGCTTACGATGGCGGTCATAATCCTGTTTCGCCTGGTCGATCTGGTTTTCGGCGTCTTCCTTACGATAACGAATGGCACGCAATTCGGCTTCGCCGGCCGCCTGTTTGTCGACCTCGGCTTTTTGCGCGCTTTTATTGCTGTCCTTGCCCTTGTCGATGGCGGCGTATCGAGCCTCCTTCTCCTTGGCAGCAATCTGCACGTCAAGCGCACGCTCGTTTTTTTGAATGACGCGGCGAGCCTCGATATCGTCCGTCAAGCCTTCCAGGGCTTGGTACACCGATCGCTGCGCTTCCAGGGAGCGCAGCTCTGCGTCGACCAGGTCTTTTTTCGAGCTATCGGGCGCGGCGGCAGTTTGATCGATAAGATTGGCGGGGCCCTTCCCCTTCTTTTTTTGCGCGTCAGGGCCGAACATTTCATCGATGCCGCGTCGCGCCTCATTGCCCTGCACCTGCGCGGTGTAAGCGGCGATGCGCCTATTGTTGTTATTTTTGCGAATGTAATCGAGGCCATTCCCGGTGTTTGCAGCATCGATTCTTGCATTGTCCGCTTTAAGGGCAGCAATTTGCCGGTTTAGGTAGCTGTCAGTTTGATCCGGTAACTTCTTAAAGGACTCAACGATATCGTCGATATCCGTGGCGAAGTGCGCGGTTAGGTCCAGCAACTTGACTAGCACCGGGGCCAAATCGAGCAGCGCGCTTTTCACCTGAATATCGATGACGCTGGCCAGGGTTTCGAATTGGTCGTTCAAAGGCCCGGCGCGCGCGATCAGATCCTGGTCCATGACAAGGCCAAGTTCCTTAACCTTCTTTTTCAGCGCATCAACCTTGTCGGCGCCCTGTTCCAGCAACGGTTTTAGTCCGGAGAGGCCCAGCTGGTCGATCACGGCATCTTTCTGCACGTCGGACAGGCCGCCAAGCTTCTTGGTAATCGCGTCTATCGCCGCACCGGCATCCGCGAAGCCAGTCACCTGCGCTTTGGTGAAGCCCAGTTCCTTGAAAGGCTTCAGCGCTTTGGGAATGCCCGCCTGCGCCTTGCCGAGGGTGACGTTGAATGATGCCAGGGCTTCGTCGACCGATTCGATTTCGCCGCCGGCCAGGCGATTAGCATAACGGTATTCCTGAAGCGCATCGGTCGTGACGTGCAGATTACCCGCCGTGTCGCCGATGGCATCGGCATATTCGACGGCAGCCTTCGAGCCCGCCAGGGCTGCGGTGACGGCTGCGATCGCGCCCGCGGCGGCAATGCCGTAAGGACCGAGATCTTCGAGCGCCGACCCGAAGACGCCAAGTTTTGCAGCGCCCTCGTCAAGTACCTTTAAGCGACTGCTGTCAAATACTTTCAAAAATGCAAGCTTAGGGCTTATTTGGACACTTTGCTCAATCTTTTGCGCCATCTGCTTGGCGCGCTTTTCGATTTTCGAGGCCCCCGCATCGACATCGCCTTGCGCCTTCTGAAACGCCTTGGTCAGTTTCGACAGGTCGGCCGAGACCTGCAACAGCAGAGCCTGGTTGTCACTTTCCGACATGGGTCACTTTCCTTGGTTGAAGGCTTTGGCGGCCTTGCGGCCGGCGGCATTGAGGCGACGCTTCATGCCCTTCTTGCGGGCACGGTAGGTCGGGAAGAAACTCGGCTTGGCGGCGACATGTGAGCCATCGGGCGCCAGGTGTCCGTGTTCGATGTGCGGGCCGATGAACTCGCCCGTTTCGTCCTTGGCATCGGCAATAATCCGATAGCTCAACGGGCGATCAGGGTTTTTGTAACTATGAATGCTGTCGCGGTACTCACCGGGCCTTTTTTCCAGATCATCGGAAACGGGCGCGGCGCGTTTCTGCGCCGCGACCAAATCGCCGACCTCGACCACCAACTGCCCGTCTACATCCGCCGTGATTTGTGCGGGGATGGCATTAAAGCGCGGCCAGACCTTGGCATTGCGGATCATCTTCGCGTCGGCCATCAGTGCACCGTTGTCGGCAGCACGCCGCTGCGCCTGGCCAGGATCGTGGCAAAGGCTTCGTCGCTGGGCGATTGCGGCTTTGGCGGCGGGGCGTTGGCGGCGACCCAGGCGTCATAAACCGCCATCAGCTGCCAAGGCTCCCATTTACCGACCAGACCCGGATCATGTCCTATGGCGCCGAGGACGCCATAGATTTCGCGGAAACGCGTTTTGCCGTTCGGGAGCGGCGGGCGGGTTTGGCCTTTGCCCCGTCCGCCGGCGTCTCCCCCGGCGGCGCGACACGTGGCTCGTCGGGTAAGCCGATGATGGCGTCAGTGACGATTTCGAACGCCAGATCGCACCATGCCAGCAACGGCCCCTTGCCCTTGTTGACCTCTTCGTCGAAGACCGCGCGGACAATCAATGCCGCCATAGTCGACGTCAGTCCGGCGCCGATCAGCCCTTGCAGAATCGGTTCGCGGACATCGTCGAGACGCGCCGCCCCCAGAAATCCGGACGTGATGGCCCGCATCAGGGCGTTGTCGCCGTCCAGTTTCGACGCCTTGAACTGGACAAGCGGCGCCAGGCGCTGGGCGATTTCGCCCAGGCCGCAATCCCGCGCCTTTTCCAGGTTGCGCCACTGGTCGACCAGCAACTTGAAGGACCGCTCTTCGGTCCCGAATTGACGCGTGATCATTACGCGTTCGGCGCCCAGGTGAACGGTGCGGCTGGCACGAAGGTGATGGTGTTTTCCTGATAGTCGCCAGGCTCACCCGTCAGTTCGTAGGCGCTGATGATCAGCTTGCCCGTCCCTGTAAAACCCCCGGCGCTGCCGGCGACGTTCTGGACGATCTTGGCGTTGAGCGCCAGGCCCGCCTGCTGCCACTGGATGAACTTCAGCGTGTCGGTGGCCTGGTTTTTACCCGCCCCCGTCACCTGAAAGTCGGTCGACTTCACCTTGCGGACGATCTTTGCCGCCTTGCCAGGATCGGCACAGTCGCGGACCTCGGTCTCGGTCAGGTTCGCAGTGAAGCTTACGCTGCGTTGCGCATTGACGCCGCACGGATGGGCGAGAATGCCCGGGTTTACCGGGTCTTCGATTTCGACGAGGAGCAGCTCGCCGTCAATGATGTCAGTATCGGCCATGGAAGGCTCCCTTGTTGAAGATGGCGGCCTTACCCGATCGGGTTCAGGCGGTAACGGAAAGTGGCGACGCTGTGCGACGACAGGCCGTCGCCGCCGTCGAGGTGGCGCGGACCGTTGTCGACGTGGTGGCCGATGGTGCGGAAGCCTTCGACGGTGAGGGCCGTATCCAGGATGGCGCAGACGCGCGCCATGATGGCCTTGGCCTCGACCTTTCCCGGCTTGCGCGACCAGACGTCGACGTCAGGATAGGCAGTGCACGGGTCGTGACAGGGGTCGGCGTCGGAAACGATGTGGATATTGCCGATCCGGATGAAGGGAAACGGCCCCTTGATCTTACCGGCATCGTCCAAAGGCACATGGTCGAAGACACGCGGCTTGACGCCAAACAGCACGGCCAGGGCCGCATCCTGCGACAGGGCATCGAACATTGCCTTTTGCAACGGCAGGGACGGGTCGATCATCCGTCGGCCCCGCCCTGTTCCAGCTGAATCAGCAACTCAGACCGACGGCCGTTCAGATCAAGCACCGACCGTATCTTGAAGGTCCGGTCAGGATTGTGGTCGTCGATAACGCGATCGTCCGTGGTCACCGTCCGCGTGTCCGAATCGAAGCGAACCTTGCAGTTGTAGAAGGTGACCGATTGCGGGCGCCCCGTGACTGGATCGACATTCGTCTTCATCGGCAGGGGCAACAGCTCCGCCGAGCGCGCCGCAAACAGGTCCGTCCATTCGCCGACCGTATTCCCAAAGCCGTCTTCGGACCCGGTGCGACGTTGAAACCGCACGCGGTCTCGGTATTTATTGGCGCTGGGCATCGTCCACCCAGAACGGATCTTTGCTCAGTTTTGCCGCTTCCGCCGCCGCCGGCGTCGCGATCGAGACAGCGCGGTTGAGGCGCAAGGCCTCATCACGGCACGGTGTCGTGACCGAGTACCGCCCGCCCGCGCGATAGGCACGCGTCCAGGGCGCTGGCGGGATGCGGTGATCGTGGTCCGCCGTGAAACGCAGCCAGGCCATGATTAGACCGAGGTGCCGCCGATGAGGATGGTGTATTTCGCCGCGGCGCCCGCGCCGTTGGCGATCTTCAGGATGTCCGAGGCGCCGCCGACGACCGGATATCCGGTCACAGGCCGCACGAACATGTGCAGTTCGCCCGGCTTCAGGATCAGCGTGTTCGCCCCGGCACCCAGCGCCCCGAGGAACGGATTGGTACCATTGCCGACGGTCAGGTCCGTCGTGTTGGCGGGGTCGGCATAGATGCCCAGCAGCTTGACGTGCGCGAAGGCCAGGGCGACGCCCGTAAAGTCGGCCTGGCTTGATCCGCTCAGATCGAGCGATTCGTTGGCGCCATCGGCCAGGGTCCGGATGTCGTCGAACCATTCGTCCATTTGACCCGAGCCGGTACCTGGCTGGAAAGAAAACAGCGGCTGCTGCGGCGGCCAGCTGATCGACTTTTGCAGGTTGCCGACCTTGCTGGCGGCGGCAATGGCGCCGACGATGGCCGGATTTACGGTGATGCGGGGGCTAAGCATTGTGGTCTCCTCTCGGGCCGTGTCAGACAGCGACGCGGCGATATTTGGTGAGCAGGGCGGCAACGGTGCCGGTGATTTCAAAGGCGCCGTCTTCGTCGCGTTGCAGGTACAGCTGGGCAATCATGAGCATGAGGGCGGCGCGGATGCCGGCGGGAACGGTACCGGCCGCATATCCGGCGTCGAATGTGACGGTCACGGCGCGCGGTTGCGCGCGCGTCACCGGCCAGGTTGCACCGAACACGGGCCGGACATAGGCGTCGTCGAGACCATCAGCCTCGAAAAAATCATATTGTGACGGGTCCAGCGTCTGGGTAACGCCGGCGGCGTCGACGTAGACGATAGAGGCAATGCCTGTCACAGGGCCAAGCGGCAGGACGATCCGGTCATCGCCGCCTTGCCGGCAGGATGGGAAACCGCCGTCGATGGCGATCGCCCAGGCCTGCGGCATGACGCAGCGGAACAGATACCCGCCCTTGCCGTCGATCAGATCGACCGCGGCGCCGACCAGACCTTCGACCAGGTCGTCGTCATCTGACGATTCCAGACGCAGGTGCTTCTTCACCTCATCGAGCGTTACCGGCATGTCCGCCGGCGGCGTGACAAGGCGAAGGGTCGGGCGGGACTGCATGGCGAGGCTTAGGCGCTGGCCGCTTCGTCAGCCTTGCCGTCGGCGCCCTCGACCGGGGCGCTTTCCGACTGGGGGCCGGTGTCGCCTTCCGCCGGCTCGACGACAGTATCGGCAGGCGCGGGTTCGAATACGGCTTCGGCTTCCAGCTCGACATAAGTCGCCTCAACGTCGTCGCCAACCACTTCAGCATCGCCGGAAGCGACCAAGCCATTGGCTGCGATTTCGTTGATATCGACGACCTGGCCGCAGGTGAAACTGCGGTCGTAGGGGCGGGTTAAGATTCGAATTTTCATGATGATATCCGTGCTTTCAGGAGACAATCAGGCGAAAACGATCGCCCGCCGCAAAGATGTTGCGACGGGCGAGTTGTTTCAGCAAAGGGCTTACGATGCAGCGTGCTGGTAGAGCGCGATGGCGTTCGCGTCGACCAGATTGCCGCCCGAGCGGAGCCAGGCCAGGAAACCGACCTGGCCCTTGGTCGTGAAAGCAGAGTCCGTGAAGCGGAACATCTGCAGGTCCATGATATCGCGGATGACGTATTGCGACAGGTCGCCGAACGCCAGCGACTTGGCCGAGGCGGCGGGCGTGGGCATCATGTTGTTGGTCACGATCTCATAGCCGTTGAGCGTGTCCTTGAAGCCGCCCGCATAGCCATCGGCATAACCAGGAACGAAGAGAGGCCGGCCTTGGCTATCCTTGATCTTCTTGATCGCCTTGACCGTATTGTCATGCCCCATATAGCGGCAGTTGCCTTCTTCGCGATATTCGACGTCGACGCCGTGTTCCATGTCGATGATGTCGTCGTACAAGATGGTCGTCGTCTGGCCGCTTGCCCCTTGCTTGGCGACGCTTGAAGCCGTCACGACACCCATCGGTTCGGACGAACCCGAACCGGCACCGACGGTGAACTTCCGGTTGGTAATGCGACCAAGGCGTTTCGCCAGCCGTTGGCCGACGAAAGCTTCGATGTCGACCGCCGAGTCCTGGAGAAGCTCGAAGGGTACCGCGACGGTTTTCGAGGAGAACTTGTAGATGTTGATGGTGACCAGGCCGAACGCAATGTCAGCGGCGGCGGCGGCGGTGTTCTGCGCGACGATTTCGCCTTCTTCCGACGTGCCGTCCGAAGTCGGGAAGTTCATGTCATTGCCCGCCGACTGCGGAAGGACTGTCGCATATTTACGCATATTGCCGTAGCTGGCGAGGCGGTCGGTGACGTAAGTCGCGACCGTCGTCGGGACGGTATAGCCCCCCTGGGTGCCAGTCGTTGTCGACATGGTGTTGCGGAAGACCTGCAGCTCTTCCTGCGTCATATTCTCGACGCCCTTGCGCAGGAACAGGTCGAACGCACGCATTTCCGGACTGTTTTCGTCGCGGCCACGTTGGGCGGAGCGGTCGGCGATGCTGTTTGTCAGTGTTTCGTCGGCGGCTTTTTCGGCCAGGCGTTGCAGGTTCGAAATCTGCTGGTCGATCGACTCGATTTCGGCCATGCCGGCGTCATAGACGGGCTGGTCCTTGGCTGCGTCCCACTTTTCCTTTTTGACCAGGTCCGTCAGTTCCTTGGCCTTGGCGCCGCGCTGTTCGCGAAGGGCCTGAATGCTGCTCATCAAATTAGCCCCTCCTTAGGGCAACAAAAAACCCCGCCGGAGAACCGGACGGGGCGTCGGGATGGTTATGCGTGCGCGGTCAGAGGCCGCGCAGGCGCATTTCGGTTTCGCGGACGCGACGGTCGCGCGCATCGGCGTCGTCGTCGTTGGCCGCGGTGTTGTTGATGTCCGCCAGGGCGTCGTCGAGCATCTGACGGAACTCGGTCGCATCGAGCTTCAAAGTCAGGGAATTGCCCGGCGCGCGTTCGCCCTTGCCGTAAGCACTCAGATCCCATTTCGGGGCCGATGTGTTCGACACCTTGCCGGAGGCGATTTCGTCGGCCAGACCGAGGTCGACGGTTTCTTGCGCCGACAGCCAGGTGTCTCCCTTGTCGAGCATGGCGAGGATGTCCGCCTCGGACTTGCCGGACTTGGCTGCGTATTGGCGCGCGAGGTTCGCGTCGATCTTGTCCAACAGATCCGCTTCGGCGCGGAAGTCGTCGGCATTGCCGATCTGGATCGTCCAAGCCTTATGAATCATCACCATGGCGCCTTCGCCACTGAGGATCGTCTTGTCGGCGGCAATGGCCAGGGTCGACGCCGCCGAAGCCGCGAAGCCATCGATATAGGCGGTGATCGTGCCGCGGTCATAGGCCTTGACGGCGTTATACATGGCCTGGGCGCCGAACACATCGCCGCCCGGCGAGTTGATGCGAATGTCCACGTCGCCGGTCATGGCCGCAAGCGCCTTGACGAAGCTCTCAGCGCTCACCCCGCCCCACCAGTCGGCGTCGCTGTCGGATGCCAGAATGACGTCGTAAACGTACATCACATTGCCGGTGTCCGTGCTTTCCGCCTTGAAGTAGCCACGGCCGCGATTCTGGTCGATCAGATTAAGCAGTTTGTTGCGACGCATCGTCGTCTCCGGGTTTCGGGGTTGGAGGGGCAGGCGTGCCCGGGTTCAGATCGCCGTCGGACTTGCGGTTCATGCCAAGCTTGGCGCGCACCTCTTCGACCGACATAAAGCCCGGCTCGCCCGCCCGGCCGATCGCAGCGCGGAACGCGTTGAACAGGGTCGTCATGTCGGCGCGTTCCAGCTGGAAGGTATCGAATTCGATGACCTTGCCGGCGTTGCGGATCAGCTTGCGGTTCAGTTCCGTCGTGATTTTGGTGATGTGCTGTGCCAGGGTGTAGCGGACAAACGCCGTGCCCATGGCTTCGGTGCCCGAGCCCCAAGACGTGGTCTTTTCGTTGTGGCCGATCATGAACGGCGGTACGCCGTAGATCCGCGCGATTTCCTCGATCTGGAAAGAGCGCGTGGCGATCAACTGCATGTCTTCGGCCGACAGGTTGACGGCTTCGAACTTTAGCCCATTCGTCAGTACCATGGGCTTGTGCACATTCTCGCCGCTGTTGCGTTCGGCGATCTGGCCGCGAAGGCTATTGACCTTTTCTTCGCCCAGCGGCTGGTCAGTTTGCAGCACATAGTCCGGGCGAGCGTTGTTGGCGAAGAAGCGGCCGCTGTAGTCCTGTGCGGCATGGGCGACGCCGCCGGCCGTGCGTAGGGCATAGCGCAGCGGCGACATGCCGTTTAGCCCGTTGAAACCAAAGCCAGGCACGTGAATCATATCGTCCTGGTCGATGATACGGGTCACTTCGCCGACGGCCAACGGCTCCGGCGAAACCTGATAGACGAGGCGCTTTGGTTTCGCATAGGCGTTCAGCAGGGTGAGCACGCGATAATGCGGATGCGGCTCCAGGCCCTTGACGTTGCCGTTCCGGTCGCGGACGATTTCGATGAACATGTCGCCGTGCAGCAGGTAGTTCAGACCGCCGTGTTCCCAGCCGACAGCGGCGTTCCAGCGCGGCGCCATCTCTTCGTTGAGCATCCACCACAGGGGATCGTCGTGCAGCTGTTTGCGGTCGCCGTCGCCCGACCGGCGGCTGAAGATGTTGATCGGAATCGACGACAGGGCGCCCGCGATCAGATTGATGCACGAATAGATAGCCGCGACCTGCATGGCCATCTGCTCGGTCAATACCGGCATGCCCGCGGCGGCAAAGTTCGTCATCAGAGCATCCCAGCTGGAGCCGAAGCCCCACGCCGCCGTGCTGTTCTGGACGCGCGGCATCCGCGGCGCGTCGAAAGCCGCGTTCAGCACGTCGAAATCGCTCACAGTACGTGTATCTCCGTTTCAGGTTCTTGCTCTTCCGGCGCCAGGGCCAGGCCGACGGCCATGACGCAGGCGACGATGCCGTCGATCTTGTCGGCGGACTTGCCCTTGGAGGGCTTGAAATTCAGGTTTTCGTCGAACTTTACGACGACGTGGCCGGCCATCCATTTCAGGACAGGCTGGCCGCCGTGGTCGAACTCACCGGCGAAGATCAAACGCTCGAAAGCCTTCGACGGCTCGCCCAGGGTTTGCGTGCCCTGGCGCATCTCGACGAACTTTTCCGCCTCGACGCCGTCGGCTTGCAGGTCGGTGACCAGCTTCGTCGCGTTCCATGGATCGAAGCCGATTTTCTGGACGTCGAAGGCGGTGAGACCTTCCTTTATGGCCTTGGCGACATAGTTCTGGTCGACGCAGTCTCCCGGCGTCGTCTCCAGCGCGCCGGAACGGACGAAATTGTCGTAACCGGCCGAATTATCCTTCAGTATCCGGGCTGCCAGCGTCTCTTCAGGCACCCAAAACCGCGAAATGCAGCGCCATTTCGGGTCGTCTTCGGTGGGCGGGAACACCCACACCAGAGCGGTGATGTCCTGCGTCGCCGAAACGTCGAAGGCGCCGAAGCATTTACGGTTGCGGAACAGCTCCGGAAACCGCAGCCATGCCGCCTGATCTTCGGCGCAGGCCGTCCATTTCTTGGCAGGCAGCCAGCGAACTTCGCCGTCTATCCATTGATTCAGGTGGTAACACCGGAATTCCATCTCGGCGCGCGGGTTGTCGGCGCAGTTCGCCGCCTCCCGGCGCAGGTAAGCCAGCGTCGGCGACAGACCCAGCGACGGATTTGCCGCTCGCCACGCGCTTTCGTCGCGATAGTCCGCCTCTTGTGGCGCGGCGAACATCACGACAAGTGTCGTGGGATCAAACACCCGGCCTTCCGATATGGCCAGACTTTCCATCCATAGGCCCATACCGGTCAGGTTCGACTTACGGCCCGCGGTCGAGGCGTAAAGCTCTATCGGTTGGAGGCGCGCGCCGGTGGACTGGCGCAGCGTGTTCTCGATGGTGCGCGACTTCCATTCGTGCATTTCGTCGCCGAGAATGACGCTGGCGTTCTTGCCGTGCTTGCCATCCTCGGCGCCGGTCAGCAGCACGATCGAGGCGCGCAGCTCTTTGGAGTAGAGCGACCGCTTATAGCCGAGGAAGTCGGTTTGCAGATCCGGCGACGACGCCGCCATGGAGATCATCGCGCCGAACGGCTTCTTGGCCTGGTCTTCGTTGCGGGCGAAAACATAGCCTTCGCCGCCGACAAGGCCGTCCATCGTGAAGAACAGCAGGCCCAGAGCGGCCAGGAATTCCGTTTTGCCGTTTTTACGCGGTATCCACAGCAGCAGCTTCCGGAACAGCCGCACATGCTCGATCGTGTCTTCGTGCGTGTACGGGTCCTTGACCTCGACCGGCACCTGCCAGCCGACCAGCAAGCGGACGATCAGTTCTTGCCATGGCAAGAGTTTGAACGGCACGCCGGCGAACCGGTCGGTTGTCAGTCGCGCCCAGCGGGGCCAGTCGGCAACGATGGCGTCGGCCAGCGCCGAATCGAACCACGTGCCCTCTACCTTGGCCGCGTCGCGCCATCCCTTGATGGCCCAGGCGTATTCGTCCTGACCCTCAAAGGCCTGAAGCCATTCCGGTACCGGCCACAGCCCGTCCGGGTCGCCCTTGCGCAGGGCGTAGGCCGAGACGGCCCCGTCAGCCATCAGTGAACCGGTGGCTGCGACTTATGGCGAGCGGCGGAACCGATGACGCCGCGCGGCCGGTCAGCCGCAACCTCATCGGCGGATGGCGCCGCTTTCTGCGGCATGTCGTCGAACAGTCCCGGATTGCTGGCCGCGACGATCTTCTGATCCTTGAACAGGCTATACATGTCGACAGGCGTCAGGCCGAACGCGCCTGACAGCTTGAAGACGTTGTCAAAGGCCTGTTGCCGGTGGCGCATCGCCGGGCGGTCGCGTTCCATGAAGCCGCCCGCGACCGTCTTGACGCGCTGCGTCCGACCGTTTTCGGTGATGTCGACCTGCGCCTCCAGCCATTCGGCGAAGTTGCAGCAGAACACCGCGAAAGCATCCTGCGAATCCTTTGGCAGGCGATGCGTGCGCTTCAATTCCGGGGCCAGCCGTTGCCACACGGCCAACGCGCCTTCGAAGCCCGGCTCACACAGATAACGCGGCGGCGGGACTTCAGCACCGCCCGCGATTGGAGCGAGCAGCTCCGAGACTTTCATCAAGCGGGCTTCGCGAGCTTTTACAGCAGCCGAACGGCGACCGGGATTTCCCTTTGCCTTCTGCTGTTGAGCTGTGTCCGGGCTGCGGCCCACCGGTTAGGTCTCCAAAAAAAAGTTCTGCGAAAAATACCGCGCGCAAAAAGAAAACATTGGGCGCCGGTCTCCGCTCCGAAACGCTCCAGACTTTCGGCCCACCCCCTACCCCTGTTGCATTTTTACACTGTCAAGAGAAAACGGGCGTTTTAGGCGTCAAAAACGACCGATTTCGCGAGAAATGCGCATTGCGACCGAGCTGTCGAGGGCGAGGGCGGCGTCGTTGACCAGACCGCGCACCCATTGGGCTTCAATGCGTTGCTTGACCGTGTCATGGTGCCACTTGCAGCAGGCCTGCCAGTTCGAGCGCGACCAGAACAGCTTCTGATCGCCCTTATGCGGGCGGATGTGGTCGACTACGAACGCCGCTTCGAACCTGCCGACCGCAGCGCAGCCCAGGCACAGCGGGTTCTCCAGCAGGTAGGCATGACGCTCGCGTTCCCACTTGGAATCATAGCCACGCGATGCCGCAGATCCGCGACGCTGATCGTATTCGCGAACGCGCACTTCCCGAGGCCTGGCCTGTCCCCGAAAGACAGCCGGACGAACGGGCAAGAGACAACCTCGCGAGCATGAAAAAGGGCGGCTCCGATGGTGTCGAAGCCGCCCTTAAACTGGGGGGATTTGAGCCGTTTCGCCAACAAGGCGCAATTCGAACTCATGTTCCGAATACCCGTTTTACACCGCAGGTCCAAGCCTAATTTCGCTCGTTTGCGTGCCTTTGTTGCACATAGTCCCAGTCTTCGTAAAATAAAAACAATTTATTCAATACCTTATTTAGCAGTAACTTTGTTGTGAATTGATGCAGTTTTTCGTCGCCAGACACGCAGCGAGCGACGAAACCGCCCAGGTCAGCCGCCGACACATCGAACACCACATAACCGAACAAAACGACCCGTTCATCGTGCGTTAGAGGCGCGGTCGACGGCCCGTAACTGGCCTTGCTCAACAGGTCCATGGCTTCGGCCCAACGCTCCGGCTCACTCGACCGCTTCGCCCCACCGGAATAACCATTGTAGTTCGCCGTCAACCCGCCGATGCGTGCCTTTTCGAAATCGCCGCAGAACCGGATACCGATCGCGACCAGCTCATCGGGCAGCCCCATGCGGCGCAGCCGATAGCCCAGGCCAGCCACGCGCAACACCCGGACGACGCCCTTGTTTTCGTAACCGGCCAAATCGACCATTTCGACGCCGCCATGAATGACCCGCTCGATCGTCGGCAAGACGATGTCCGTGATCGCTTCGTCGCCGACCTTGTTCGCCGCGTCCGCCAGCAGCTCCCGCGCTGCCCTCATCGCCCCACTTGCCATTACGCCACTTCACCTTTCCACAAATCGACCAATTCCGCCGGCACGTAGGAACCATCTTCACCGGGTGGCGGACCCCAATGTTCGGGCCAGCCGGAGCGTTTTGCGACCAGAATGCAGACCTTCCATCGATCGACCGTCCAGGTCTTCGGCTCGCCGGCCGAGGCGTCGATGGGCGGCTTGGGCTTGGCGGGTTCCTTCACAGGATGACCGGCAATGCGCAGATCTCGGAATTCCAGAGCCATTTTCACAGCCATGTCCCAGTTGCGCATCTTGAACTTCCAGCCGCGCGCCGCGTACCAGGCCGCCGCCTTGCGCACACCCTCGATGACCTCTTCTTCCGAACAAGGGCTGTCGCAGGCCATCAGCGCCAGAAGCGGGTAAATCGCGATGATGCCGGGCGCCACCGGGTCCGGCGCTTCGCCCGCAGCGTCCTTAACCCTCTCGATGAAAGCTTCCCGCGCCTGCGCGTCAGAGAGAGTACTGATAGAATTATTATCAGATAACTTTCCCCTAGCACCGTGCGAGGGGCCCCCTTGCATGGTGCTACCCGCCCCCCCTTGCACAGTGCGAGGGGGGGTATTGGCAAACCGCTCCCGCCATTGCGCGCGGTAGTCCTCTTCTTCGCCTTTTTGCGTCAGGCCCGCATTGACGATCTGCTCATAGTTCAACGGATAGCAGTTCGTGCTGGTCGCACCGTTAGGCCGATCCTGGGGCAGGATAGCCAGCCAGCCGCCATCCGCCAAGGCACGGATGCACCGGCGTACCGTATCGATGCTCAGTCCAGTCTGACGCGCCACCCTCGGCAACCCGACGTCGGCATTGTCGGTGCGATAGTCGGCGGCATGACACAGCTGAACCAGCACGCTCTTTTCGTTGGCGGTCATTCCCCAGCGATCCGGGAAAAGACTGACCGCGATATCTTGCAGCGTCGCCCCGCTCATGCTGCCCTCCGTTCTTCCCACAGCGCATTGTGCGCCAGGCTGATTTTCATGCTGTGTTTAACCGGCGCCGGGCCGCTTCGGCTCTTTTCGACCAGGAACTCGATCACGCCGCGAACCCGGGCGCGCTCCTCCTCATAGGCGACCATGGCGTCGATATCGTTCGGGTTTTCCGGCTCCCGCAGGTACTTTTCGGGCCGGTAGATGAAGACGATCGAGTTGGCGTCCTGTTCGATTTCGCCAGCCCAGCGCAGGTCCGACATCTGCGGGCGCTTGTCGATGTTCTTGCGGCTATCGACGTCGCGCGACAGCTGCGCCAGCACCAGCAGTGCCCAGCCGGTCTTTTTAGCCAGTTGCGAGAGCGCGTAGCTGATCGCCCCGACCTGTTCGACGCGCGACCGTTGAAACTCCTCTTCTGGCGCGATGATATGGAGGTGATCGACGATGATGACGCCCTTTTGCGTCATGCCCGATTTCTCGATGCGGCGGATCAGCCGCTTGGTCGCTGTCACAATAGCCGACGGCTTCAGGCCTGGTCGGCAGTCGAACCATATCGGCAGGTCACGCATGTCCTGCATACCGACGGCCATAAGCCGCGCCGATTCAGGGCTTATGCGGTTACGCTGGGCGTCGAAATAGACCGGGCTGTTGTCATTGGCGGCGTCGTAAGCCGCGTCACAAGCCATGCGCAGACCGATTTCGTCTTCGTCCATCTCCAAGCTGAAGATGCCGAGCGGAAAGCCGCGGTTCGCGATCCGCCGGGCCATCGCCGTCATAACGGCAGACTTGCCCATCGAAGGACGTCCGGCCAATACGGTCACACGGCCGAGGCGCAAACCGCCGATCACTTCGTCAAGCCCGTCATAGCCGGTCGTGACAAACTGCGGCGGATGACGCTGCGCCAGGATGTCGCCGACGCGCGACACAATGGCCGCCATATCGACCCAGTGATCGGTGACGAACATACCCTTGGACAGAACGCCCATCTGATCTTCCGCCATGGCGATCAGGCGTTCCGCCGTGTCCGACGATGATTGTGCTTGTTCCCGGATCAGGTCGGCGAAGCGGATAATTTGCCGGCGGCCGCTCAAATCGGCAATCAACTCGGCATAGCTGGCCGCCAACGTTGTCGGTGGCGCCTGGTCGGCCAAGGTGCCGAGATAGTCGTCATCGCCGTTCAACTGCCGGAAGGAATCGTGGCCTTTCAGCCGCTCGAACACGGCTGCGCCGGTCACAGGCTTCCCGGTACCGACCAAGTGCTGCAAGGCCGCGAAGATCAGCTGGTGGCCGCCTTCGTAAAAATCGGTCGCCTTGACGCTGCCCTCGATCGCGGCGAAGCCCGCCGAAGGGTCGAACAGCAGGATACCCAGCAACGCCTGTTCGGCATCGAGATTATGCGGGACCGTCTTGAACTCACCCTGGGCTGTCATGCCGCGCGCTCCAGCTCGACCCGCCGCGCGTCAGCTGCGATACGGACGCCTATCCAGCGCATGACAGGCACAGCCATGCTGTTGCCGTAGGCCTTGTATTGTGGCCCGTCGGCGGTCGGCTTGTTTAGCAGCCTCATCTTAGCGAGGTTGGTATGATCGTCCGGAAACCCCTGTAATCGTGCGCATTCGATTGGCGTGAGCCGCCGAACACCGTAGGATTGCTGGATATAGTCGCCGCCTTGGTTGCCTCCGACAGGCCCACCGGCCATGAGGGGCTGAGCCACGTCCACAGGGCGTGCTTTGAAATCTTTGCCACTGTTCTGCGGCATTATTGACCACGCGACCGAATGCGGCGCGGCCGTTTGCAGCGTGAACATAGGATCGCCATCATCACCTATGCCCAGGCCCGGGTCGCGCAGCCTAACGCGGCCTGTAGCATCCGGACTTGCGATCTTGGCCGAGCTGTCGTTGCGTGTCGCGTCCGCTATGATAGGATATGCGACCGCTGCATGCCCGCCGCCATTTTTGTGGCTTTCTGAATGGCCCATTGACCGCAACGTTGACATGATTTCGCCAACTCCGAAGCCGTTTTGACCTGACGCCTTGCAGTCGAAGGCGATGACGGGGATCAAGGTCTGACGGCCAGTGCCGTCTTCGCTGGCGTCAAATCCTTCGGCCCGGAGCGTATGAGCGACAAGCAGGCCTTCGCGGCCGTCATGGTCGCCCAGCGGATTTTGCGTCAGAGGCGGGGCAACTGACGCGCATGTGAACGCGGGGACCAAGAGGCCCGCTTCGGCGTCTTGCTGAGTCGCACTGCCAGCAGCCCGACCAGCCGCTAGCAGCGTGCCGGCTACAGCCGGGATTAGTGCGCCTTGTTCGTGTGGCAGGCGGCTGGCGGAGGCGGCCATGCCCGCCGTGAGCGGGCCCGCGATCTGCAATCCGCCAGCTAGGTCAAAATCGGTTCCGAGCCCGCCGCCGCCTGAAGCGCGCGCGCTAAGGGTGCCGGTAACGTCTTGTTCCGCGCCTCCGCTCGCCGCAAAATCCCCTGGCACGCCTTTGCACTCAAAAAGTACCGATGCTGGATCGCCTCCGGAGGCTGAAGGACAGAAGACAACGAAGATGCGACGGCGTCGTTGGGGCACGCCGAAATATTGAGCGTCGAGAATCCGCCATGCCGCCCGGCCGAGAGGCCCGGCAACCATACCTGCGTCAGGCCACCGGCCTTCCCCTGGGACGCGCAGGGGATCATCTGCGCCGACAAGTCCTGCCAGCAGACAACCGAAGGCGTTTGTATCGTCCGAGAGAACACCGGGAACGTTTTCCCAGAGGGCGTATCGAAGAGTGACGGTTGCATGGACCAGTTCCACGAATGACAGGGTCAGGTTACCGCGGGCGTCGTTCAAACCCTTGCGGAGGCCAGCCATCGAAAACGCCTGGCAAGGCGTGCCGCCGACCAGGACGTCAATCGGCCAAGCCGCTCCCTCGATGGTCGTGAAATCGCCGAGGTTCGGCACATCTGGCCAGTGATGGGCAAGTACCGACGACGGGAAAGCCTCGATCTCGCTGAAAAACATCGGCTGCCAGCCAAGCGGATGCCAAGCAACCGACGCGGCCTCGATACCCGAGCAGACGGAACCATATCGGAGACTCATACGATCCACCCCTTTTCCAGCAATTCAGCGCGACGGCGACGGGCGAATTCCATCCGCACTTCGTCGAAGATTTCCGTATGCGAGGCACCGGGGCGCATCGTCTTTATGTGCATGGCGATTTCGGCCAGGCCGCCCGTACGGCCGCCGGCGGGACTGCCGTAGCCCTGCAGCTGATAGCCCGCCGATTTGATCGACGTCAGCGCCAGGTCCATGCCGCCCGCCTTGTAGATTTCGTCGACGATGTCGATCATCGCCTCGATGTCGGCGCGGATCGCGTCACTGATGGCGGAATCGCGGGCTGGGCTGTGACAGGTCACCGCGTTCATGCTGCCCTCTTTTCATCGGAGGCCAGCGCGGCGGCGATAGCGCCCTCGATCGCCCGGCGCATGGCCTGACTGACAGGCCCGGTGCAGCCGACGGCTTTCTGCGCCATCGACCACGCGACCGACGGGTCGATGAATCGCTTCAAATGGCCGACAGACAGGCCGGCGCCGTACATCTGCGACCGGATGCGCGCCTGCCAGATCCGCGCTGACTTGCCCTCAGGCAATTCGCACAGCCGGAAATAGACCTTTGCCGCCGCGATCAGGTCGGGCAGCGATATCTTGTCGTCGAAGTACGCTTCCCACGCCGAGGTCAGGCGCTCTTCGCCCGGCAGCAGCAGGTAAAACCCGAAATCGTCACGCCCCAGCCCGCCGGGATGCAGCAGGGCGCGGGCGCGGGCATCGTCGACGCCGGGCGTCGACCAGTAATCCAGCGCCGTCGCGCCCCAATCCAGTTCGAGCTGTGTCTTCGGCTGAAAGACGTCATTGGCCAGATCGTCCTTGAAGCCGTACATCGTCTTGAGGCGCGGCTTGAATTCGCGCATCCGCCCCAGCTTGCCCGCCTTGCGCAGCACGCGCTTGCGCTTCATGACCGCCTCGATCGAGACGTAACCCGCCGCCGGGAAGGCCTGGCGCAGGGCAAAGGCAATCTTGTTGTTCCGTTGAAACGGTTCCTTCGCCAGCTTGATCAGCGCAGCGTCGACGTCGTCGGTCCATGTGATGCGCTTGGCAACATCGGTGTTTGGCGTTTCGGCCGCCGCAACCGTGCGCCTGCGGCGCTTGCTCAGCGCCCGCAACCGATCGCGCAGCTGCTGCGTCGTGTAGGAAAGCTGCAGCTTTTCGAGGATCTGCTTACGAATCGTATCGGGACCGGTGCCGATCGACCGCGCGGCCAGCAGCATATCGTCCACAGCGTCACTGTAGATCGAATGACCGTTGACGCTGCCGCCGCGCACGCGGCGCATCGTTTGAACTTCACTCATGCGGGTTCGCCCCCTTTACGCTGACTGAGTGCGACCGGCAGGCGGATGGCCTGCACGGCCGCGATTTCCATGAGAAAGGCGCGCTCGACCTCGGCGACCGGGCCAAGAGGAAGGCGGGCCAGAATGTCCAGGGCCAGTTCACCCGTGGTGATGGCGACCTCGATCTGTTCGACGACCCAGCAGCGGGCGCGCTCCAGCTGAAACACGCTCGACCACGGCAGGGTTTCGGCATACTCGGCGCCCAGCCATTCGACCGCGCCTTCCGGCGTCGCGCCGATCAGCACGTTGAAGCCGATCGGCTCCGAAACGTGGCGGCGGATCAGATTCTCGCCCCCGGTGTCCATTACGATCGGCCGTCTTCCAGCATGCGCAGGATCGCGGTGACGCGCGATTGCACGTCCAGCAGCTCGCGGCGCATCTCGGTCTTTTCGTTCGGCGTGATGACGCCGTCGGACATGGCCTCGGCGATCTTCGACATCGCCTCGCCCGACTCTTTGCCCAGCAGCCCGACGGCGGACATCATGCAGCTGACGGCGTTCGCCTCGGGAACGTGCACCATCTTGCCGCCCGACAGCCGGGCCAGATCGTCGAGGAACGCAGGCACGCCCGCGCGCGTCATCTGACGGGCGTGGTCATAGGTGAACACTGGCGCGTGCCGGCCTTCCAGATTCGGATTGCTGGCGTCGCGCAGCCACTTTTCAGACTTGCCGAGGATATCGGCGCCCAGCGCCCAACTGCCCGCCTGGTCCTTGGCGGCCTCGATTACGCCATGCAGCGTCAGGGGATCGCGGGTGACGGTCATTGCGCACCCCCCTCACCCAGGGCGGCTTCTGGACGCGCGCCGCCCTGGGCTTGGTCTCCAGCGCGAGAGTGTGTACCCTCGCGGGTTGCAACACCCTCTGGAGAATTTGAATGACGCCTGACGAACTGCTTCTTGACCTTGCGGTCCGCGTCCAGGTTTTGGAGCGCCTGCAACAAGCCACCTTGCTTGTTGCCCTCAACGAAAGCCCCAACCCGCTCGCTCTTGTCGATCGTCTGCGCCGATACACCGACGGCGCTCAGCGCTCCGACGTATTTTCGGTCAAAATGGAAGAAACGATGGCGGTTTTGGAGGAGTTGGCGCGCGACTATCGTAAGACCTAGTCTTGCCCAGCTTGCCGGCTTACAACCTCCGACGCCGTCAGGCGGCCGATGCGCGTCGCGTTGCGCCAGTGCTCCGCCAGGACAGCGCGCCGTGAATCCGTGAGCGCCTTCATTTCCTCGCGAACGATCTCGCGCAGGCGCGCTTCGTCCTGTGAACTGAGCGGCATGGGGTTTCCTTTCGGGGTTGAGGCTCATGCCGTCACCGCGCTTTCCCCGGCCAGTTGACCGACAAGCAAGGTGAGTTTGTCGGTATAAGCCAGGTCGACGCCGTGCGATGACGGATGCGTCAGCGGCATGGGGCAGGCTGTGAAGGGGCGATCACCGGTGAGAGACGACGCGGCAGGGAAGGCGGCAGGGACTGTTGCAGCAATCAAGTGCGCGTTGCCGACGGCGTTCAGCAGGCTTTCAATTACCTCGACGGTCTTTGGACGAAACCCTCGCTCAGCAAGCGATTTGATGGTCGTGTAAGGTACGCCAGAGCGCTTTGACAGTTCTGCGACACCCATGCTGTCGCATGCATCGCTAATACGTTTGAGGCAGTCTGCAATTTGGGACATGCCGCAAGTTACGATGTTTCGTAAATTTGGCAAGCGAAATTACGAAACTTAGTAGTACGAAAATTCGTAATCGTGAGAGATTATCCCAGTATGACCGACGATGCGCTTACGACACGACAGAGAAACTTTATAAAATTCATGAAGATAAACGATTTATCGTTTGTCGAACTCAGTGACAAAACCGGGATTCCGTATTCGACTCTCAAATCGTTCACGTCCAAGCCGGGCCAGAGCATGCTCGGGAAAAATGAGCAGAAGCTTGCGGCCGCGTTCGAGATTTCCTCCGAGGATATCTTCGTGAACCCTATTCAATTAGAGCAAGCCGGCCTCCGAGAGGTCGCGGACCTACCCAAGAGCCAGAAGCGAGACGGTGTCGTCCAAATACCCGAATTCGATATAAAGCTGTCGGCGGGCGGCGGTTATTTCGTTGATCAAGAGGACGTTAAAGCGCAGTGGGCTTTTGCCGAAAGCTATATAAACGAACTTCGCGTCGATCCCGCCAGCCTGACAATTGCGGAAGTGTTTGGCGACAGCATGGAACCCACCTTATTTGGCGGGGATCGCGTGCTGATCAATCACGGAGACAAGAACGCTTTTCGCGAAGGCGTATTTGCTATTTGGAATGGATATGCAACCGTTGTTAAGCGAATTCAGGTGATCGACAACCATCGCCCAATCAAACTTCAGCTTCGATCGGACAACCCAGCACACTCTCCGCTGGATTATTTGCCGGATGAGGTCAACGTCATTGGCCGGGTGGTTTGGTTCGCACGTCGGCTTTGAACTAGAACTTTGGGGGTGCAATGGGAAAGAAAAGCAACAATACTTCTGCAATTTTGATATCGGTTGTCATCGCGTGCCTAGCAGCGGCAGGCGCCACGGGTTATTTTTGGTTCATTCCCATTTGGTCCGCAGAGGCGGCAGTTCGACAGACGCTGCGAGACCCGGATTCGGCCAAGTTTAGCGACGTAAGTATCCGCGACGGAGCAGTTTGTGGCGCCGTGAACGCTAAAAATGCTTATGGCGGTTATGTCGGCACTCGCCGGTTCGTTTTCGCCGCGAAGACAGCGCTGATTGACCCAGGCATTGATGATCGTCACCTTAGTTCGCAGTCCGACGAAGACCTCAACGATGAGATCATCTTTCTTAAAGCCGACGACAGATATTGTCTGGCGGACGCAATGAAGCCGAAATGATTAATTACGATGTTTCGTAATTTCAAACTTGCCAATTACGAAACATCGTAATATCCATGCTCATCCCTTTAACGGAGATGGGCCGATGCTCACTGAAATTCTCTACGCCTGGGAAGACTGCACGCCCCGCGACCGCTGCCTGGTCGTGGTCGGCATGACGCTGTTCATCACAGGCCTGATCATGGCGATGGCCGTATGACCGCCACGCTTCACATGATCCCGCCGGGCATCCGGCGTCACCTGTTCCGCGCATCCGACATGCCGCGCCCGGCGCCGAAGCCGCGCCCGAAACGCGTCGTCGAAGGCCTGACCGTCCGCTGCATTCAAACGGGCGAGGGCGTGTGGTTCGATCGAACCTATGCCGCCTTCCTGGCCGACGATCCGCGCGCGATGTTCGGCCGCCGGCTGTATGTCCTGGTCGACGGCAAACCGAAGCCAGTTGACGCCGAACACTTCCGCCCGGTCAATCCCCGCCATCTTCGCCACTATCCGTCGCTGGCCCGCCGCACAGGCCGCGTCGCGCGCCCGATCGCGGTTGATCCTTTCGGGTGGGAAATGCCGCTCGACGAAGCCGCCGAACGTGAGCGGCGTAACCACTGATCCCTTACGCGGCGCCCCTTCCCAATTCAGGCGCCGCCCCTTGCGCGGCGGGTGCACCCCCACCCCTGACACCCGCCGCGCCTTTTTCTTCACACTTGAGAGACCGACATGCTTGGTAAGAACACCCCCAGCGCCGAACGGCTGCAAGGCATTATCGAGGAAATCGAGCTGGTCGACGACCAGAAGAAGACGCTCGGCAAGCGCCGCACCTCAATCATGGCCGCGGCCAAGGCAGAAGGCTTTTCGGCGCCAGGCATCAAGCATGTGCTGAAGGCCCGCGCCAAGTCGCAATCCGACCGCGTCGACGACGATGCTATCCGCGACCTTTACCTGCACACCATGGGCATGGACGACGAGCCGCCGTTGTTCAAGGCGATGCGCGCAGTGTCTGGCCACAAGGCGGGCAGGGATGAGATCGTCAACGCCCTGCTGGACATGGTCCCGCCGGGCGGTGAAATCATCGTGCGCATCGGTGACCCTGTGCGTTTGTGGCGCACCGATGACGGCATTCCGCATTCGGCGCCATGGGACGCACCGGCGCCAACGGCAGGGGCGCGACCCGATGTTGACCCGGACATCGACGTGCCCCTGCCGTTCGAGCCACCCGCCGCGCCCGCGTCGCAGATTCCGGATTGCACGCCCGACGAAGCCGAGGATCTTGGCGCCCAGGCGGCGCGCGATGGCGTTTCTGTCATGGACAATCCTTTTCCACACGACGATGAACGCCGCCCACGGTGGGACGCAGGATGGCGCGGGGAATCGGGCAGCGACGGCATGGGGCCGAAGGGGTAAGTCATGATGTCCTCACGCCTTGAAAATCTGCAACAATTCGGTCGCGTCCTGGAAGTCAGCGAGGCCGAAGAGCCCATACTCTCGCATCCCGTGCGCGGCGCGCTAATGGATTGGCTCACCGAAATCTGGGCCAAGAAAGAACTGGCCGCCGTCAACCTGAAACCGCGCCGCAAAGCGCTGATCGACGGTCCGCCGGGCGTCGGCAAGACGACGCTGGCACATCATCTGGCCGCGCGCCTCGGCCTGCGTATGCTGGCCGTCCGGACGGAGGGCATCAAAAGTAAGTATGTCAGCGAGACGGGCGAGAAAATCGGCAATCTGTTCAATATCCTCGAACGCACCGACAAGCCGATTGTTCTTTTTTTCGATGAGTTTGACGCACTGGCGCCGAAACGTGACGCTGTTCGCCAGTCGGCTGACCGGGAAAGCAACAACTCGGTCAATACGCTGCTGCAACGGATCGAGCAATACGACGGCTACATGATCGCCGCCACCAACCACGCCGACCGCATCGACCCCGCCATCTGGCGGAGATTTGAGTTGCAGATAACGCTCGAAATGCCTGGGCATGAAGAGCGCGAGCGCATTCTTGAGCGCTATCTCAAGCCGTTCGTCCTTCCGAAGACCGAGTTGGCGCACATGGCAGAGGCATTCGAAGACGCCTCGCCAGCCCTAATTCGGTCGTTTTGCGAAGGCCTGCGCCGCCAGATGGCGATCGGCCCCAAGGCCAAGTGGACGATGGATCGCGACTCGGTCGTTTCGCGGCTTGTCACCTCGATCAAGCCTCATCCCGAATTGGACCTGCCGCCCCTGTGGAACGCACGCGGCAGCCATCCGGCGATTTCGAAACTTACCTGGCCTCTGACGATTCCAGAGGCAGCCTAACCCTTTTTCGCAGGGACCCATCCGGCAACCCTGCGGATCGCGTCGCGGCGGCCATTTGCAGAACTGCGAAACTCGCCCGGCCGTCGCGGCGCACCCTTTCCCACCCACCGGAGGCCGCCATGTCGTCCACCCGAAATCTTGAGACCACGTCCAGCATCGCCCTTTGGGCCGAATCCGCTTTCGGTCCGGCGCCGTCCGACGCCCGCCTGATCGCACGCGCCAACGAAGAGATGGCGGAGCTGCTGGACGCCGTCGCCAACGCCCGCTTTCCGGATTATCCGATCGAAGCCGCCGACGTCACCATCGTCCTGTGCCGCTATGGCCAGAAGCTGGGCATCGACGTTAAGGCCGCCGCCGATTCCACACGCGACGCCGACCCGACGAACTTGCTGTTCCGCGTCGCGATTGACGTCAACGCGGCGATGAGCAAGCTTTTGCGCGCCGTCACGGCCGACGCGTCCTATGTCGTCAAGGCCGCGGCCCTGATCGACCTGGTCGCCATGCTGGCCGATTTCTGCCGGCTGTGCGGCGTCGAGCTGTGGGACGCGGTCGAGGACAAGATGGTCGTCAACCACACCCGCCACTGGCGCCAGGACGGCACCGGCCACGGATATCACGTCCGCGACGTGATGACGACAGAACAGCAGGCGCACTGATCATGGGGCATTACGACGAACAGCGCGAGCGCGCCGACGACGAAGCCCTGGCGCGACGGCAGGCGGTCGAAGCAGCTAACCAGGGCTGCGGCTGGAGAGCTTTGAGCCTTGGCGAATACAGCACGGGCTGCGGCAAAACCTGGCACTGCGAGACGGGCTCTACACCCGATGAAGCGGGCAACATCTATTGTTTCCACTGCGGCAAGCCGGTGCGCGACATCACCACGCCCGAAGAGTACGAAGCTTTTGAGGTAGCTCAATGACCGATCGCGGAATTTTCACGCGCGAGCATGCGGAGCGCCTGACTGTGCGAGCTGGGAAGCCCTACCGCCCGTCCAACGGCACAGAGGGCGATATCTTTGAAGAGAGCTACTGCCAGGACTGCAAGCGCTATGGCGAGCCCTGCATGATCTTCGGAGCCATGCTATTTCACGAAATCGGTGAGCCCGGCTACCCGCCGGAAATCGTCTACGGCGACGACGGCCAGCCGACCTGCAAAGCCTTCGAGGACCCCGCGCAATGATCCCCCAACGTATTCAGCTTTCCCGCGCCAAGGGATGGCGGATGCCTACTGACACGGTAAAGGTCGATCGGTCGACCTATTTCGGGAATCCCTTTCCGGTCGATTGCTACGGCCAAGAGCGTGCGGTTGACCTGTTTCGGCGATGGATGACCGGAAATATGTCTTCGCGCGAAATGTCGGGCCTGACCCGAAGCGACCGCTGGTCGGGGCATCGAGAGCTTAGCTTGGTGACGGTGCGGCAATTCATCCGCGATGACCTGCACAAGCTGGCAGGCAAGAACCTGGCATGCTGGTGTAAAATAGGTTCGCCGTGCCACGCTGATGTGTTGCTCGCGATCGTTAACGGGGGCGAAGCATGACGGCCCTGCGCAAGGAATCGCACTACCCCGGCAAGGTCGCCATCAAGCGCGCCGTCGAAGCCGCCAAGGCCTGCGGCATCGAGGTCGGCGGCTTTGAGGTTACCCCCGACGGTGTTATCAGGATCATCCGGCAGGGCAATGAGCCCGCCGCGCAACAGGACGAATTCAGCCAATGGCTAGCCGCCGGAAAACTGGGGTAGAGGGCGTTCATATCGTCCGTATGAAGTACGCCAATAAGCCCGTGCGCTGGTATATCTATGCATGGCGCGGCGGCCCGCAGATCCGCACAGTTGAAGGCGGCGAAAAGCCCACGCTGACTCCCGAAGACGTCAAGGCCATCGCCGCCGCCTACGAAGAGGCCAAGCCGGTGAACCGCGGTGACCTTCGCGCGCTCATCGCCGCCTATCGCTCAAACGACAATCCCGAATGGCGTACAAAGGCCGATAGCACGCGCGAGCTTTGGAGCGACTGCATCGATGTCGCTCTAGCCAAATGGGGAGACGTGCCCCTTCGCCTGTGGAGCGACCCGCGCATGGTGCCGCAGGTCGTCAAATGGCGCGACGAAATGTCGGCGACGCCGCGCGCGGCCGACAACCGAATCGCCTGCCTGCGCCGCGTTCTCGACTACGGCCGCTTGCGTGGTCAGGTCACCATCAATGTCGCCGAGGGCATCCCGACCCTGTACGCCGGCGGCGATCGTGCCGACGTCATTTGGACGGACCAGGACTTCGCGCACTTCCTGGCCGTCGCGAAGACGCCAGTCGCCGACGCCGTGCGCCTGGCCGCCATGACGGGCCTGCGCCGCGCCGATCTGGTCGCGCTCAAATGGTCCGACATCGGCGAATTTGCCATCCACATCGTCGCGTCGAAGAAGAGCGCCGGGAAGCGCAAGCGCGTCCGTATGCCGATCATCCCCGGCCTGCGCGACCTGCTGGACGAACTCAAGGTCCGCCCGCGCAAGGACGGCGTCGACACCGTCCTGGTCACGATGAACGGTACCAGCTGGACCGACACCGGCTTGAACAGCAGTGTCCACACGACCCGCAACTATGCCCGCGAAGAAATCGGCACGGACGATAAAGGCGAGCCGAAATACAAATATCACCTGGCCTATGTCGACGACGAAGGCGAGGAAAAGTGGAAGCGGCTGCACGATATTCGCGGCACCTTTGCCACCAAGCTTATGACGATTCCCGGCGCCCGATTGACCGACGCTGAGATCGCCGAATTGATGGGCTGGAGCGTCCAGCAAGTGTCGGAAATTCGCCGCCGCTATGTTGACGACGCGGCCATCGTCGTGGCATTGGGGAAACGTCTCGCGAACACCGATGTAAATAATGGTGTAAATAAACGAGGTGAGGGGTAGCGCAAACCCTTATAAATGCGGGTGTAGCTCAATGGTAGAGCAGCAGCTTCCCAAGCTGAATACGAGGGTTCGATTCCCTTCACCCGCTCCAATTTATTTCATTGAATTATTTATGT
>FTDB01002629.1_pt1 | contig 41966 bp, 36 predicted proteins | sample 1639741 | NCBI WGS metagenome assembly FTDB01 (sample SAMEA3914869, study PRJEB12502) | metagenome | biome: forest; material: soil | place: USA | collected 2012-03-12 | depth 0.1 m | reverse complement strand
CGAAACCTACACCTTCTACCGCTCGATCACCGCCCAGCGCACGCGCAACGAAGGCCGCGCCGCCCGCCTCGACGCCATGCGCCAGGACCACGCCGCCCGTATGAAGGCCATGGACAAGCCGATGGAAATGTCGATCGATTCCGGCGGCACCTCGGGCAAGCTGGTCGCCGAACTGAAGGGCGTTTCCAAGGCCTTCGGCGACAAGACGATCCTGAAAGCCTTCTCCACCCGCATCATCCGCGGCGACCGGCTGGCCATCGTCGGGCCCAACGGCGCCGGCAAGTCGACCCTGGTCAAGCTGCTGATCGGCGAAGCGAAGGCCGATGCCGGCGACATCAAGCTCGGCACCAACCTCGACGTCGCCTATCTCGACCAGGGCCGCGATGCCCTGAAGGGCGACGACACCCTGTGGGACGTGCTGGCCAATTCCGGCTCGGATTCGATCCTGGTGCGCGGCCAGCCCCGCCACGTCGCCGCCTACGCGAAAGACTTCCTGTTCCGCGAAAAGCAGCTGCGCCAGCCGGTGAAATCGCTGTCGGGCGGCGAGAGAAACCGCCTGCAGCTGGCCCGCGCCCTGGCCAAGGCCACCAACCTGCTGGTGCTCGACGAACCGACCAACGACCTCGACATGGATACGCTCGACCTGCTCGAAGACCTGCTGGCCGATTACGACGGCACGCTGATCCTGGTCTCCCACGATCGCGATTTCGTCGACCGCCTGGCCACGACCACCCTGGCGCTCAACGGCCGGGGCGATGCCGCCGAAACCCCCGGCGGCTGGCAGGACTTCATCCGCCAGAACCCCGACTTCTTCGCCGATATCTCGCGCCGCGAAATGGCCAAGATGGGCGGCAAGCCGGCCGCGCCGGCCGCCGCCAGGACCGCGCCGAAAAAGCTCAGCTACAAGGACCAGAAGCGCCTCGAAGACCTCAACACGTTGATGCCGCAATGGTCGGCCGAAATCAAAAAGCTTGAAAAAACGCTCGAGGATTCCACCCTCTACAGCCGCGATCCGAAGGCCTTCGACGCCACGATGAAAAAGCTCGACAGCCTCCGCGCCCAGCTCGAAGCCGGCGAAATGGAATGGCTGGAACTGGAAGAAAAGCGCGAAACCTTGGCGGGGTGATCCACGCCATTCCAGCTCGATAACCTGTCCGCCACGGCGACAGGATAGCAGAGTCGTGCCCCGGCCAGGCGACGACGCACCATGTTCGCACGCTTTTAATCCTCCCAAGGTTGCGAAATGTCACCGGGTTGACCAATCTTAAGGTTGCGATATAGTTAATTTTCAACTAGGGATTCAGCTCCGTCGTTCGATGACGGAAGCAGGGGCGGTATATGATTCAGAAATTTTCCTATGTCCTGCTGGCATTGGGCATGATGCTGGCGCCTTTCCAGGCGCGCGCGCAGCAGGGCAAGCCCGTGGTGGCGGTCTATGAAATGCGCGACCTGACCAACAGCGGTCTCGCGGACACCTTTTCCACCATGATCGCCACCGCGGTCGCCGGCACCAACAAGTTCCGCGTCATCGAACGCAACGATCTCGACAAGCTGGTCGGCGAACAGAACCGCGCCAATTCCGGCCTGGTCACCACCAACAAGCCCGGCAAGCAGGGCGGTTTCGAAGGCGCCGACTACCTGATCTACGGCACCATCACCTCGCTTTCGGTGGTCAACAAGTCGGATGTCGGGACCAGCATCGTCGGTGCGCTCTTTTCGCCGCAGGGATCCCAGGCGCCGACCTGCGTCTATTCCATCGCCACGCTGAGCGTCGACGTCAAGATCACTGATTCCAGCACGGGCGAGATCAAGTACACCAACCATATCGACCAGCAGCAGAAATCGGCGACGGTCTGCGACGGACGGCCGTCGGTCGACAGCTCCAGCCTCCTGCGCGATGCCGCCGACAAGGTGGCCACCGGCCTGGTCACCGCCATCTATCCCATCCAGGTCGCGGCCGCGCAGCCTGACGGCGTCTTCATCCTCAATTACGGCGAAGGCACGGTCAAGGTCGGAGACGTCATGGTCGTCTACACCAAGGGTGACGCCATCTACGACCCGACCAGCGGCGAACTGCTGGCCAACACCGAAGTCAAGCTGGGCTATATCCGCATCACCGAGGTCACCGGCCGCGTGTCGAAGGCCGTCGCCGTTTCCGCGTTCGCGACGCCGCCGGCCGTGGGTTCGATCGTGCGCCTGGCCAATGCCGACGATGCGGCGGCGCTCGGCAAGGACAGCAAGAAGAAGCACGGGGAGGACCAGTGATGCCAAGACACGCGAAGCGCCTGATCGCCGCGCTGATCGCCGCCTGCGGCATGACGATGGGGTCGGGCACCATGGCCCAGCCCACGGTCAGGATCGATACGATCGCCAGCCAGCAGACCTGCACCTACTACCAGAACAGCGAAGGCGCGGCGGCGGGTTCCGCTTCGGCCGGCTGGTTCGGCGCCTCGGCGTCGGTCGCGGTGGCGTGGCGGACCTGGTGGGTCAAGGACTGCGTCTCCAATTTCGCCACCATGAAATCCAGCCTCGAAGCGGCGCTGGCGTCGTCCGGCAAGCTGGCGATCACGTCGCGAAGCGCCAACTACGCCTTGTCCGGCATCGTTTCCGCCGACGGCACGCAGCAGGACAGCATGTCCCAGCAGACCTCGCGCGGCGGCGACATCGACATCGACTCCACCGGCCTGTTCGCCACCATGGATATCACCCTGAAGGACGCTTCGGGCAAGACGATCTATGGCGCCAACGTGCGCAAGCGTATCGACCTCGGCAATGACGCCACGGCCGACGGCGTATCGACGGGTTCGGAACAAAGCGGGCAGGCGATCTATAACCAGCTTCAGGAAGCGCTGGCCCTGGCCGTGGCGCGCAAGGTCGCCTTCCACCTGGTCCCGCTGACGGTCATCGGCGGCGATGGCCGGACCATCCGCCTGAACTATGGCGCGCCCTACCTTCAGCTTGGCACGACGGTTGAGGCCACCAGCCCGGACGGCCGCGTCACGATCCGGTATAATGTCGTTGCGGCGGACGATGCGGCGGCCACGGCCGAAGTGGACGGCGATGGCAATGCCGGCCTCATCGTTCCCGGCAGCACGGCTACCGTCATCGAAGCCGACGATCCCGCCGCCAACGGCCGGCGCATGAAGCGCGTCGATCTGCCCTGAAGCCTGCAAAGCATCAAGCCGGTCGTGCCTGCCGCTGCCAAGACCGCACCGAAAAAGCTCAACAGCATCCGTGCAGAACTCGACGCCGGCGAGACGGACTGGAAGAGAAACGTGAGGCCCTAACGGGCAATCCGCACGCTATATCGTTGGGGCTTGACGTTTTTTTGCCCACCAAACAACGACACTTTCATACGGTAACATGGGGTTAGATAGCTTTACTTCAGTTAAGCCACTATCATCTGAGCTGTAGCTTTTTTCCAAGGAGCTGCTGCTTCTGGATATTACAGAAGCTTCCAATCCTGGGATATGATTATTTATAGACATTTCAAATTTCATGGTTGGTAAAATATTAGTTATTATTTCATCATCTTCAATTTTTTTTAATACAATACCTTCAATTCTTATATTTATAGATTCTTCTTTATTAATATCCACATTCCATTCATATGTAGTTGATTTTTTATCAAAGCTTGGAATTTTACCCAACTCTATTTCATCTAAATTGAATTCTCTTTGCTTTATAAAAACCGACCTGAGTCCACACATCGCATCTGGAAGAGAAAATTTATTCAGATAATGACATCGTACTGCATGTTTTATGGGTATAATAGAGATATTCTTTAGCGTGAAAATCATAGTTGTTTTTAATTGTATCAAATCTTTTGAGTTTTCTCCCAAAAAATCTTTTTGTTCTTTAGTTAAATTATGAATTTCTATAATAACTCGCATTTCCTCTCTAATAATGTTATAGTTTAGAGCTGATTTTATAACATGAACAACATATGCAGACGGCAAAAATTTTGAAAACACTCCCGAAAAAACATCTGCGGCAATTTGCTGCCTCATTCGATCTGAATTTTCGTTGTCTTGCGCTCGAGCTTGTCGTTCGATCCCATAAGAAACCACAAGAGCAATAATGAGAGCGAACGAAATCTCCCTGAATAAAGAAGATGCTATCTCAAAATTGTAAACTTCTACGCCATGCTCTAGGTGGTATATTGGGTTTTCAATTATAATGGACACAATAAGAAGCAACAATGCTCCGATTGCCATAATCGCATTTCTTTTCGCAAAAATAGATTCTTTCGTCTTTTCCATTCCTGCTCCGGCTACTTATTGCTAACTCGCTGCAAAAAAATATCTGCCCCACACCACCGTGAGGCGATTCAATAAAACTTTCAAGCGACTCCAGAAATGTTCATTTTCCTGGCGGTCCCAGTGATCATTTCAACGCACCGTTAGCGTCGGTTGCGCTACTGCCGCTTTTCGACCCGTCATCTATCGCATATGAGTAGGCCAGCCCACCCCCCTGGAGACGCCCCATGACAAGCCACTTCATCTGGTACGAACTGATCACGTCCGACCTCGATGCCGCCATAGCCTTCTACGGCAAGGTCCTCGACTGGACGGTCAACAAAAGCCCCTCGCCCGGCATGGACTATCGCCTGATCCACGCGCCGGACCAGCCCGCCGAGGGCGCCGGCATCGGCGGCATGATGAAGACGCCCGACGACGCCATGCCGTCGGCCTGGGTCGGCTACATCAACGTCGCCGACGTTGACGCCGAAGCCGCCGCCTTCGAGGCCGCCGGCGGCAAAACCCTGTGGCCGGCCAACGATATCCCCGGCGTCGGCCGCCTGGCCATGCTGGCCGATCCGCAAGGCGCGGCGATCTACGTCATGACCCCCACGGGCGAAGGTGAAAGCCCGGCCTACAAGCCCGGCGTCGCGGGCCACGGCGGCTGGAACGAATACCACGCCACCGACTGGGAAGCCGCCTTCGATTTCTATGCCGGCCGCTTCGGCTGGACGAAGGACCAGGAAATGGACATGGGGGCGATGGGCACATACCTGACCTTCAAGGCGAATGACGTCCTGACCGGCGGCATGATGAACAATCCCCTGCCGCAGCAGGCATGGCTGTTCTACTTCATGACCGGCGATATCGACGCCGCCGTGACGCGCATCACCGAAGCCGGCGGCGCCATCCAGCTGCCGCCGATGAACGTGCCGGGCGGCATGTGGGCCATCGTCGCCCGCGATCCGCAAGGCGCCATGTTCGGTCTTTTGGGTTCCCGCGCCGCTTAGAAGAATGACCGCCGATCGGTCGAAACGTTTCTTCCTTCCCCGTTTACGGGGAAGGTGGCATTGAGCGTAGCGAAATGACGGAAGGGGGGACACCCAACCGTCCGTCCCCCCCTTCCGTCGTCGCTTCGCGCCGACACCTTCCCCGTAAACGGGGAAGGAAAAGTGCGGCCGTTGACCTGAAATCATCGCGATCTAAGCACGCATCCCCACCTCCCAATTTTCCAAATGCTGAGAGGCCCCCTTCGCAAATCCTCCGACAATTGCTAGGGTGCGGCCATGACCCTGTCCCGCCGTCATGTCCTGGCCTGCACCGCCGCCCTGTGCGCCTGTGCGCCATCGGCGCGCGCCGCCACCTGGCCGGCCGCGCTGAAGCCGCCGGCCGTCAAGCCCGCGCTTACCTCGCTCGATCGCGCCCAGGTACAACTGACCGAAAGCCCGCTGCTCGACCAGTTCACCTGGCAGCGCGACCTGTTCCTGGCCCTCGACGATGACAAGCTCCTCAAGCCGTTCCGCTCGCGCGCCGGCCAGGCGGCGCCCGGCGGCGACATGGGCGGCTGGTACGACGACTCGCGCGATTTCTTCGTCGATCCCAACGACTGGAGCACGCTCAACTGGCACGGCTATATCCCCGGCCACAGCTTCGGCCAGTACGTCTCCGGCCTGTCCCGGCAATATGCGGCGACCGGCGACGCGACGATCAAAGCCAAGGTCCAGGGCCTCATCGACGGCTATGCCCCGACCGTCGGCCCTTCGTTCTTTGACGGCTACTACCTGCCGGCCTATACCTATGACAAGCTGGTGACCGGCCTGATCGACGCTTACCGCTATGCCGGCGTCGCCTCCGCCCCCGCCGTGCTCGACAGGGTGACCGACGCGGTCCTCCCCTACCTGCCCGAAAAGGCCCTGACCCGCGAGGAACGCCGCCAGCGCCCCTATACCTCCGAGGCGCAGATCTGGGACGAACCCTATACCCTGCCGGAAAACCTGTTCCTGGCCTGGCGGCTGGGCCTCGGCGAGCGCTACCTCGGCCTCGCCCTCCGCTACCTGCAGGACGGTCCCCTGTTCGATCCGCTGGCCCACAATGAAAGCCCGTTCAAGGGCAAGCACGCCTACAGCCACGTCAATGCGCTCAGTTCCGCCGTCCAGGCCTATGAGGTGACCGGCGATCCCAAATACTTGGCCGCCGCCCGCAACGGCTTCGCCTTTTTGCAAGCCCAGTCCTTCGCCACCGGCGGCTGGGGACCAAACGAGGAACTGCTGGCGCCCGGCGATGACGACACGCTCTATCGCATGCTGAGCGAAACCCATCGCTCGTTCGAAACGCCGTGTGGCGCCTATGGCCATGCCAAGCTGACCCGGTCGCTGCTCGGCCTGACCGGCGACAGCCGCTATGGTGACAGCCTGGAGCGCGTGCTCTACAACACCATCCTTGGCGCCAAACCGACCGAACGCGACGGCCACACCTTCTACTATTCGGACTATAACGCGGCCGCGAGCAAGTTTTACCGCGGCGAGATGTGGCCGTGCTGTTCGGGCACCTTCATCCAGCTGACCGCCGACTACGGCATCAGCGCCTATGCCACGGGCGATAACAGCCTTTGCGTCAACCTCTATATTCCCTCGGTCGCCACCGCTGACATCGCCGGCCACCGCGTCACCCTGACCCAGGCGACCGCCTATCCGCTGGCCGATACGTCAACCCTGCGCCTGTCCCTGGCCGGACCCGCCCGTTTCGCCTTGTCGTTGCGCATCCCCGCCTGGGCCGGCCCGCACACGCGCGTCACCGTCAACGGCCATGTTCAAGCTCCCGTCATGCCCGGGACCTTCCATGCCCTGGAACGGACGTGGCGCGACGGCGATGTGATCACCGTCACCTTCGATATGCCTGTCCGCCTCGAAGCGCTCAACCCCGCCCATCCGGACGTCGTCGCCGTTCTGACCGGGCCGCTGGTCCTGTTCCCCATCGGCGGCGGCGCGGCCACGCGGCAGGACCTGCTGGCCGCCACCCGCACCGGCCCGCACGACTGGTGCGCGCAAACGGCAAGCGGCGACCTCATGCTTAGGCCCTTCATGGCCATCGGCGACGAAACCTACCGGCTGTACACCGAGGTCACCGCATAGACTGACTACGGCATCTGCCTCCCAGGTCGCCCCCACCGCTTCGCGGCAGAGAGGTATAAGCAAAGCGGAGTCTCCTTTCTCCTATACCTCCCTGCGCTTGCGCGGGGAGGGGGACCGCACGAGTGAGCCTTTGGCTTTGCCAAAAGGCGAGCGAGATGTGGTGGTGGGGCGACTTGCTGTCCCCCAAACCGATGTTACCGCTTTCAACACTTCCTTAAACGGTATCCCCTAGGGTAGCGGATTGAACCCCTTTCGCGCGCCCGGCTCATGTCCCGTTCCCTGCTCCGTCTCTGCCTGCTGACCGGCGCCTGCCTGGCCGCCGCCGCCGCCATGCCGGCGCTTGCGGGCACCACCTACCTCAACTGGGCCAACAAGTCGCCCGTTCAGGCGACGGCCCAGGCTTCGGTTCCGGCCCCCGCGCCCGTCGTCACCACCGCGACCGGCAGCTACACCGTGCCGCCCTCGCCCTATGGCCAGGTCGGCGATCCCTATGTTCACCCGCTTAACTGGTCGAACCGCTACGGTCCCGCGCCGCAGGCGCCTGTTCAGCAAGCGTCCCAACCTGCGCCCGTCCAGCAGGTCGCCTCGCTGACCCCGCCGCCGCGACAGCCCGTGCCGGCCGCCGCCCCGCCCCAGGCCCCGCAACGCGCCCAGCCCGTTCGCAATACCGGCCGCTATGTCGACAGCACGCCGGCGCCCCGACAGATCGAGCCCGAGGACGACGCCTATGAGGGCGTGCCGGACATGACCGCTCCCCCGGTCTCTCCGGTTGCACAACGCGACCTGCCTCCGCCGCCGGCGAAGATGACGGAGGGGTCAGCACCGGCCCGACCCGCCCCCCAGGCCCCGGTCGCGCCTGCCCAGACCGCCGACGACGACGGCGGCTACCAGGTTCCGGCCAACAGCCCCTATGCCGCGCGCATCGCCGCCGCCAGAAAAGCACAAGGCGATGCTGCCCAGGCGGCCGCGCAAGCTCCGGCTCCCCCGGCCGCCCGGCCCGCCCCGGCCCAGGCCCCCGTCGTCGCTACCGCGCCCGAGCCGGCCGAGCCCTTGTCGGCCGACGCCACCGACCATGTCTTCATCCCCGGCGAGCACTACACCTCCGCCGCCGACGAGCCGCGCTTCTACAGCCTGCACCGCGAATACGGCTACCGTCCCGACCCGATCACCTCCGATCCCAACGCCACCGGCGCCCTGCTGGAGCCGCTGAACGACGTCAGGACCGGCGACGACCAGGCCAAGGACGATGCCGACAGCGACGACAGCAGCGCCGGCGACGACGATGCCAGGTCCGACAAGGACACCTCCGACACCGATACGACGACCAGCCCGTAAGCCCGTCCTCCCAACAGAAGCGCACCCATGTCCCAATCCCTCGTCAACCTGATCGAACTGGCCAAGGAACCGTCCAGCGCCAAGCGCCGCGAGTTGCTGCGCGAGGTGACCAGCATCTTCATGACCCACCCCGAAGAGGTCGGCGGCGGCGAAATGGTGCTGTACGACCAGGTGCTGACGCAACTGTCGGCCGACATGGAAACGGTCGTCCGCGCCGAAATCGCCCAGCAGATCGCCGGCGCCAAGGTGGCCCCGCTGGGCCTGCTGAGGAAACTGGCCACCGATGAGATCAGCGTCGCCGAGCCGATCCTGACGCGCTCGACCGCCCTTTCGGTCGACGACCTGATGCACGTGGTGGAAACGCAGGGCCAGGGCCACCTGCGCGCCGTGTCGCGCCGCGACGTCGTGCCGGAACAGGTGTCGGGCGTCATCGTCCGCCGCGGCGACGACACTACCTTGCACACCCTGCTCAGCAACGACGGCGCCCGCCTGTCGCGCGCCGCCAACGAAGAGGTCGTCCACCGCGCCCAGGCCAATCCGGCCCTGCACGAGGTGGTGGTCAACCGCAAGGACATGCCGGCCGACCTGATGAACGACATGTATTTCGTCGTCGAACAGCGCCTGCGCGAACGCATCATCGCCGAAAACGCCAAGCTCGACCCGTCGGTGGTGGAACAGGCGATCCATCGCGGCCGCACCCGCATCGCGGTGGCCTATGGCTCGTTCCCGGAAGATTACGAACGCATCAATGCCGATGTCGAAGCCCTGCGCCGCAACGAAAAGCTCACCCCGCAACTGCTCGCCAAATATATGCGCGACCCCAACCCGACCTATTTCCTGTGCGCCCTGGCCCAGATGGCCGACATCGACTTCCTGACCGCCAAGCTGCTGGTCGAAAAGCGCGAGATCGACGCCCTGGCCATCGCGTGCAAATCGGCCGGGCTCGACAAGGCCCTGTTCCTGACCTACGCCATGATCATGCTGTCGGACCAGGAAAACGCCATGGGCCGCGCCTCGGAATACGCCAAGCTCTATACCGACCTGCCGCGCGAAACCGCCGAACGCACCATCCGCTTCTGGCGCCTCAGGCGGGCCGAGGGCCACGCGGCTTAAGCTTTTTTTGCGGCTTTTGGTGGGACGGCTTTCCTGATCGGCGCCGGCCGCAGGCTTTCGGGATCGATGCCGTAGACCTTCTGCGCCCAGGCGGCCGCATCGCCAAGACTTTCGTTGGGATTACCCTTGGCGAGCGGTGTCAGGGCAGAGATGAGCGGCCTTGGGCTGTCAACGGCAGGATTTCCCGCATCCGTCAGCACCTCGACGATCAGCGACCTGGGATCGCCCTTCATGGCTCCGGACAAGACGCCCCGTACGCGCGCAGCGACGATGTCCGAATAGGCTTCCACAGCCTTGTCTGATAATCTCAGATGCGTAAAATCCCGGCCCACTATTATCTGGCGCAACGCAAGCATTCCGGCCTTCAATTCCTCCTCGTCGCCCAACTGAATGGCAACCTGCGCATAGGAAGCCGCCGCTTCAAGCCCACCCGCTTCCTTGGCCAACATCCCACGAAGCAAGCTCGCGCCCGTTAAAAGCTCGTCATGGTCATTGGAGGCCACGGCCGCAGCCGCATAGGCCACAACAAGACTATCCAGAGCCCCAGTGTAGCGGTTGTCCGAAAGGTCACGCCGAAGGCTAGCGGCTTCCGACTGCATGAAATTTCGGTCAGAAACATTGGCGGCAACGAGCGCATAATTGTCTACGTCAGCGTAATTTGCGTCAGCGAACCCATCAAGAGCGCCGTTACCGGAATGTATCGTCGAGGCTTCCAATTTCTTGTGCAAAACAGCGAGATCGGTGGTCAGTTGATTCTGCGCTGTCAGGTTTTTTATGGCCACACCATAAATCCATCCATAATTGTCGTCGCCAGACCGCCCGTTCGTGCCGAAATACCGCAAACGCAACCCGGATACAGCGTTCGACAGTACTGCCTGGTCTTTGATATGTCTGAGCAAGGCAAGGGATTCGTTATAATAGCCGTTGGCGGCTGGACTGTTGGCATTGGCCTCATAGAGAGGCAAGACGATGCTGAGCTCATCCTTTAAGACATTTTCATTGGTAATATTTGCAAATATTACCTCATATCCGTCACCAAGATCGTCACTCCGTATGGCGATCAGACCATTTTTCACCGCGGCGGCATCTGTCAAATTGACGACAACAGTAGCGTAGGCAGTGTCGCAATAATAGTCGGCATTTTCGTCCAGCTTTCGTTTTATGATCGTTAGTAAAGCCGACGCATAGGCTGTCAATTCATCCTGATCGTGAAGATTTTTCGCAACGGAAGAGTAGAGGGCACATGTCTCGAGCGCGGACAAGTTCGGCGTACGGCTGATTTTATCATGCAATGCCCGTGCTTCGGCTCGAAGTGCGGCCTGGTCCTCTATTTGAGGCAAAATTCTGGTATAAGAATCTGCTGCATATGGCGAGTCGGCAAGTTTCTCCCTCAGCACGGCCGCACCCGCTTCAAGTTCGTCGTTATCCGCGAGATTTAAGGCGGCGGCTGTATAAAACGTAATTAGACTGTCTAAGCTGTCGCTGTCTGACGTTGCAATCTTAGCTCGTAAGGACCTGACTTTAAGTTTTAAAATGGCCTTGTCCTGAATGTGGGCCAGAACCGCTTGATAAGCAACTATCGTGTCATTTCCTGTTGTCCATCCGTCCTTTTCGTCAATGTCGTCAAGCCGTTCCTCAAGCGCCTCAGCCTCGGCTTTCAGAAAAACGTCATCGTGGATACCGGATATGACCTGGCTGTAATCCAAGCCCGTGCTACTTTTATTCAGTATATCAGAAGATTTGTCCAACCATGGGCGGAGGGCCAATGCACCGGCTTCAAGTTCCGTGTCGTCAAACAAATTGGCGGCGATCGTGGCGTAGCCGTCGGCAAATTCGTACGCCCTTGAAGGATTTGTTTCGTTCGAGAGTTGTGTCCGCAACAATTGCGCCATTTTTTTCAGTTCGGCCTGCCCAAAGCCGGTTTGCGCCAGGAGGCATTTAGCCCGCGCACACGCCGCCAGCTTGCCTTCACTGAAAGTATTATTCTGACTTAATGCATGGAAAATGGCGTTGTGCAGCGAGGCATCTGCTCGCCAGATCTGGTCCCTGGCGGCAGCCTGCGTGGCCGCATCTTCCGACGTTGTCATGGCCGTGATGATGTCCTCAGCCTTGCGATCCACTTGCCATTGATGCATCCAGACCGCGCTCCCGATGCATACGAGCGCGGCCAGAAGGACGAGGCCGGCGGGCTTCACGGCGCTGCGGCGGAAATAGCCGGCCGCCGCGCCGAAGGGCGCCATGCGTCCGCGCAGGCGCTCCCAGCCGATGCGGAAAAAGTCGCCGACGGGCAACAGGCGGGCCATTTTCGGGCCGAATCCGACGGCCTCGTCGAAGCGCGCCTTGCCGTCGCGCAACCGCTCGCCCCAGGGATTGGCCTGGCGGCCTTCCGCGATGATCGCGCGCGCCAGGTAATCGTGGTCGACCTGCCAGCTTTCCTCCTGTCCCGCGACGTGGGAGGGGCGGATCAATTCCTCCTGTTCCAGGGCCCGGACGATAGCGTCGGCCGCCGGCTTCGATCCGGCTATGGCCTCCAGCTTCGAAAGCAGGACCACCTTCGCCTTCGCCTGCTGGCGGGCGTCGCCGGGGTCGATCATGGCGTTGAGCAGGGCGCGTGTCTGCGTCAGCGCGTTGCCACCGCCCGCCTTTTCGGTGGCGCGCTTCAGCGCCCGCGACACGTAGAGCGCCTCCACACCGCGCAAGCCTCCAGCCTTCCTGTAGTCGCCCAATGTGAGGGTCGGCAGTTCCCGCAAGCCCAGCAGGACCGTGCGCACCTGCTGCATCAACAGCCGCCCCTCCGATGTGAGGTCTTCCTCGACGCGGACGCGAAGCTCGGTCCAGCCGAATTCCGGATGAGCGACGACCAGCGGCTTTTCATCGTCCGGCGCAATGCGGTTCAACAGGCCGCGGAGCTCCTGGCTATCGACCCGTTCCAGCGTCTTGTCCTCGGAATCGAGAAAACGCAGCGATTTCAGTCCAAGGGACGCGTCCTTACGCGTCACCACCAGCAGGTGCAGCGGCGAATTCCTGGCTTTCAGACAGGTATCGACCAGATGCCAGAACAGATTGGCCCGGGCCAAGTCGGCGGCATGGCGCCATATGCCGTCCTCCGTCAAAAACGCCTTTCGGTGTTGCAACTGGTAATCGTCGAACTGGTCCGCGATGAGCAGCACGCGGCGACCGAGAACCTGAAAAATCGCGAGAATTCTGGCGGAAAGTTCCTTGGCAAGCGCGGCGGCCGGCGCCGTCAGATTGGGCGGCGTCGTCCACGACAGTTTCCTGCGTTCTTCCATTTTCAAAGCGCTGAAGAGGTCATCCAGGGTCGCGGCCAACGGTCCCTTTTCCCAGTCCTCGCCCCATTCCCGCACCAGGACCGGCAGGAATTTCTGCTCGGCTTCGAGGCGAGGTTTCACGCCGGCGGCGGCCAGGGCGGATTTGCCGCATCCCGATTCGCCGTCCAGGAATACGATGCAATTGTTGGATACCATTTTGACGAGGATATCGACATCCTCGTCACGGCCGATCAGGGATTCCCGCGTGGTGGCGCGCAGGTTGAAACGGCTGGCATCCTCCAGCCGGCTCGACTGCCTGAATTTCAGATACCCAGCACACAGCCAGATGATGATCGCTATAAACACACATAAGGCGATGTACGGCGCCCATTTTGGATCGACATTGGCCTTCTTTAATTGCTCGGCAAAGGATATGCCGGCGAGAAGAATGCCCGCAGGGGCGGCGAACAAGCCACCTATCTGGGCTAAAATATTGTTTCTTTTACCTAAATAGTCCCCAACCTGTTGCAGTTCCGACATTGCATATCCCCGCAGCCCAGAATCACCAGAACCTTGTTCTCGGAACAATGCAGAAATTGACCGGGTTGTAAAACCAGAAGACCTAACCTCGGGAAGGTTCCTGCGCTGTGAAATGCAGGTTCAAGGCAGGCACGCCTGTCTTGTCTGAGGCGCGAAAAAGGTGTTACGTGACATATAAAATCGCCGTGGGTCAGTACCCTCGGCGCTTGTCATCCGGGGGGTCTTACCATGCGCACGTCCTTGCGAACGCATATCTTGTCGTGTGTCATCCTTTCGCTGGCCCTGTCGCCGGCGGCGACCCGGGCGCAAGGCGCGGGTGAGGCGCCGGTCCCGGTGGCCAGCACCGACAAGGCCTCGAATTTCGTCCATTGCGACGGCAAGCCCAACAAGGAGTCCTCCCTCGGCATGGCGGCCCGCCTCGTCGCCATTTCGCTGGTGGTCGGGCTTTTCATTCCCATGCCCGAGACCGCGGACGCCACCAAGCGCCTGAAGGGCGACGACGGCATCAAGGCCTGCGACGCGGCCCTCAACGGCCAGGAGAAGGCGTCCGACGGCGGACGGCGGCTCGAACTCATCCTGGGGCGCGCCGTCCACCGCATGGAAATCGCCGACTGGCAGGGCGCCATCGACGACATCCATACCCTGCCGGCCGACCAGCCCGACATGACCGCGACCCGGGCCTACCGCCAGAGCCTGGCGCAGACCGCCGCCTATCTGGAAGGCGTGTCGCTGGTCGGCAAGGGCGATACGGACGGCGCCGTCGCCATGGGCTATAAAATCGCCAGCGAGTCGCCCTACGACGCCTATTCGATCCAGCTGGCCGCCCGGCTGGTCGTGCTGCAGGAAGGCTATACCCCCGAAAAGAAGCAGTTGCTCGACCAGCTTGTCCGCATCAATCCGCAGCAGATCGTGACGCGGGCGACGGCGCGGGCGGCGGCGGGGGATTTCACCGGTGCCGGCGACGACTATGCCGCCTATGCCGGCGTGCTGGCGACGATACCGGACGTGCCGGTCTATGCCTACCAGGGCCTGGCCGCCACCGGCTACCGCCTGGCCGGCAACGCGCAGCAGGCCGAGGCCCTGCTCGCCACGGCCCAGCAACAGGCCGACGCCGATACGGCCGACGGCAAGAACAGCGAGATGGTCGACGCCTACCGGGAAGTCAGCGACTTCTACGCCATCATCGTGGCGCTCGACAACGGCCAGGCCGTCCGCGCCCGCACCATGTTTTCGGCCCACAGCCACTGGACCATGGTCAATTACGGCTATGTCGCCGAACTGGCGAAGCGCCTGCAATCGGCCGGCACGCCCGAGGAACAGTCGGCAAGCCCGATCCAGACGCCCGAGCAGGTTGTCGCGGACTTCCGCAAGTCCAGGATCACCATCATCACCTCCAAGGGCGACAAGGGCGATCAATACTGGAGCTACTTCATTCCGGCCAACAGCGACGCGGCCTATGCCAAGCTGGCCTCCAATGTGTGGAAAACGAAAAATTCGCCCTACATCGTGAAAACCAGGAGCACGGTCATGAACAGCCAGCTGGTCGATACGTCGAGCTACGGCGTCGGCATCCCGTGCGGCTACGCCATGTACATGCACCTGGCGGTGGTGGCGAAGTCCCAGGGCAAGAGCGGCTTCATGATGATGCCGGGCCAGGACCACCTGTGTTCGGCCTATTTCCGCATCGGCAATCCGGACGACAAGGACATGGCGGCGCCCTTCACGATGAACGCCGACCAGGTGATCACCGACCTGGGGACGTACTTCCCGCAATCGTGACGCCGGGCGGCGGCGGCCCTTCACCGCCCCTTGACACCGCCTGTCCGACCTGATGTTGATCGCGACCGCAGCATTCATCACAGGACCATGATCATGCCCGTAACAGGTATCGGCGGCTTTTTCTTTCGCTCGGACGATCCGGATTCCCTGGGCGCCTGGTACAAGACGCACCTCGGCGTCGGCGGCTATGACTGGGAACAGGCGGCGGGGCTGACCGTCGTGTCGCCGTTCTCGCGCTCGACGGATTATTTTCCGCTGGAAAAGACGTGGATGCTGAACCTGCGCGTCGCCGACCTCGACGGGCTGCTCAAGGACCTCGCCGCCGCCGGCATCGCGGCCACCACCAATCCCGACTACGATGCGCAGGGCTTCGGCCGCTTCGCCCGCATCCACGACCCGGAAGGCAACCCGATCGAGCTGTGGGAACCGGCGGCCGAATAGGCTGGCGCCGTCAGTCGCGATCCGGGGCGCCGGGCGGGAAGAAGCCGCGGTAAGGCCGGGCTTCGTCGATGGTGCGCGCCACCGACGGCCGGGCCAGCAGGCGGGCGCGGTAGGCGGAAAGAACCGGGAAACGCGCGCCGATGTCATGCACCCAGTCGGCATAGAACAGCGCCGGCGCCGCGGCGCAATCGGCCAGGGAGAAATCGCCCGCAGCCCATTCACGCCCGGCCAGGTGCCCGTCGAGCCAGCCATAGGCGGCATCGAGCGCCGCTTTCGCCTGGGTGACCTCGACCGGGTCGCGCCGTTCGGGCGGTTTCAGGTAATCGCCGACCACGCGCTGCATGGTGTTCATGACGTGGTTGTCGAAGACGCGGTCGAGCATGCGCACCTCCACGGCTGCCACCGCGTCTTCGGGCAGCAGCCGCACGGGGCCGGGATGATGGACATGCAGGTGTTCGATGATGGTGCTCGATTCCAGCACCGGCCGGCCGTTATCGAGCAGCAGCGGAAACTTGGCCGGCGGCCACAGCCGGGCGAGTTCGGCGCCGTTATCGGGATGATCGGGATCGAGCAGGCGATAGGTGAAGGGCGTCGCGTTTTCATAAAGCGCGATCAGCACCTTCTGGCAGTACGAGGCGAACGGATGGGCGAACAGCTCAAGCGACATGGTGGGCCTCACGCCTTCAGCCGGACGAAGAACGAGCGCAGGTAGACCAGCGCCACGAGGCCGCTCAGGCCCGCCAGCGCCTTTTCGATCAGGCCGCCGTATTTCGCCTGCAGGCCGGGAACGTCGATATTGACCATGCCGTCGATGAAGTTGAACACGGTTGCCGAATATGTGTTGATCTCGTCATAGAGGGGCGAATGGCCCTCGATCTGCACGTGGGCGAACATGGCGTAGGTCTTGAACGCCGTCATCGGCGCGTAGATCAGCAGCAGGATGAAGGCCGCCGTCAACAGGATCCACAGGGTATTGATGGGGCCGCCGATGCCGAACAGGTATTTGCGGCTGGCGACCACCGAATAGAGCAGGAACAGTTCGTTGAGCAGGACGACGCCGATCTGGCTGGCCAGGGCGCCATCGATATTGGAGACGAAGTCGTAATGGAAGACGTAGACCGACCAGACGACATTGACGATCGAGGAAAAGAAGGTCGTCACCCAGCTGATCGTATAGGCCTCCATGTTGCGCTTCAGCAGCGAGAAGATCGATGTGTGCCTGTCCATGGCGGTGCCCCCGTTTGGTTTCGCGGACATTAACCCGGATCGGCGTTATCGGGAAGGGCGGTGAAAGCAGGGCGACTTAACGAACTTTCAGGGCCAGCAGGCGGGCCAACACCGCCGCGCCGGCGCCAATGATGCCGAAGGTGCCGGATTGCCAGTTATATAACGCAATGACGTTACCCCGGCTTTCGTCGATAACGCCATCGAGCAGGCCATGTGGAAAAAGGGCATAATAGTAGGTATGGCAGAGCATCAGGTAACCGGCGACGCCGCCGGCGAAACAAGCCACCAGAAACCGCGCCCACACCGGCCACGGCAGCAGCCGCGCCAGGCTTTGCACCAGCCCCGCGGCCAGCAACGGAACGACACCCACCAGCACGCAGACGATCCAGCTGCCATACAGCGCCAGGCCGTGGTGGTGGATGTAGTAACTGAGAACCGGCAGGCCGATCAGCGGCGTCAGCCACAGTTCGGGCGAACGGACGATCTTCACGACGACTTCGCGGGCGTGACCACGCTGCGCAGGGTCTTGACCTCGCCGGAAAGGTCGGCGATGCGGGCCTGCAACGCCTCGACCTGGAGCGCGTGCAGGTCGAGGCCGATCTGGTGCGCCGCCCAGGCCAGCAGGTCCTTTTCGTCCGGGCGGTAGTCGTCGCCCGACGGCTTGGCGCCCAGCAGCACCAGGCCCGAGACCTCGGCGCGATGGATCATCGGCAGGGCCAGCACGCCGGGCAGGCCGCTATGGGCGCCGTCGAGATCGAGGCGCCGGCGTTCGGCCCGCGCCTCGACCATCAGCGGATCATTGCCGTCGAGCCGTTTGGGCGCCCCCTTCAGCGAGCCGCCGGTGCGGACGAAGCCGGCGCCGTCCTGTTCGTAGAGGGCGCAGTCGGCGCCGCCCGAAAAGCGCTTCAGCTCGGCGACGAAGGCGGCCATCAGCGGCGCGCCCTGGGTGAAGAAGCTGGCCTGGGCGACGAAGCGTTTCAGCTGCGCCTCGTTATGGTGCCAGGCGCGGAAGAAGACGCTTTCGACCAGCTTTTCGACAAAGTCGCGGACGCGGTGGAAAACCAGAAAGACCGACAGGGCGATGCCGGCCTCGACCAGCATCTTGATGACGGCGCTGTAGCCTGCGAAGAAGCGCTCGGGCAGCAGCTTTTCCGCCCCCCATTCGACCAGGCCGAAGACCAGAAGGATGGCGAACGACAGGACGCCGTAGACCAGGGTGCGGTTGACGGCGAAACCGAGGTCCAGCACCTTGTTGCGCAGGGCGGCGTAGGCGAACAGCAAAGGCCCCAGAAACGCCAGTATCGAAGTCGTCACTTCGAGCGGATTGTCGAACTCCAGCAGGAAATAGGAATGGAAATTGGCGGTTTCGAACAGGACGCCGATCCAGCTGACGCCGCGCGCCAGCATCACCATGGCGATGGCGATCAGCATCAGCACGTAGCGCCGCCGCGTCGGTTGGTCGGCCTGGCGCAGGCCCTGGATGAAGATGGCGGCGATGAAGGCCAGGTTGAGGAAATAGAGCAGGACGTAGAGCTTCACGCCGGTGCCGATCACCGGCAGGTTGACGATGGCCTGGGTGGCATAGCTGTAGGCGCAGCCGGCGACGACCATCACCGCGCCGAACAGGCCGGCCAGCCAGCGCATCCAGGGCTGCTTCCGGCCGGTGGTTTCCTCATGGAAGGCGACAGCGAAGGCCAGGAACAGCGGCGGCATGACGCGCAGGGTGACGACGCACAGCGCCGACACATAGGGAAAGACGAGGCTGCTGAGCGCATATTCCGGATTGGTGCCGCGGTTGCCGAAGCAGATGAAGGCCGCGCCCAGCAACAGGAAGGACGCCCGCCCCTGGCTGCGCAGCAGGATAAACACACCGGTCAGCACGCTGCTGAGCAGGATCAGGTCGAGGATATCCTCCCCGGCGTCGTTGACGGCCTGCGAGGCGAACCAGGGCGTCTGCACCGCCGTCACCGTGACGTGGCGCGTCTGGCCGCCGTGGTCGACCGTCAGGCCCAGGGTCTCGCCGGCGGCGATGGCGCGGGCGGCGTCGTACGGATAGTCGAAGCGCACCACATCGCCGTCGCGCACGCCGGTGTCATAGAGGGGCGACCCCGGCACCAGGCCCGAGACGACGTTGAGGCCCGGTCCCTTGTCCGCCGCCGGCACCAACGCCCCGCCGGGATCGGAAACTCCGCCCAGGGTCGTCGGCACCGCCGTGGGCGCGATGATGCCGCTGCCGTGGTTGCGGGTGAGGTTGCGCCAGATCGCCGCGCCGTCCTGGACCATGCAGAACAGGGCCACCAGCAGGCCCAGCACGATCCACGCCGTGCCTTTGCCGGCACGGTGTCCGCCGGAAATGCTGCCCTCTGCTGCCGTCATTGCGCAACCCGGTAAGACTTTGCCCGCGCGCAGCAAGCCGGAGTCTCATGGCGGTGTCAAGCGGAGGGGGTTAGGTTAAGGACGTTGCCCCACCACCACATCCAGCGCGCAAGACCGCACGAGTAAGCTTGAACGAAGCGAAAGCAAGTGAGATGTGGCGGTGGGGCGACTTGCTTACCTACCCCGCCAGCTTTTCCCACATCTGCCGGGCGGCGGCATCGGGATCGTTCACCACTTGGCTGGCCGCGTCGATCATCATGACCGGGCGGGTGGCGGCGTCGTAGCGCGGCCAGGCCGGGGCGCCCGGGATGACGGGCCGGCCTGAGCGCGCGAAGCTGGCCCAGGCGGCGCTCAAGGCCTCCGACGCCGCCTGCACGCCCGGTCCGTCGCCGTGCAGGCCCTTTTCGTCCCAGTTGTCGAACATCGGGCCGATATCGGTGGCGTGGCCGGCGCCGAGCGTGGCGCCAAGACTTGCCTCCACGCCGCCGATCGGGCGGTTGGAGGGATAGTCCCAGCGGTAACGATAAACCGGCGCGGGCTGGGCGGCTTTCCGGTCGGCCAGCACGCCGGTCTCGAAGCCCATGGTCCTCGCCGTGGCGATCAGCAGGAACAGCTCGGACGGGCTGGCCTGAGGATAAAGGCCGCGATAGGTGGCGACGATGCCCGGCGCCTGGTCGCCGAAATCGGCGGTGATGCGCGCGGTCAGGCCGGCGTCGTCGAGGCTGTAGACCTCCGGCTGGCCGAGGAAGAAGAACGAGGCTTCGGTGCGGTTGTTGCCGATCAGCAGCGGCATGCCGGCGCACAGGTGCGTCGCCGCCGGCGAAAACGGGTCGTCAGGAATGCCCACGCCATCCACCACAGGGCCGAAATGGCCGGCCACGGTCGATTCCGAGAAGGATATTCCCGGCAGGCCAGCGATTTTGGGCGCTGCATAGCCGTCCGTGGCGAGGCTGAGGCCGCCTTGCCCTTTTTCGCCCGCCCATTGCAGGTCGAGCAGGGTTTGCGCCGGCACGTCGGCCAGTTTCGCCGGATCGGCGATGGCGAGCGCTTTCATCAGGCGCTTCGTCGTCTCTTCGGCGGCGATCAGCGGCATGCGGTTGAGCTGTGCGCCCGACGATATGCCGGCCTTGTGGAACAGGCCCTTGGCCGCCGGCATGCCCATCAGGGTGCCGACCTTGCCGCCGCCGCCGGATTCACCGAAGATGGTGACATTGCCGGGGTCGCCGCCGAAATTGGCGATATTGTCGCGCACCCACTGAAGCGCCGCGATCATGTCGAACATGCCCTGATTGCCCGAGGCGGCGTAGGCATCGCCGGGCAGGCGCAGGAAACCGAGCAGGCCGAGGCGATGATTGGGCGCCACCACGACAAGGTCGTAGCGCTGGGCCATGCGGCCGCCGTCCTGGGTGGGCGAGCCGGCCGAACCGGTCGAATAGCCGCCGCCGTGGAGATAGACCAGCACCGGGCGGGCCTTGCTGTCGATGGCCGGCGTCCAGACGTTGAGGAACAGGCAGTCCTCGCTGTAGGCCGGTTCCTGCTCGCCGTAGGTCTGTTTCTCGCGCTGCAGGGTGGGCGCGCCGAGCGTGAGCGCGTCGCGCACGCCGGACCACGGCTCGACCGGTGGCGGCGCCTTGAAGCGGTTCTGGCCGCCGACCCGGCCGGCATAGGGAATGCCCTTGAAGCACAGAGCGCCGCGCGCGGTCCCGCCCCTGACCCGGCCGGCGGTGGTGCGGGCTTCGGCGAAGGGCGCCGCGGGGATTGTCGACAGGCCCTGCGCCCGCGCGGCGCCGGCCAGCGCGCCCAGGGCGAGGCCGCCGGCCAGCACGGCGCGGCGATGCAAGGAAAACGGCATGCGGCCTCCTCCCGTCATGATGATGGCAAGAAGCTTAGGTTAGCGCTAACATCTTGGCAAGGGGCGGAGGATTGCCGATCATGGAATGCCCCTCCGGCTTCGCCGGCGCCCGCCCCGGAACGGAGGCTCCATTCCGGCCATGGAAGGCGTTACCACAAAGGATCGGGCGGAAAGCCCATCAGCGCCTCTTGTATGCGCCGCAGCGATCCTTCGTTGATATTCGCCGGCAGGTCGTCGAGCGCGAAGAAAGCAACATTCTTGATCTCGGCGTGCGAGGTCATGGCGCACGGTTCCCAGGCATCGACGCGGAACAGCAGCACGTGGTCGCCGGGGAAGAAGCGGTCGTTAGAATGGACCGACACCAGCTTCGGCAATTCGGTGGGGTTGACGCCGGCCTCCTCGCGCAGTTCGCGCGCCACGGCGGCGTGGGTCGTCTCCATGGCGTCGACGCCGCCGCCCGGCAGCCACCAGCCTTCGAGATAGGTATGCTCGATCAGTAGCACCCGGCCCTGCTTGTCCAGCACCAGCCCGCGCACGCCCAGCGTCTTCGCCCGCGTCGCCCGCGAATAAGCGAAGAACAGCGGCCGGGAGTAAGGCTCGATGACGCGTTTCCAATCCTGCATGGCCGACAGGATTGACGCTATTGCGAAAGCTTTGCAAGGCCTTGTTCGCACATGCGGCAAAAATTCTCCGGGCCTTGAACGGACGCGCCAAGCCGTTTACAGGGGATGATAACCTCCGGAGTTCGCCATGCTTGCCATTTCCCTTCTCGCCGCCTTCCTGCTCGTTGTCGCCGCCTTCAACCTGATCGACTTCGGCCGCATTGACTAAAACGGCTTTAGTGACCGGCGCTGCCAAGCGCATCGGCCGCGCCATCGCTTTGGTGCTCGCCAAAGCCGGCTACGATATTGCCGTCCATTACGGCCGTTCGCGCGACGATGCGCTGAAGCTGTGCGATGAGCTGACGGCGCTGGGCGTGCGGGCGCATCCGCTTCAGGCCGATCTCGGCAAGGTCGACACCGTCGCCCAGCTGGTTGAAGACGCCCGCGCCGCGCTTGGGCCGCTCGACGTTCTTGTCAATAACGCCTCCGTCTTCGCCGACGACCGCGCCAGGAGCCTGACGGTCGAAGGCTTTCGCACGCATATCGACACCAATCTGCTGGCGCCGATCCTTCTTTCGCAGGCCTTCGCGGGGCAGGTGGATTTGCCCTCTCATCTTGAAAACGGCGGCGCCTCGATCATCAACCTGATCGACCAGAGGGTCCTCAAGCCCTCCCCGCCGTTTTTCAGCTACGGCCTGTCGAAGGCCGGCCTGTGGCACGCCACGCGGACCCTGGCCCAGGACCTGGCGCCGCGCATCCGCGTCAACGCCATCGGTCCCGGCCCGACCCTGAAATCGATCCACCAGAGCGAGCGCGATTTCGAGCGCGAGGCCAGGGCCACCCTGCTGCAGAAACCGACCTCGCCCGAGGACGTGGCGGCGGCGGTGATGTACCTGCTGAATGCGCCGAGCGTGACGGGACAGATGATCTGCGTCGATTCCGGCCAGCACCTGGGCTGGAAGACCGTGGACATGATGGATTTGTAGGCCGGGTGAAACTCCCTTCCTTCCCCGTTTACGGCAACTCCGTTGGGGGGAAAGGGGGACCGCGAAGCGGTGGAAGGGGGAACAGTCGGTGGAATTCCCCCTTCCGTCACCTCGCTTCGCTCGATGCCACCTTCCCCGTAAACGGGGAAGGAAGAACGCAAGCGCACCGCTCTTGAGTTGACCCTATGGCGAGGAAACGATGTACAAAATCATGGTGGACTGCCAACTTAACCAAGGCGCTTCAGATGACAGCGAAGACCAACCCGCCGGCTTCTTTACCGTCAAGATTGAAACTGGCAACGAAACAGAGGCGCGACTTGGTGCTATTGCCAGAACCAAGAACCAGATGATCGAAAAGGGCTATAGCCTGGCAGAGGTCGAATCGTCGACGTTTTCCATAGAAGAGATTGAACTTATTCAAAACCTTCCGGACAATAGAGACTTCGAACAGTCTTTCATCTATTATCCCAAATCCTGAGACTACCGCCGCCGTGCATTCCCCATCATGCCGCGCACCAGGCCGCCCAGAAGGGCTATGCCGACGCTGCGGATGATCGGTACGGCGACCGATTCCACCGCCTTGATGGTCTGCTGGGTCTGCCTGGCCTTGAGGGCATCGGCTTGCGCCTGCTGTTTGGCCGCCGCCGCTGCCGCGGCCTGGGCGGCTTTCGCCTCGGCCTTTTCCTCAGGCGACGGCGGCGCGGGCGGCGCGGAGGCCTGCGCCGCGGCCACCTTGGCCGTCAGGATTTCATAGGCCGACTGGCGATCGACCGGCGTATCATAGACGCCGCCCACCGGCGAGCCGGCGATGATGGACTTACGTTCGTCGTCTGTGACCGGCCCGAGGCGTGACGCCGGCGGCCGGATCAGGGTCTTGTCGCAGACGTTCGGCGTGCCCTTGGCATCCAGGAGCGACACCACCGCCTCGCCCGTGCCCAGTTGCTGCAGCGCGTCGAGCGTATCGAAGGCCGGGTTGACGCGGAACGAATCCGCCGCCGCCTTCAGGCCCTTCTGTTCGGCCGGCGTATAGGCGCGCAGGCCGTGCTGGACGCGGTTGCCGAGCTGGCCAAGCACGGTATCGGGCACATCGGCCGGGTTCTGGGTGATGAAATAGATGCCGACGCCCTTGGAACGGATCAGGCGCACCACCTGCTCGATCTTTTGCAGCAGGGCCGGCGAGGCTTCGTTGAACAGGAGGTGGGCTTCGTCGAAGAAGAAGACCAGGCGCGGCTTGTCCGGATCGCCCACCTCGGGCATCACCTCGAACAGCTCCGACATCAGCCACAGCAGGAAGGTAGAATAGAGCTTCGGGTTCTGCATCAGCCGGTCGGACGCCAGCACATTGACGTAACCCTGGCCCTTGATATTGGTGCGTATCAGGTCTTCCAGCTTGAGCGCCGGCTCGCCGAAGAACTGCGCCGCGCCCTGGTTTTCCAGCGTCAGCAGCGAGCGCAGGATGGTGGCCACTGTCGTCGGCGACACCTGGCCGTATTGCTGGCTCAGGTCCCTGGCGTTGTCCGACACGTGGTTCAGCATGGCGCGCAGGTCGGCCAGGTCGAGCAGCAGCAGGCCTTCCTTGTCGGCCACGGCGAAGGCGATGTTGAGCACGCCTTCCTGCACGTCGTTGAGTTCGAGCAGGCGCGCCAGCAGCAACGGCCCCATCTCGGAAATGGTGGCGCGGATCGGGTGGCCCTTCTGGCCGTAGAGGTCCCAGAAGATGACGGGCGCCGCGGCCGGTTGCAGGTCGAGGCCCATGGATTGCGCCCGGGCCGTCAGCTTGTCGTTGGGCGTGCCCGGCATGGCGATGCCGGAAAGATCGCCCTTGATGTCGGCGGCGAAGACCGGCACGCCGGCGTCGGAAAAGGCCTGGGCCAGCACCTGCAGCGTCACCGTCTTGCCGGTGCCGGTGGCGCCGGCGATGATGCCGTGGCGGTTGGCGCGGTTATAGAGCAGGATTTCGTCAGCGGTGGCCTTGCCTACGAAGGCGCCGGTGGAATCGGGCATGTGCAGAATCTCCCTGGGACGGGTTCTTCTACTCCGCCGCCGCGCGCGACACCAGAGGGCGCATGCGCCGGCTGAGGTAGCGGCGTAGCGGCATCTCGAAAAAATGGAAGCTGAGCCAGGCCAGGCCGGCGGCCACGGCGATGAAGCCGAGCAGGGCCCACGGCGACGCCAGGATGTGGGCGCGCATGACGAACGGCAGGTGCGACAGCGCCAGCATGACCACCAGTTGCAAGGGGAAGTGTATGAGGTAGATCGAATAGCTGATGTCGCCGATCCACGACACCTTGTGCAGGCTGTCGCGGCCCGGCCACTGGTCCTGCATCAGGCCGAGCGCCAGCAGGGTCAGGGGCATGAGGATATAAAGGAAGGTGACGACGCTGAGGAGGCCGTTGACGATGCCCGGCGCCACCAGCGTATGGGTCGGCTGGAAGCCGCGCAGGTAGCTCAGGATCCACAGGGCCGGCAGGACGACGGCCAGGCCCAGGACGACGCGCCGCCGCCAGGTCTCGTGGCGGCGCAGGGCCTGCACGGCGTAGAAGACCAGCGCGCCTTCGAAGAAGCTGGGCACGCCGCGCAGGAAATCGACGGTCGGATCGCTCATGACCCGGATGACCGCCCCGGCGCCGCACAGCAGGGCCAGCACCCAGATGCGATTGAGGCGGAAGACGCACAGGAGGAAGAAGACGGTATAGAGAAAGACTTCGACCGAAATCGACCAGGCCGGGCCGTTGAACGACTGCTGCGCCCACGGCACCCATTGCTGGATCATCAGGGCGTTGAGCACGAAGGTTACGGGTGAGTCGCCCTTGTAGATGAAATCGGCGCCGGTGCGGCTGTGATAGGCCGCCTGCAGCGCCGCCGCGGCCAGCAGCGTGACGATATATAGCGGATAAAGGCGGGCAAAGCGGGCGACAAAGAAGCCCCAGGCGCCGGTTCGCCGCTCTTCGATGGCGCGGGCATAAAGCCAGAAGAAGACGTAGCCCGAAATGGCGAAGAACAGCTCGACGAAGAACTGGCCGTAGACATACAGCGGCATCAGGAGCGTATGCAGAGGCATGTCGGTATAGTCGAAGCCGGCGGCGTCGCTGATCAGCAGGAAATGCTTGTAGTGAAAGACGACGACGGTGACCGCCGCCAGCCCACGCAGGATGTCCAGTTCATGGAAGCGGGCTTCGCGCGGATGGAGCGGCGCCGGCTGCACTCAGGTCGCGCGCTCGACGCTGTAGACGGCCAACGCATCCAGCGCCGCCTTCCATGGGCCGGCTTCGAAGACGTTGAGCGCGGCGCGCGCCTTGTCGGCATAGGTCTTGGCCACGGCGCGGGAGGCATCGAGCGCGCCCGACGATTGCATCAAGGCCTGTGCGTGCTGGAAATCGCCCGGCTTCTGTTCGCGCCGGCCGATCGTGCGCTCCCAGAAGGCGCCTTCGGCGGCGCGCGTCGCCTTCATGGCCAGGATCAGCGGCAGGGTCGACTTGCCTTCGGCGAAGTCGTCGCCGGCGTTCTTGCCCAGGTCGGCGGCCGAGCCCTGGTAATCGAGGACATCGTCCTGGATCTGGAAGGCAAGGCCGAGATTGAGGCCGTAGCTATAGAGGGCTGTGATCTTTTCTTCCGAGGCGCCGGCGGCGACCGCGCCCGATTCGGAGGCCGCCGAAAACAGCGCCGCCGTCTTCGACGAGATGATCTCGATATAGTCGGCCTGGCTGAGGTCGAGGTCGAAGGCCTTCATCAGTTGCAGGACCTCGCCCTGGGTGATGACGGCCGAGGCCTTGCTGAGGATATCCAGCGCGCGCAGGGAACCCGTCTCGACCATCAGTTCGAAGGCACGGGCGAACAGGAAATCGCCGACCAGGACGGACGACGGCGCACCCCAGATCAGGTGCGCGGCCACCTTGCCCCTGCGCAGTTGCGACGAATCGACGACGTCGTCGTGCAGCAGGGTGGCGGTGTGGATGAATTCGACGGCGGCGGCCAGCTTGTGGTGATTGTCGTTGTGCGTGTCGCACAGGCGCGCGGCGGCCACGGTCAAAAGCGGGCGCAGGCGCTTGCCGCCGGCGGCGATCAGGTGGTCGGCCAGGGCCGGGATGACGGCCACTTCGGATTGCATGCGCGCGACGATCAGGGCGTTGACCTTGACCATGTCAGCCTCGGTCAGGGCGACCAGCGCCTTGACGTCGGCTTTTGGCGCTATCGGGCGCGCTGTTTCGAGATTGGCCGAATCCAAATCTGTAACTCCAAAATCAACCGATAGGCCATAAACCGCCTTGGCGATCAGGGCAAGGCACCGCCATAGCCTTTAATCCCCCACTGTGGCATATCCGGCGTGACCCAGCGCGTAAAAAACCGGCAAAATGAGCACATCCGAGCCCCAGTCTGTCACAGAAGCGACATTTACGCACCTGCTGGGCGGGCGCGTCAAAGTGATGCAGCCCGCGCGCGGCTACCGCATCGGCATGGACGGCGCCCTGCTGGCGGCGGCGTGCGCGGGGCTTTTTGCGAAAGATCCGGCGTCGAAGGGTTCGGCGCTGGAGTTGGGCTGCGGCGTCGGCGGGGCTTTGCTGTCGCTGAAGGCGCGCTGCCCGGATCTGCACCTGACCGGCATCGAGCGCGAGGCCGACTATGCCCGGCTGGCGCGCGGCAACGCCATCCTGAACGGCTTCGACGGCGTCCGCGTGATCGACGGCGATATCGGCGCGGGGTGGAAGGCGTTTGGCTTGCCGCGTTTCGACCTCGTCTTTTCCAACCCGCCCTATTTCGACGATCCCGACGCGTTGCGCCCCCCGCATGACGCCAAGCGGCCGGCCTGGATCGCCGACGACGGTCTGGCGGCGTGGCTGAGCTTCGCGCTGGCAGCGGTCAGGGACGGCGGCGACATCATCTTCATCCACCGCGCCGATCGATTGGGCCACCTGCTGGCGGGCCTGGCGAACAAGGCCGGATCGTTTGTGATCCGGCCGGTCCAGCCGTTTGCCGACAAGGAGGCGAAGCGGGTCCTGGTCCGCGCCCAGCGCCTGGGCAAGGCGCCGCTGCGCCTGCTGCCGCCGGTCGTCCTGCATGACGGGGGCGAGCGCAAGCATACCGAGACGGTCGAGGCCATCCTGCGCGGCGAAGAGGTGCTGGGGTGGTGAGGTGTTGTTACCCGGAGCTAAATAGCGCTGGCACTTGTATTGCAATTGCATTACGCTTGTTTTCGACAACGAAAGCAGGCCACTTATGACGACAGTTCCCGTTCAAACACGCGTAGACGCAGACATCAAAAAGCGTGCGAGTGCCGTGCTCGACAAGATGGGCCTCACCGTGTCCGATGCTGTGCGCATCCTGTTGACACGCGTTGCCAATGAAGGCGGCCTGCCGGTTGGCCTGACGACCGATCCCGTTACCCATGATGCGTGGTTTCGCGCTAGGATTCAGGAAGCTTTGGAAGATCCGCGGCCGCCGGTTGCCCACGAGGACGTCGAGGCGCATTTTGCCGCCCGCCGCGCCGCGGCCTTGCGCAAGGCCGAGCGTGAAACGTGAAGCTGGAATGGTCGGTTTTCGCGCTTGCGGATCGTGACGACATTTTCAGCTTCATAGAAAGCGACAACCCACGCTCGGCCATCAAGGTCGACGACGCCATTCGCGCACACGTTGAACGGCTGGCCACCTTCCCCGAAAGCGGGCGGATCGGACGTGTTGCGGGTACGCGCGAGCTGGTCATTACGGGATTGCCCTACATTGTCGGCTACCGCATCACAGCCGATGCCGTGCGCATCCTGCGTGTGTTGCATGGCGCTCAGCCATGGCCCGACAGTTTACCGAAATAGCCTGTCTACGGCCGGAACGTCGCCGCCAGCAGGCCGGCGCCAGCCAGGTCGAGGTGCTGGCCGTTGAAGTACAGCACCCCCGCTTTCGGATCGTAGACATGGCAGGCATGGACATCGCACAGCACGTCGCTGGGGCGCAGGGCCGCGATGCCGTGCTGTTGCGTGAAGGCGTCGAGTTCGGCGATGGTGGCGCCGTTGTCCTGGTCGAACTGGCCGCGGCTCATGCCGACGGCGCCGGGATCGCGCCCCAGCCGCATGGCCAGCCCGGCCTGCGACGGCGGGTCGAACGGATAAACCGGCAGCGGATACACGATCACCACGCGCTTGCCGGCGGCCTGCAGGTCGATGGCGCTCAGTTCCAGCCCACCCAGCATGGCGGCGTACTGGTCTTCGTCGTAGCGCAGGAAATTGGCCGCCAGGATCACCGTCCTGATGCGGTTGTCGGCCTTGAGGTGCAGGAGCGTGTCGGCGTTCTGCTGGCGGCAGGCGCGGTTATAGCGGATGTCGAACCCGACGCTGGGCGGACAGGCCGAGGCGGTGATCTGGCGGACCGCAATGTGCTCCGCAGCCAGCCGGTCGCCCAGGGCCTTGGAAAGCTCGGTGCCGTGGCTGTCGCCCCACACGGCGATCGAGGGATCGGCGTGCGCATCGCCATAGACGCAGGTCTTGGCGTAGGGGATGCGCTCGTTCTTGCCGGCGTGGCAATGACTGCGGTCGTGGTTGTAATCGTCAGCGGCGGCGAAGGCGGCGCGCTGCGCACCGTCGAAGCGTTCGGGCAGGCCGCCGAGCGAAAAGACCAGCAGGGCGGCGGCGATCGAGGCCGCCATGGCCGCGCCGCCGAAGATCCAGACGCGACCGACGCGGCCCTCCAGGAACGGCCGTTCGACATAAAGCCGCGACAGCCAGGCGGCGCCGAAGGCCAGCGCGATGCAGAGAAGCGTCACCCAGGCATGGTCGCCAACCACCATGCGGGCGAAGACGAACAGCGGCCAGTGCCACAGATAGAGCGAATAGGAGATGTCGCCGGTAAAGACCAGCGGCGGCGCGGCCAGGAAGCGGCCGCTCCAGCCGCCCTGCGCCACCAGCAGCATGGCTGTGCCGCCGCACACCGGCAGGGCCCACAGGCCGGGGAACGGCAGGCTTTCGTTAAGCAGGGCCAGGCTGGCGACGACCAGCACCAGGCCGCCGATCGAAACGCCGCGCCGCGCCAGTTCCGACATCTGGAAGCGCTGTTGCGCGCCGACCGCCAGGGCGCCCAGCAACAGTTCGAAGGCGCGGGAAACGGGCAGGTAGAAGCCGGCCTCGGGGCTGTCGGCCAGGGACAGTTCGGCCATGGCGAACGACAGGACCGCCAGCACGCCCAGCGCCACCCACAACCAGCGGCGCAGATATTTCCAGATGACGAGAAGGATGACGGGATAGACAAGGTAGAACTGTTCCTCCACCCCCAGCGACCAGGTGTGCAGCAAGGGCTTGAGGCCCGACGCCGTGTCGAAATAGCCCGACAGGTGGGCGAAGGCGAAGTTGGACAGGAACAGCGAGGTGAAGAACTGGGTATAGACCAGTTCCTGCAACAGCTTCGGCGGCAGGATGGCGACGCCCAGCACCATGACGACCAGCAGCATGGCGTAGAGCGCCGGAAACAGCCGGCGGACGCGGTGGCGGTAGAAGTCACGCAGCGAAAAGCGCGCGTCCTCCAGGCTGCGCAACAGCACCTGGGTGATGAGATATCCGGATATCACGAAGAAAATGTCGACGCCGGCGAAACCGCCCGGCAGGGCCGCCGGAAAGCCGTGGAACAGCACCACCGCCAACACGGCAAGGCCGCGCAGGCCCTGGATATCGGCGCGCTTGGCAGGAGACGGCATCGCGGCGGTTGCGTTCATGCAACAAGGTTATCAGAAAGGGTTAACCGAAGTCTAAATCCACAGGGGCAAGGCGCCCTGGCCCGCCATGCGGCGGAACAGGGCGTCGATGTCGGCCGGCGGCATTTTCGCGCCGCCGTCCAGCCACCACGTCAGGACCGCCATGAAGGCGCCTGTGATGAACTGTACGCGCAGGTCGGGCGGAACGGATGCATCGCCCCTGACCTCGGCGCGAACCAGATCGGCGATAAGGCCGCGCACGGCTTCCAGGCTGACCGCGCCGCCGTCGCTGCCGATCAGGGCGCGGTAAAGCGCCAGGTGTTCGCGGGCGTGTTCGAACAGGTGCAGGCTGAAGCCCAGGCCCTGTCCGGCCGTCGCCTTCTGGTGGGTGGACAGCATGGCGCGCAGGTGATCGAGACCGCGCTTCTTCAGGTCCTTCTTGCCGGTGAAGTGGGCGTAGAAGGTCGAGCGGCCGATATCGGCTTCCTCGCAGATATCCTGCACCGTGACGGCGTCGTAGCCCTTTTTCAGGATCAGGTTCATCAGGGCGTGGCGCAATGCGCCTTGCGTGCGCGAAACACGCCGGTCGATGCCGCTCATTCATGAACTCCGTGCCGTCGGATGGACGTTTCCGGACGAAGAGGGCCTGATGTCCGGGAAAAAGATTATGAACACGGTGTACAGTATCTTACGCTTTGTCCAGCGATAACTGGAGACGTATCATGCACGGAAAACCGACCCACCACGGCCTGCTGGCCATCATCGGCGCCCATGTCGCGGTGTTGATCGTCATCGTCGCCGCCCTGCACGCCTTCGGCTGGCGGCCTCATCTGCATCACACGCCATGGCCGGATGCGTCCCTGGCCGCCTGGTCGAGGTAGCGTTACGCCTGCCCGCTTACGGAAGCATGTCGGGCGTCGCGTCGTCATGGGCGCGCTGCGGCAAGCGGCCACCGCTCTTCAGGCAGGCCTCCAGCGTAGGGTACGGCGTGAAATGCTTGGTGCGCGCATAATAGGTCGAGCCCCGGATGTGGCAGATGCCGCTGTCGGATTTCTTCACCGGCGGATTGTCGTCATCGGCCAATGCCGGCGAGACCTGTGCGCCCAGAAAGATGAGCGCAACCAGCATGCCTTTGATCCATCTCGCCATCGAACCCACCCCTGGATGCTTGCCAGGACATCATAACACGTCAGGGTTTAAAAAACGTGCCTTTTCGCGCATTTTCCGCAACCCCGTCGAGATAGCGCTTGGTGGCGTCGAGCCGGTTATCCTGAAGCGCGGCGCGGCGGGCGTGCAGATCCGGACTGCCGGCATTGTAATCCATCATCAGACGGCGGACGAAATCGCCCGACTGCACGTCCTTCAGCACCGCCTGCATGGCCGCTTTCGAGGTGTCGTTGATGATGCGCGGACCGGTCAGGTAAGCGCCGTATTCGGCGGTGTTGGAAATTTTCTCGAAACCGCCCGACATGCCGCGTTCCCACAACAGGTCGACCACCAGCTTCAGTTCGTAGCAGGTTTCGAACCATGCCACTTCGGGCGGATAACCGGCGTCGACGAGGGTCTGGAAACCGTTCGACACCAGTTCGCGCGTGCCGCCGCACAGCACCACCTGTTCGCCGAACAGGTCGCTTTCGCACTCGGCCTTCATTGTGGTTTCCAGGATGCCCTTGCGGCCGCAACCGAGCGCCGCGGCAAAGGAAAGTCCGAGTGCTTTCGCGCGGCCGGAGGCGTCCTGATGCACGGCGAACAGGCAGAACACGCCCTCACCCGCCACGTAAAGATCGCGGATGCGCGGGCCGATGCCCTTGGGCGAGACCAGCAGGACGTCGACATCGGCCGGCGGCGTCACCAGGCCGAAATTGACCGACAGGCCGTGGGCGAAGACCAGGGCCTGATGCTGGCGCAGATTGGGCGCGATCTCGTCGCGGTATAGCGCCTGGTGCGCCTCGTCCGAGGTGAGGATGACGACGACATCGGCCCAGGCGACACCTTCGCTCACCGTCACGACCGCGAAGCCTTCGGCCTCGGCTTTCAGGCGCGTGGCCGAGCCGGGCTTGAGCGCGATCCTGATATCGGCGACGCCGGAATCGCGGGCGTTGAGCGCCTGGGTGCGGCCCTGGCTGCCGTAGCCGATGACCAGCACCCTTGATGCCCGGATCAGGCCCAGGTCGCAGTCGCGTTCGTCGTAAACGGGTAAGGACACGGCGGCGCACCTCGGCTATAGTCGCGGGAGAATCGCCGCCCTATATAGTGTGTCCCGCATGTTCGATCACCCGGAATATCAGTATCTCAACCTGATGCGCGACCTGATCGACAACGGCGTGCGCCGCGGCGACCGCACCGGCACGGGTACGCTGGGGCTGTTCGGCCGCCAGATCCGCTTCGACCTGTCGAAGGGCTTCCCGCTGCTGACCACCAAGAAGGTCCATTTCAAGTCGATCGCGGTGGAACTGCTGTGGTTTTTGCGCGGCGACACCAACGTCCGGTACCTGCACGACCACGGCGTCACCATCTGGGACGAATGGGCCGACGACAAGGGCGATCTCGGCCCGGTCTACGGCAAGCAGTGGCGGTCATGGGCGGCGCCCGACGGGCGGACGATCGACCAGATGGCGCAACTGGTTGCCAGCCTGAAAGCCAATCCTTATTCGCGCCGCCATGTCATTTCGGCGTGGAACCCGGCCGAGGTCGACGACATGGCCCTGCCGCCGTGCCATTGCCTGTTCCAGTTCTTTGTCGCGCCGAATGAAAAAGGGGGGGGCAGGCTGAGCTGCCAGCTTTACCAGCGCTCGGCCGACATCTTCCTGGGTGTACCGTTCAACATCGCTTCATACGCCCTGCTGACCCACATGGTGGCGCAGGCCGTGGGTCTTGAGGCCGGCGACTTCGTCCACAGCTTCGGCGACGTCCACCTCTATCTCAACCACATGGAGCAGGCGCACATCCAGCTGACGCGGACGCCGATGGCGTTCCCGACCTTGAAACTGGCGCCGAAAACCGACCTGTTCGGCTTCGACTATGCCGACATGGCGATCGAGAACTACCAGCCGCACCCGGCGCTCAAAGCCCCGGTGGCGGTATGAACCTGAAGGTCCGCCTGTCGCTGGTGGTGGCGATGAGCGAAAACGGCGTCATCGGGCGCGACGGCGGGCTGCCGTGGCATATCCGTTCCGACCTGAAACTCTTCAGGGCGACGACCCTGGGCAAGCCGGTCATTATGGGTTCGACCACCTGGGAATCTTTGCCGAAAAAGCCGCTGCTGGGACGGCTCAACCTGGTGCTCAGCCGCGACGTCAAGACTGAGGCCGAGGGCGGCATCGTCTGTTCGTCGCTGTTCGAGGCGCTCGATATCGCCCGCGAACACGCCATCGACGACGGAGCGGACGAGATTTGCGTCATCGGCGGGGCCAATGTGTTCGCGCAGGTGCTGCCGAAGGCCGACCGGCTTTACGTCACGCAGGTCCATGCCGAGGTCGACGGCGATACGCACTTTCCGGCGATCGATCCGGCGGTATGGCAGGTGGCGCGCGAGGACGCCTTCGCGAAGGCGGATGGCGATGATTATGCGTTCACGTTCAGGGTTTACGAGCGAATTCGCGGCCAGGGAACCACCTTCGCGCCTGCGTGATGCGGCAGAAGCCTGGACCTGCTAGGGCTTCTCGATGTTCACGAACGGCGTGGCGCCGCCGGTCACCTGCGGCAGGTGCCCGTCCCACTTCTCGATGGCGCGCAGTTGCACGATGCCGGGGCTCGACGCGATCGACGCCGCCAGCAGGCGGTTGGCCTCGGCCTGGCCGGTGGCCTGGGCGATCAGCGCGTCGGCCTGCGCCTTGGCGACGGCCACCTGGGCCTGGGCGGCGGCGGCATCGGCGTCGGCCTTGGTCTTCATCTGGATCGAATCGAGGATGACCTGCGGGTAGCGGATGGTGCCGATCCAGTCGAGTTGGCTGACCTCCACGCCCTGCGGCGACCACTTCTTGTTGACCCGTTCCAGCGCCTGCTGGATCACCTGCTGGCGGCCGCCCTTGTAGAGATATTCGACGCTGACCAGCTCGGTTTCCGCCGCCACCGCCGAACGCACGTCGTTGCGCAGCGGGCCTTCGAAGATCTGGTCGAAGCTGAGGCGGTAGCGCTTGTAAAGCTCCGGCGCCTTGGAGGGATCGATGCGCATCACCAGTTGCACGTCGGCCGTCATCGGCAGGGCGTTGTTGTCGGAGAAGGTGATCTCCTCGTTCTCCGGCCCGCGTTCGTCAGCGTCCTTGGTGTAGGTGTAGGTGCGCTGGATGACCGGGAACTCGACGATGCGCTCGCCCAGCAGGTTGACATGCCAGCCCGACGGCACGGGCGTGGGATCGACGCCGGCATTGGGGCCCAGCGTGCGGATCTTGACCCCGACATTGCCGGGCTGCACTGTCTGGCCGCACGACACCAGGCCGATCAGCGCCAGCACGATCACCCCGCCGATGGCGGCGGGAATACGCAGGCGCGACAGGATCTGCCCGCCCGGAGAACTGATGTTAGCGGCCATGGAAAACCCCCTTGTGACAGCCGTGAAGTTGGCCGCAACTATAGCGGGCTTGTCTTAACCAAGCCTAAGCGGCCTTGCCGGCGGCGGCGTTGAGCGCCGACGGCAGTTGCGACGACGCCGGACCCAGCGCCTTGGCGGCTGCGTCGTCCTTTTCGCGGAACGTCTTCTTCATCGCCGCCGCCCAGCCGGCGAAACTGTCGGTATCGGCCGCGGCGCTGGCGAAATCGCGGGCGTTGACCGTGCCGCCGTCCAGCGGCGCCAGCGCCACGCGCAGGGCATCGGGCGAGGCGGCGGTGGCGGCGTATTTGCCGAAGCGGTCGGACAGGCGGGTCAGCGACGCCTGGTCCTTCATCAGGCTGTAGGCGATGCCGGCGCGGATCAGCCGGCTTTCGTCGCTGAGCGCCAGCGGCGTATCCGATTTCCAGCGGTCGCCGAGGCGCTTTTCCAGCGCCGCCGCCGCCTTGGCGTAGTCCTGCTGTTGCCAGTAGACGTCGGCGCGCACGTCCTGGGCGTCGGGCGAGGTGTCGTTGCCGAGCACATCCAGCGCCTTGTCGGGCTCGTTCAGTTCGTTGAGGGCGCGTGCCTCCAGCACCGCGCGCTCGGACATGATCGCCTTGGGCAGAAGGGTGGTGCGCGTGCTCCACAGCGCCTGCAGGGCCTTCTGCGGATCGTGGTTCATCAGGTAGATGGCGGCCAGGTCGGCGGCCACCGACGACTTGGCCTGGCCGTCGAGCCGGTTCTTGATCTGGTATTCCAGCAGGCCCGCCGCCTGGTCGAGCAGGTCGACATCGACCAGCCGGCGCACGATCTTGCGCACCATCTCGTCGCCGTCGGCGCCCAGGGGCGTCAGTTCCCTGAAGTCGTTGAACAGGCCCAGGGCCTCGACCGGCTGCAGGCCGTCGGCCATGCCGCCGAGGAACAGGCTGCGGAAGGCCTGGTTGAGCGAGGTGTTGATCTGCAGGCCTTGCGGCGTGTTCATGAACGACTGGCCGCCGCTGCGCAGCACTTCCAGCGCCTCGCGGTAGCGGCCCTGGTTGAGATAGATCTGGCCCATGCTGCTGATGACCTGCAGCTCGGTATCGTCGCCGCGCCAGCGGAAGCGCAAGGCGTCGAGGCTGGCCAGGGTCTGGGCCGCCGTCGCCTGGCCCAGTGCGTTCTGCAGCATGGCGACGTGCATCAGGGCCGGCGTGGCGATGCTGTCGTCCGATGCCCGCGCCACCGCCTGGTAGACCTTCAGCGCCCGCGCCGTGTCGCCCGACGCCTCGATGACCTGGGCGTCGACGAGATAGGCGGCCAGCTTGTCAAGCGGCCTGGAATCCTGCGTCACCGCGTAGCCGGCCATGGCCGTGGCCGTCTTCATGTCCTTCTGCTGCAAGGCGGCGTAGGCGTAGGCGGCGCCGAAGCGCGAGCGCCATTCGACCGGGAACTGGTCGAGCGCCTTGAGGCCGGCGGCGAAGTCCTTGATCGCGTCGGGATAATGGCCGGCCTTGTATTCGGCGTAGGCCGACCACAGCCGGGCCGCCGGATCGCCGGACAGCTGGCCCGACGACAGGTCGCCGGTGGCGTCGGCATAGCGGCCGGACAGCATCTTGGCGGCGACGCGCAGGCCGCGCACCTGCGGATCGTCGAGGGCGCGCGGGCTTTGCCGGGTCAGGAGGTCGAGCGCGCCCTGCGCCTCGAACGTCATGCCCTGGCCCACCAGGAAACGCGCCAGCGACAGCCGCGCCTTGGTGGGCGCCCCGGCCCCGCCCTGGGCCTCGTCGGCGGCGGCGGCCTGGAGGGCGTTGTAACGCGGCAGGAAACCTTCCGGCGGCACGGCCGACCAATCGGGGTTCACCAGGCTGGGGTAGAGCGCGCTCTTGTACTCCAGCCGCGCCTCGTTGCCGGTGGCGTTGGGGTCGATATTGGACAGGGTCAGGCCGTCGGGCCGCGACACCTCGACGAGGTCGCCGTCCAGCACCACCTTGACGTCCGGCGTCATGTGCACCACCGCCACGCCCTGGGCCGTGGAGGCCAGGGTGGCTTCCAGCGTGGTGCGCGCCGTCGTCATGTTCTTGACCGGCGCCCGGGCCGGGATCACCGCCATGCGGTCGCCGACCGACGGGTCCTTGATCCAGGCGATCTTGGTCGCCCCGGCCAGGTTGATATTGAGCCCCGGCACGCCGGCCGAATCGTCGCGGATAACCGTCACCTCGGACGGCTGGGTATCCAGCGCATGGCCGCCCAGCCGGACACGCCACACCAGCCCGTCGTTCTGCACCGACAGGCTGCCGGCCGTCGGCGCGGTGAGGCGCAGGGCGGTGAAACCGTCATTGTGCGTCCACTGGGCGTCCTGGATGACCATGCCGTCCTTCAGTTCGGGCGGCAGGCGCAGGTCGACCTCCTGGTCGAAGACGATCCACACGGCGTCGCCACGGCGGAAAACCGCCGCCGCCGCCGGCCCGGCGAAGGGAAAGGCGATGTCGCGGCCGCCGTCCTCGTCGGAGACCTCCAGCGCCACCACCGGCACGTCGACGGCCTTGTTGACGTGCGCCTGGTCGGCAGCGGCGGCCTGCGGCTTGAGCAGGTCTTGCAGGTTGACGGTGACCGGCTGGCCGTCCTTGCCGTTGTCATCCTTGGCGTTGTCGACCGCCTTGGGGTCAAGCTGGACATAGACCGCCCCGTCGGCGCGGCCGAAATTGCTGTCGAAACCCTGCGTTACCGTCAGCCACAGCTCGGTGGCGCGGCTGTCGGTCTTCATGTCGACCGAGGTGACGCCGATCGGCGGATTGGAGCGGAAATCGCCGAGGTCGGGGCGGACCTGGCCGGGCAGGCGGATGACGACCTGGTTGCCTTCGCGCCGCACGGACGCGCGGGAGCCGATGGCGCCGTAGATTTCGATGCGGCCCGACGCCTTGTTGCGGCCGACGCGGATGTCGATGTCGGAGCGCGGCGCCACGGCCGCATTGGGCGTATCGCCCAGCGCCCAGCCGCCCAGGCCGAAGGTCGCCATGGCCGTCAGCGCCACGGTGGCGCGCAGGGCGGCCGCCAGGGTGATCGGCTTAACGGGGCCGGGCTTGCGCAGCAGCAGGCGCGCCTCCTCGAGCCCACGCGCGCGGGCCGAAGCCGCTCGGGCGGCATCCGGTTGGGTCCTGGAACTCATCTGCCGTTAAACATGCCGAAACAGGGTTTAACGCACGTTAACGCGGCGAGCGATATGCATCAGGTGTTGTGGTAAAGATTGGCTTCCAGGGCCTTGCCTGCCTCTTCGTTCACATGGATGAACCGCGAACCGTCCGTGGCGACCGCGTCGGTGACCTCGGCATGAGGATGGCCCCAGCGATTGGGTCCCGCCGCGGCAAAGACGAAACGCACCGCCTTCATTTCGTTCAGCAGCGGTGGATGGAAGCTTGTCGCCGCGCCATGATGCGGCAGGCCGAAAACGTCGACATTGGGCAGATAATCAGCATAAAAACGCAGGAAGGCATTGCGGCGCCCCACGGACTTCAGGTCGGCGTCTCCCGTGACCAGCCATCCGACGGATCCTGTTCCCACTCTCATCCAGTCCCAGTCCGTGAAAAAGACTTCGTTCCGCCATTTGTGAAGACCACTTTGCAGCGGCCCCATGTAGAGACTCATCGAAACATTGTTGTGATGGCTATACAGCGCATCGTAGGCGTCCCGCAAAGCCTTGCGCCCGCTGGCGGTTCTGGCCTCGTCAATAATCTTGCCCACAGGCTTGCCGGGAAATATCGCCGCAAGCCTGTCCTTGAAGGCCCTGACCTTTTCGCGCGGTGGTACCTGGGTGTACGGCAGGAAGGTCCAGTCCGCGACCTCGGCATGGCCTGTCAGCACGATCGCCGCGCCGTTATCTACACCCATGACAGTGGGAACTTCCGGCAAAGGCTTAGGCGCAACCGTCCATTTGGCCGTGAATTCCCCGGGCTCCGGAGACGGGTCGGCCCGTCGTGACGTGCCATCGACCTGACCGTCTTCGTCTGGGCTTCGCACATGAGTGACTCGGGCGACGCCGCGTTTCTGGAACCAGGCCGTGGTGTCGCCCAGAAAATCGAGGAAGCTGCCGGTGGCCGTACCCGCGCTGGCGCTTTCACCCAGAACCCAGAGCCGCTGATCGTCGTTCAGGTACGGCAGGACGACTTCGCGGGGCTCCTTGCAATTTGCCAGAAGAGCGTCCACGCCGTTGATATGGTCGGCATCGAGATGCGACAGGAAAAGAAAATCCTGCCGCTTACCGTTGAGCGCGAAAATCTCCCGCTTGAGGGCGTCGATCTGATTGGAGCCGCAGTCGTAGATCCAGCGAAAGACCTCGCTCTGCCCGTTCGCGGCAAAAGCCTTCAGGCTGCCTCGGCACAGCCCGCCCTGGCCGACGGGACGTTGCCCGATATTGGCTTTTATGCCTATCATCCGCCCACCGCCCAGGTTGCCAGCCAAAGAAAGCAACCATAACGCGCTTTCGGCGCCTGGTAAATGCCTACGCCTTGGCCTTGCCGGTGGGGGCGCCAGCGCCACTGGCCTGGGCCGAATTGGCGCTCGACGACGCCGAAGACTGGCCGCCGCCGGGCGCGGTTGCCTTGTCGAGCTTGTCCTGCAGGCCGCCCGCCGCCTTGTTGCGGTTGGCCAGCTTGACGGTCAGCGAACGCGCCGCCGCCGGGTCCATGGCGCCCAGGATGCCGGCCAGGGTGCGCTCCTTCATCTTGGCCGCCAGGGGCAGCAGCACGCTGTCGTCCATGGTGGTCATGACGGTGGCGGCGTCCTTGGGCTTCATCGCCGTATAGACGGTGACCAGGCGGTCAGTATCGGCGTCCGACTGCTTGTTGGAGGTGTCGATCAGCGCCTGGATCTGCGTCTTCAGGTCCTGGAGCTGGCTGATGCGGGCATCGAGCTTGCTGTCGGCGGCGTCGATCAGCTGCTGGCGCGAATTGAGCTGGGTCTCGCGCTGGTCCAGTTCGGCGCGGCGGGTGCCCAGGCTCTGCAACACGGTCAGCTCGTTGGGCGACATGCCGGCTTCCTGGGCCAGCTGGTCGATGCTGGTGGCGCAGACCGGCGGCGTGGCCGCCACCGCCGCCGCGTCGGATGCGGCTGATGCCGCGTCGGCCGCCATGGCCGAGGCGCTGACCGGCAGGGCCTCGGTCGGATCGCCGGGCGCGTCGCCTTCGTCCTTGGCGGCGGCTTTCGGCGCCGGCTTTTTCGCGGGACTGGCCGGCGCGGCGAAGGCTTCGGCGGTATGGAAGACGCCGGGCACAAGATCGAGGCTGGTGATCACCTTCATCGCCAGCACACCGCCCACGGCGACGAAAACAATCGGAAGAAGACGTGGTAGATTAGCCATTTACAGATACTCGGGAAGCCGTGGGCTGAGGGCCAGCCCACCGCCCACGGCGACGAAAACGATGGGGAGAAGACGGCAGGCTGGCCATGGGAACTTACTTTTTCGAGGTGTCGTTGCCGAACAGGTCGTCTTCCATCGACAGGACGATCCTTTCGGGCTGACGGGTCGGCAGGTTGAGCGAACGGATCATTTCGTTGAGATTGGCGACGACCAGTTCCGACATCTGGACCTTGTCCATGATCTCGGTCTCGTCTTCCGTCACCATTTCGGGCAGGCGGCTTTGCTTGCGCGGCGCCGGCGCGTCTTCCCTGACGACATCGCGGTCGAATGGGCCGCGCGCCGGCGTGGGGCGGTGGCGCATCATGTTCTCGGGCTTGAGGTCGAGCGGCACGGCCTCGGCGGGACGCGGCCGCGCCGTCACATTCGGCGTCATGGTCAGGGCGGTCATGGCCGTGGAGATGCCGTTGTCGAGGTCGCGTTGCACCCGTTCGGCGCGCGCGACATGGGTTTCCAGCTTCAGCAGCAGGTCGCGCGCCGCCAGGATGCGGCCGTGCAGCAGGTCCTGCGATTCGTCGGCGTCCTTGCGCAGTTCCTTCAGGCTGTTGTGGGCGCGGATGGCGGCGGTATCCAGTTCGTGGACGACACGGGCGAAGTCCTCCTGGCCGGCGCGCAAGGCCTTCAACTGCCGGTGCAGGCGCACGCCGAACCACAGGGCCGCGATCAGCAACCCCATGAGGATCAGGTCCATGATGGCATTGGTCAGACTCATCCGACGTTTGCGCCCCTTAGGTTGGATACAGCCGCTTCTGCGGTGGGTCAGCCCCTTACCCGGTCCTTCGGACCACCCTCTCCCCGTAAACGGGGCGAGGGGAAGGAAGACTACTTCTTCCGGAATTGCGTCAGCCGCCGCTTGGTCGTCGAGGCCAGCGGGCTGTCCACCCGCACGGCGATGGAATGGCCCTTGCGGCCCATCCGCCCGGTGGTCAGGGGAATCGCTCCGCAGCGCAACTGAACCGGAGAATCGGCGTTGGCATTCAGCACAATCGTTTCTCCGACCTGCAAATTCAAGACCTTGCTGAGCGGCACCTGCTGTTCGTCGAGCACGGCGCGCACCTCCATCTGGGTTGTCCACAGTTCGGTGGCCAGGTGGCTTTCCCAGATGTTGTCGCGGCCGAACTTCTCGCCCATGAATTGCTGCAGCAGCATCTTGCGGATCGGCTCCAGCGTGGCGTAGGGCAACAGAAGCTCCACCCGTCCGCCGCGGTCTTCCATGTCGATGCGCAGCTTGACCAGGATGGCGGCGTTGGCAGGCCTCGCGATGGCGGCGAAGCGCGGATTGGTTTCGAGGCGGTCGAGGTTGAAATTGACCGGGGTCAGCGGCTCGAACGCCGCCTTGGCGTCATTCAGCACCACCTCGACCATGCGCTGCACCAGCACGCGTTCGATGGTGGTGTAGGGCCGGCCTTCGATGCGCAGCGCCGCCGTGCCGCGACGCCCGCCCAGGAGTACGTCGACGATCGAATAGATGAGGTTCGAATCAACCGT
>FTDB01002303.1_pt1 | contig 42119 bp, 40 predicted proteins | sample 1639741 | NCBI WGS metagenome assembly FTDB01 (sample SAMEA3914869, study PRJEB12502) | metagenome | biome: forest; material: soil | place: USA | collected 2012-03-12 | depth 0.1 m | reverse complement strand
TCGACCTACAATCCCGAAGATCCGGATTACTGGAAGAATGCTCCGTCCGACGTCATCGACGCCGCCGCCGCCGCCAACCGCGCCGCCGGCAAGCCGGTCTCCATGCCGGAAGACCACGACGCCGCCTTCGCCAGGCTGACCGAGCTCCTCGACGACATGATCAGCGGAAAATCCGTCCCCACCTGAAAGCAGTCGGTTCCGGACGGCTGTAACGACAGGATTGAACAGGCCTACCTTTTCCTTCCCCGTTCACGGGGAAGGTGGCATTGGCGCAGCCAATGACGGAAGGGGGAAACGAACGGCAGGATTCCCCTAATGCCGTGGGTCCAGTCCGCCGCACGATTCGCGGATGACCAGCTGCGTCGCCAGGCGCACATCCGGCACCGATTCATTCTCGATCAGGCTCGACAGCCCGTCGACCAGTGCCCTGGCCGCCGCAGGTTGGCGCGCCGGGGAAGGGAGCGATCGATTTACCGCTGCGTGTCCTGGTAAGGCTTCGGCGCCATGACCGTTGCGCCCTGTTCGCGCAGGCGTTCATCGGCAACATTGTCCATGACCGTCTGCGCCTTGGGATCGTTCATCGCCCAGCCTAGGAAGGACAGGGTCTTGAGACCGGCCACGCTCATGCGCACGCTTTCGCCGACATTGCTGTTGCCGAACAGGCTCGGCTTGTCGGGATAGCGCACCAGCCGGATTTGCGCCGAGCCGTCGAGCTTGGCCAGGGTCTTGGCGTCGTTGACCGCATCGTAGAAACCACCGGTCTTGTCGACCAGATGCAGGTCGACCGCCTGGGCGCCCGTCCAGACGCGGCCCTTGGCGATGTCGCGCACGGTATCTTCGGGGATATTGCGGCCGGCGGCGACGTGCACCACGAAGCCGTTGTAGATCTGGTCGATCCATCCCGACAGCGCCGCCCGCTGGGCAGGCGTGAAGGCCTGGGACTGCGAATAGGTGTCGCTGTTGGGGCTGCCCACCGTGATGTCGCGCATGTCGACGCCGAAGCGCGACAGGGCGTCGCCATAGGCGAACTTGCCGCCGAACACGCCGATCGATCCCGTAAGGGTCGAAGGATCGGCGACGATTTCCGACGCGCCCGACGAAATCCAGTAGCCGCCCGACGCCGCGTATTCGCCCATCGACACCACCACCGGCTTGCCGGCGTCCTTGGCCGCTTCCATGGCGTGGGCAATCTGTTCCGACGCCGTATCGGAGCCGCCCGGCGACGACACGCGGAACACGATGGCCTTGACGCGCGGGTCCTTGGCGGCGGCGTAGAAGGCATCAGACACGTCATCGGACGCCATGCTCGGCTCGCTGCCGAAACCGCCGCTGCCCTTGCCGGTCATGATGGCGCCTTCGCCGTCGATCACCGCGATGACATCGCCCTTGAAGACGGGATCGAGCGTGCGCTCGTAATCCGCCAGGTCGACCATCTTGGCGTCGGTGCCGCGCTTAAGCGCCGCTTCCTGGGCGTCGTGAACCTGGCCGAGATGGCTGATCAGGCCGAGGTCGAGCGCCTGCTCGGCGCCATAGGGGCCCGCTTCCAGCGTCGCCTGCACCTTGGCCGGATCCATGCGCCGGTCGTGGGCGATGGTGTTGAGCATCGACTGATAGATGCTGCCCATCCACGACAGCGTGGCCTCGCGGTGGGCGGGCGTGTAGTCGTCATAGAGATAGGGATTGACCGCGTTCTTGAATTCGTAGCGCTGCTCGTACTGCGCCGTGATGCCGAACTTGTCGAAGGCGCGCTTCAGGAACATGGTCGAGGTCGACATGCCGGTCACCTGGAACGACGAACGCGGCTGCATCCACAGCTCGCTGGCCGACGAGCCCAGCATGTAGGTCGAAACCACCATGGTGTCGGGATAGAGGCCCTGGCTGTGGGCGATCACCGGCTTGGCGGCGCGGCGGACATAGAGGATGGCGTCGCGGATTTCCTCGGCCGCGGCCGGCGACATGCCGCCTTCGGGCAGGCGGATGAACACCGCCTTGACGTGCGGATCGTCGGCGGCCTGGTGCAGGGTCTGCACCACCTCCATGGTCGAAAGGCCCTTGCCGGTCAGGAAATCAAAGGGCGCGTTCGACGCCTGGTCGGTCATCTTCTGGCGCAGGTCGACCGAAACGACGATGTCGCCGTGCGTCGCCGGATGCGAAGCCGCCGACACCATCATCACCACGCCGACAGGCAAGGCGATGAACACGATCAGCAACGCCACAATTGCCGCCGCAAGCGTGATGAAGAACTGCTTCATGAACGAACCCATCATCCCCAAACGGCCGGAAACGGCGCAAACGCCTCTTCCGGTGGCGGCGCGTTCGGAGACCAGCCCCCGCTCGCCGCATTCAGCCGTGCAGCATACCCACTAATGCCGCGCCGTCAAATAAAGAGGCCGTAATGATTAACGATTGCGCAAGGTTTGTGACCGCCCTGCACCAGCACAGGTAAAGCCTTGCAGATAAAGGCTAAAATTTCGTGCGCCCGGGGAAGGCGCGTCGTGTTTTCGGCTGGTCGTGGGCATGTTCGCGCGCGCCGTGGCAATGCGGGCACGACCTACCCTTCACATAGTGCGGGCTTTGCTGGTCCTCGCCGGTCAGGGCATGGTCGCAATGCAGGCACAGGACGGCCGTTTTCGACGGCTGCAAGGCGTGATCGACGGCGATTCGCTCGTCGAAAACGAAGCACTCGCCCCGCCACAGCGACTCTTCGGGCGCCACGTCCTCAAGGTATTGCAGGATGCCGCCCTTGAGGTGGTGGACATCTTCGAAGCCGTGGTCGATCAGCCACGAGGTATATTTCTCGCAGCGGATGCCGCCGGTGCAGAAGGTGGCGATCGTCTTGCCGCGCAGGGCATCGGCCTTGTCGCGCGTCCAGGCGGGCAGGTGCTTGAAATTGCCGATTCCCGGATCGATGGCGCCGGCGAAGGTGCCGAGATTGACCTCGTAATCGTTGCGCGTGTCGATGACGACCACGTCGTCGCGCCTGATGAGGGCGTTCCAGTCGCCGGGCTCGACATACCGGCCGAAACGCGTCATCGACACCGGCTCGCCGATCGAAATCGTCTCCTTCTTCAGCCGCACGCGCGCCTTGCCGAAAGGTTGGGTGGGGGCAAACGATTCCTTCCAGCGGATCGGACCGCCGACGATATCGCGCTGCAGATAAGCGAGGAAGCCGTCGATGGCCTCGCGCGTTCCCGATATCGTCGAATTGACGCCCTCGCTGGTGATCAGCAGCGACCCCTTGATGCCGGCGGCCAGCATGCGTTCCAGCAACGGCTCACGCATCGCCTCGAACTGGGGAAAATCGAAGAAATGGTAGAAGGCGGCGATAACGAAGAGGGGCTTGGGCGGGCTTTCGAACATGGCGGCGCCAGTATCATATTTGCGCGCCTCAGCAAAGGTCGTGCAGGAAGGGGATCAGGACATCGCGCACGGTCGCCAGCACATCATATTGCAGGACGAAGTGCGGCCGGTCGAGTTCGACGCGGCGCAGGTTGCGCGCCGTCGCCTGTATCAACTGGCCGCACGACGGCGGGATCAGCTTGTCCTGCAGGCCTTCCAGATAAAGCATCGGCATGTCGAGCGCCGCCAGTTCGCGCCGCACGTCGCAGGTTAGCGCGCTGCGGCAACGCGCCAGGGTCAGTTTCATGCCCATATGACGCGCCGCCTCCGCCGCTTCGGCGGCCAGCTGGCGGTCGCCGGGCCGGACCAGAATGGCCTCGATCAGGGTTTGGGCCGGCGCGTGGCGCGTGAAGACCGGCAGCAGCGACTTGATGATGCCGGTCAGCGACGACATCGGACTGCGCGCGAAGGTGGCGGTCAGGCACAGGCCAAGCGGGGCGCGTCCGGCCTTGGTCGCCAAAAGGATCGCCAGCGGCCCGGCGAACGATTCGGCCACCAGGACATAGGGCCGCGTCATCGGCAGTTCCGGCAGCAGTGCCATGGTCAGCGATTCGTAGGACTGGTCGCCGCTTTCGGGATAGGTCAGGACGACGCTGTCCGCGCGGCCTTCCAGCGCCGCGCGCAGGCTGGCAAAGAACCGTCCGGTGCCATCCATTCCGGGCAAAAGGACCAGCAGGGGAAGGTCGGCGGGGGCCAGGGATGCAAACCTCAAAACTGCCGCAAAAAATCCGGCACGAAGGGATTGCATGTCACAAAAGGTTGGGCTAGTGAAGCGCCTCTTTCGCGGACAACACGCGAAGCCAGCACGGATCGAGCCTTCGGTTGTGCATCTTTGCTGGGGAATGGTGTAATGGTAACACTCCGGTTTTTGGTACCGTCATTCTAGGTTCGAGTCCTAGTTCCCCAGCCAATCTCTTTTCCGTTCAGCCCGCCCAGCCGTCGCCCGACGGTGTTTCCGTGCGCGGCAGCAGGTCGCGCATCATGAAGACGACATCGAGCCAGCGGCCGAACTTGAAGCCGGCGCGCGGCAACCGGCCGGTCTCAGTGAATCCGCAGGCCCGGTGCACGCCGATCGAGGCCGCGTTATCACCGTCGCCGATCACCGCGATCATGCTGTAAAGGCCGCGCTCGGTGCACTTTGCGATCAAGGCGTCGATCAGCCGCTTGCCCAGGCCGCGTCCGGTCGCGCCCGGCGCCAGGTAGACGCTGTCCTCGACGCCATATTTGTAGCCAGGGCGGGCGCGGAACGGCGAGGCATAGGCGTAACCGATGATCTCGTCGTTTTCGACCGCCACCAGATAGGGCAGGCGCATGGCCGCGATCGCGCGAAAGCCGGCTAACATGTCTTCCTGCGATGGTGGCTCCAGCGCGAAGGTGCCGGTGCCGTTGTCGACGTTCCAGGCATAGATGGCGGTGATGGCGGCAAAATCGCCTTCTGTGGCGGCGCGGATATCAGTCATGTTGCCAGCCCTTGTCGATGGCCCACAGGGCGAAGGCATAGTCAAACGCCACTTCCTTGAGGAACTCGAAGCGGCCGGATGCCCCGCCATGGCCTGCGTCCATGTTGATTTTTAGCAGCATCGGGGCGGAGGACGTCGAACTGGCGCGCAGCTTGGCGATCCATTTCATCGGTTCCCAGTAGGTGACGCGCGTATCGCTCAGGCCGCCGGTCGCCAGCACCGGCGGGTAGGGCAGGGCGGCGATATTATCGTAGGGGCTATAGGAGGCGATATAGTCATAGGCCTCGGCGTCTTCGAGCGGATTGCCCCATTCCGGCCATTCCGGCGGCGTCAGCGGCAAGGAGGTATCGCTCATGGTGTTGAGCACATCGACGAAGGGGACGGCGCCGATGACGCCGGCCCACAGGTCGGGGCGCATGTTGGCGATGGCGCCCATCAGCATGCCGCCGGCCGAGCCGCCCGAAGCCACGATGCGGCCGGGCGCGGTATAGCCGCCGGCGACCAGGCTTTCGGCGCAGGCGATGAAGTCGCTGAAACTGTTCTTTTTGTGGAATTTCCGGCCGTCGAGAAACCAGCCATAGCCTTTCTCGGAACCGCCGCGGACATGGGCGATGGCGTAAATCCATCCACGATTGACGAGGCTTAGGGAACGGATCGAAAAGCCTGGATCCATCGGTATGCCGTAGGAGCCGTAGGCATAGAGCAAAAGCGGCGCGCTGCCGTCCAGCGGTGTGTCCTTTTTCATCACCACGGTCACCGGCACCTGGGTACCGGATGCATCTGCATACAAGCGTCGGGCGACGTAATCGGCTGGATTATGGCCCGACGGGATGACTTGCGTCTTGCGCAAGGTGGCCTCGCGCGTTTCCATATTATAGTCAAAGGTCTGCGCCGGCGTGGTCGGCGATGTGTAGCTGTAGCGGACAACGTCCGTCTCGTATTCGTAACCGCCGCCGAGCCCCAGGCTGTAGGCCTCTTCGTCGACCGCTATACGGTGTTCGGCCATATCCGATTTACGCGTGATAACGATGTGGGTATTGGCGTTTTCGCGTTCGCTCCGCACCATATGGCGCTGGTAAACGCCCATGCCGGTGACATAGATTCCGGGGCGATGCGGAATCCATTCTTGCCATGAGGCCTTGTCCGGCAAGGCGTCGAATGAAACCATCAGCTTGAAATCGACGGCGCCGCCGTCATTGGTCCGGATGATGAAGCGATCATCCCAATGATCGACATCGTACTGCACGCCTTCGACGCGTGGGGCCACGCAGACGGGGGCCGCAACGGGATTCGTGGCGGGAATGAGCCAGGTTTCCGAGGTTTCATGGTTGCCGCTGCCAATGGAAATGAAGGCGTCGGAACTGAGCGTGCCGATATGCAGGAAAAAGCCCTCGTCCTTTTCCTCGTAGACCAGCACGTCTTCGCCACCGCGTGCCGGGCGGCGAAAAATCCGCGCCGGCCGCGAATTTTCATCGCGCCAGGTCCAGAAAATCCATTGCGAATCCGGCGAAAAGCAGAAGCCGCCGTCGCAGCTTTCGATGGTGTCGGGCAGGATGTCGCCGGTTTCCAGGTCCTTGACATAAACGCGATAATATTCAGAGCCTTGCGTATCCTCGCCCCAGGCGAAAAGCCGATGGTCAGGGCTGTGCTGGGCGTCGGACGTTTCATAGAAATCGTGGTTTTTCGCCCGTGCGTCCTCGTCGAGCAGGATATGCTCCTGCGCCAGGCTGTCCTCGATGGCGACGGCGCCCAGACGTGGTCTCCGGGCCACAACCGGATGTTGCGCGCCCATGTTATAACGTGAGTAGTACTCCCATATACCATCAGGAGAAGGCACGGATGAATCGTCTTCCTTGATCCGGCCTTTCATCTCGTCGAATAACGTCTGTTGCAACGGCTCCGTATCGGTCAGGACAGCCTGGCTGTAGGTGTTTTCTTCCATCAAGGCTGCCTTGATGTCGTCGCGAACGAGCGCCGGATTACGCAAAACCGCCTGCCAGTTGTCATCCTTCATCCAATGATAGTCGTCATGGCGCGTCCGGCCCAACTGCTTGATTTCAAAAGGCTTGCGCATAGGGAAGGGTGGCTTGGGCAAGGGTTTCGACACGATGAAGGCTTTCTGAAAAAAGGTGTGGCGGCAAAGCCAGTATGGCGGACAAACGTACCGGAAAATACACTTCCCGGCGTGTGGCCGCTTTTCACGATACGGGTCCTTATGACACACTCGCCCCTACAGGCCGCCGGGCATTGACGCAATGATGAAATGGCGTCAAATGGCTTTGGCGGGCGGTTCTGTTAACTATGGTTCGGGGGTCTGCTACGCGGCCCGCATTGGGATGATTCGGGCATGATCGACGCAGACCTGACTCTGGCACTGATCAAGGCGACGGTGCAGATCGACCAGCCGATCAGCGACGCCAAGCGCATGGTGGGGACCGGTTTCCTGGTCGCTGTGCCGGCCTCCAACGGCCAGCCGCCCCAGGTCGTTCTCGTCACTGCCGCCCACGTTTTCGAAAAGATGCCGGCGCCCGAAGTGCGCATAGGCTGGCGCATGCAGGGCGCCAAGGGCAACTGGATCTACGTGCCGTCGAACATCGCCATCCGCTCGAAGGACGGGCCGGTATGGTACCAGCATCCCGACCAGGATATCGCCGTCATTCCGATCAAGGTGCCGGACGCGATCGCAGGCCAGGTCATCCCCGAAAGCCTGCTGGCCGACGATAATACCTTCGTCGCCCAACACGTCGATCCCGGCGACGAGATGATGACCCTGGGCTATCCGCACGGTCTTTCCGCCAATGTCGCCGGCTTTCCCATCCTGCGCGCCGGCCGCCTGGCGTCTTACCCGACCACGCCCAGCGCCGCCTATCCGACCTTCCTGATCGACCTGACGGCCGTGCCCGGCAATTCCGGCGGCCCGGTCTTCGTCAACGGCGCCGGCAAGGGCGGCAGTTTTGTCGCCGGCGTGCTCATCAAGCAGGTCGAGGACGACAACCAGCGTCTTGAGCTCGGCGTGGTCACCGACGCCGTCTATGTCCGCCAGACCATCGACCTGATGCTGAAAGCCGAGGCCAGCGGGCTGGGCCCCAGCGCCAACCTGAAGGTGACGCCGTTGCCGCCGACGCCGGTCCACACGCCTGGCGGCGCCACGACCGATACCCAGGACATGACGACCGCCAAGAACGGCCCCGCCAACCAGGCCGCCAAACCCTCCGGCGAGGAGACCGGCGCCAGCGACCAGACGACGGTTCCTTAGGCGAGGCTGAGTTTCAGGCCTTCAAGGGCGCCAAATCCGGCCTGGATGGACTTGAGATGGCCAGGGGCATGCGGCAGGACCTGCGTGAAGAACACGCGCATGATGCGGACGCGATCGCCAAGCCATTCCGCATCGCCATCACCCTTGGCGGCAAGGTTTTCCGCCGCCACCGCGCCTTTCAGCAACAGCCAGGCGCCCACCACGTCGCCGCACAGGGTCAGGTAATTACCGGCGCCGGTCGCCACGTCGAGCGGAGCGTCTGTCTTGCGCGCCAGCAGGTGACCGGTCGCCGTCCGCACATCGTCCAGCGCCTCGGACAAGGCTTTGAATTCGCCGGCAAACGTGCCGGCCGGCCGGCGCAGAAAATGCTCGATATCGGCCCATAGCTCGGCGGCGGCCATCCCGTCGCCGCCGAGCTTGCGGCCGACCAGGTCGGCGGCCTGGATGCCATTGGTGCCTTCGTAGATCGGCGCGATACGGGCGTCGCGATAATATTGCGCCGCGCCGGTTTCCTCGATGAAGCCCATGCCGCCATGCACCTGCACGCCCAAGGACGCCACCTCGCAGGCTGCCTGCGTCGACCATGCCTTGGCGATCGGCACCAGGAAGTCCTCGCGCCGCCGGGCGCGGTCCGTGTCGCCATCATGACCGGCGTCGATCGCCGCGGCGGTGGCCAGGCAGATGGCGCGCGCGGCTTCGCCCTTGGCCTTCATCACCGCCAGCATCAGCCGTACATCGGGATGATCGTAGATGGCCGCGCTGTCTTCGCCGGTGATCAGGGACCGGCCCTGCCGGCGCTCGATGGCGTAGGCCTGTGCCTTTTGCCAGGCCGCGTCGGCCAGGCCGACGCCCTCGAACCCGACCGCCAGCCGTGCGGCGTTCATCATGGTGAACATGGCGGTGAGACCGCCGTGCGGTTCGCCGATCAGCTCGGCGTGCGCGCCTTCGAAGGCCATGACGCAGGTCGGCGAGGCGTGAATGCCCATCTTGTGTTCCAGCCCGACGCACTTCACCGCGTTACGCGCGCCGGGATTGCCAGCGGAATCAACCAGATATTTTGGGCACAGGAACAGTGAAATGCCGCGCGTGCCCTTCGGCGCATCGGGCAGGCGCGCCAAGACGAGGTGGACGATATTGGCCGCGCCCTCGTGCTCGCCCCAGGTAATGAAAATCTTCTGCCCGGTGATGGCGTAGGTGCCGTCGCCATTGGATTCGGCGCGCGTGGTCAGGGCCGCCAGGTCCGAACCCGCCTGCGGTTCGGTCAGGTTCATGGTCCCCTACCATTCACCGCCGATCAGGCGCGGCAGGAACAGGTCCTTCTGCGCCTGCGATCCATGGGCGTGAATGGCTTCGATCGCGCCCTGGCTCAGGGTCGGCAACAGGGTGAAGGCCATGTTGGCGCCGTTGAACATATCTAGGCACGCCTGTTCCAGCGTCTTGGGCATGCCCTGGCCGCCATAGGCCGGGTCGGCCGCGACACCGTACCAGCCGCCCTGGGCATAGGCCCTGGCGGCTTCAAGAAAGCCCGGCGCCACAACGACCGTGTCGCCTTCCAGCCTTGCGCCATTGAGGTCGCCGATGCGGTTGAGCGGCGCCAGCATGTCGCCGGCCAGTTGCCCGGCGGCTTCCAGCACGGCGTCGCGCGTTTCACCATCGAAGTCGGGAAAGGCCGGGCTACCGTAGAGGGTAGGCTGATCGACTATATGGTCGAGACAGAAGGCGATGTCCCTGATGGAGGCGCGATAGGTCATGGCGATTCCCGATGTTCTGTTTTGCCGCAGCTTCCCTCACTGACGCAGGGGAAAGCAAGAGGTTTTACGTCAAGGTCAACTTTGTGCCGGCGAAATGATATCGTAATTGAACGGGTTACACTTTTCGCGGGATTCACCGAATTCACCGCTGACGGAAGCGCCATGAATGGTGTATGTCGGCATGACGCATCCGGAGAAGGCCATGGAAACCGCTTCCTACAATCGCTACAGCCGTTACCTGCACTGGCTCATGGCGTTCCTGATCATCTTCATCGTCATCCTCGGCTGGCGCAATGACGACCACGACTCGTTCCGGCTGTCGCGGATCAGCATCCATAAATCCGTCGGCATGCTGATCCTGTTGCTTACGTTCGTACGTGTCGCCCTGCGCGTGATGTACAAGGCGCCGCCGGAACCGCCGATGCCGAAATGGCAGGCCTGGGCGGCCAAGGCGCTGCACTTCGGTTTTTACCTTGTCATGATCGGCATGCCGCTGACGGGCTGGCTGATGGTGTCGACCTCCGTGCGCCCAATTCCGATGCTGGGGGCCATCCCCTTTGGCCTGGAATGGCCCCATCTGCCGGTGCCGCAGACCCACGAAACCCATGAAACCTTTGAAACCATCCACAAGCTGATCGCCAAGCTGCTGATTTACGGCATGATCCCGTTGCATGTGTTGGCGGCACTGAAACACCAGTTTGTCGACAAGGACGCGGTCGTCCAGCACATGGTCCCTGGCCTGGCGCCGAAGCCGATCCTGAACTGGCGCTGGCTCCTGCCTGTCGGCATCGTGGTGGCGGCCGTCGGGCTTGGCTATGGCATCTATCGCGGCACGCCGGAAAAGGGCGGGGAAGGGGCGCCGCCGTCGGGCGCAGGGCCGCAATCGCCCGCGACGAGCGCTGTTGCGCCCGCGATGAATGCCGGTGCATTGACATCGCCTCTGCCACAATCTTCAAGTCTTTCAGTAAGTTCTACATCCGTAATAACCAATTGGACGGTCGACAAATCGGCTACCAAAATCGGCTGGACAACCACGTTCGAAGGCGAAGCGATCGCCGGCGAATTCGGTGACTATACCGCCCAGATCGCTTTCGATCCCGCCGTGCTTGAAGCTTCCAGCGTCAAGGTGACGATCGACCTCACATCCGTGGCTTCCGGCGATAATGATCGTGACAGCAGTTTGAAAAGCGACTCCTTCTTCAATACCTCCGCCTTCCCGAAAGCCGTTTTCGAAGCCAGGTCCTTTACCAAAAAGGATGCCACGCATTTTGTCGCCCATGGCAAGCTGACCCTTCACGGCGTCACAAAAGCCCAGGATTTGCCGTTCACCCTGATGATCAAGGACAAGGTCGCCAACATGACGGCCGCCACCAGCCTGGATCGCACGGCCTTTGGTGTCGGCTCGGGCGACTATGCATCGACCGACACCATCCCCGCCAAGGTCGGCATCAATATCACCTTGCGGGCCAAGGCGGCATCGTGAGTATTGCCGAAGCGGTTCGGGCGCTAGGAGACGGCGACCTTATCCATCTGCCGACCGAAACCGTGTATGGCCTTGGCGCGCGCGCCGACGATGCCGCGGCGGTCATTCGCGTCTTCGAAGCCAAGGGGCGGCCGCGCTTCAATCCGCTGATTGTCCATATCGGTTCGCAGGCCTTGGCGGAAGAGATCGGCGTTTTCGATCCGCGTGCCCATGCCCTGGCCAGGGCCTTTTGGCCCGGCCCCCTGACCCTTGTCGTGCCGGTTCGCGATACCGGGGCTGCATGCGATCTGGCGCGGGCGGGATTGGACAGCGTCGCCCTGCGCATGCCGGATCATCCTTTGGCCTTGGAGGTGCTGCGCGGCTTCGGCGGCGGCGTGGTGGCGCCGTCGGCCAACCGCTCCGGCCGGCCAAGCCCGACGACGCAAGCCGATGCCCTGGAAGAAACCGGCCAGGCTGTCCGCGTTACGCTTGATGGCGGGCCATGTGACATCGGTGTTGAGTCAACGGTTGTCAGCCTGCTGGGTGATGCGCGTTATCTGCGCGCTGGTGCGGTGACGCGAGCGCAAGTTGAAGATATTATTGGGCTTTTGGCAAAGGATGACAGCGAGGGGCATCGCTCGCCCGGACGGCTCAGCCTGCATTACGCTCCGGACGCCAGGGTCGAAATCAACATTGATCGCCCTATTGCCGGCTGTGCTTATCTGGCCTTTGGCCCCACCGATTACGATGGTCCGGTTTTTCAGCTGAGTGCCGGGCGGGACGTCCACGAAGCCGCCGCCAACCTCTTTCGCAGCCTGCGTGAGGCCGACCGTCTCAAGCCCGCATTGATCGCCATAGCCCCCATTCCGCAAACCGGTATCGGTGAAGCGATCAATGACCGCATCCGCCGCGCCGCCGGCTTCATCGGTTAGGCTTCTTCCAGAGCCCGCGCCTTGGCTGTGCCGACCAGTTCCGGCTGTGGCCGCGTGAAGACCCAGTCGCCGTCTCGCGAAAGATCGGGGCGGAAAACATAGCCCGCCGTATTGAAATCCTTGAGTCCGTCGACAGTGTCGATGCGATGATCGATCATGTAGCGCGCCATCAAACCACGCGCCTTCTTGGCGAAGAAGGAAATGATCCTGGCGTCGTTGCCCTTGATTTCGAGGAAACGCGGACTGATGACCTGCAATTTCAAGGCCTTGGTCAAGGCGGCGCGCGCATATTCCTGGCTGGCGAGATTGACCAGGGTATCCTGCCCCTGGGCCTTGACTTCGGCAGCCAGGCTCTTGGCCAGGGTATCGCCCCAGAATTGGTACAGCGACGCGGAACGGCCGGTTTTCAACGCCGAACCCATTTCCAGCCGATAGGGGCGGATCAGGTCGAGTGGCCGCAGCACGCCATAAAAGCCTGATAATATGCGGACATGCGCCTGCATCCAATTCAATGCGTCTGCATCAAGGGTGCGCGCCTGCAGGCCGGTATAGACGTCGCCGTCGAACATGAAGGCCGCCGCCATGGCGGGCTGATCGTCGAATGTCTGAAAGCGGCGATAGTTGAGTTCGCTCAATGCCTTTGAAATGCCCATCAGTTCGCCGATGGCTCCGGGCTTCAGTCGCTTCAGGCTTTTCAGCAACCTGGCGCTCTGGTCCGCGAAGCGCGGTTCACTGACGTCGATGCCGGCGTCATGCGATGTGGTGTCGAGCGATTTGGCGGGGGACAGCAGGGTCAGCATGACGGAATATTTACGGTTGGCGTGCAAGATGTGGTTAAGCGCCGAGCATAGGGATGTTCACTGTGTCTGGCAACCGCGGCCGGGCGATGGTTTGCGGTAACTCGTTATCTCTTCAGTATTTTTTCTGCGTTTTTTTTGCGGCATGCATCGGCCTGTTTACCTTGGCCTAACCCGTGCGTGCTAACCTTATTGCCAGCGATACAAGGAAGACAAAATGTCTTTAGGCACCGTACTTGTACTCGAAGACAGCCGCGTTCAGGCCCAGTTGATCTCCAAGATGCTGACCGGCCTGGGCTGGTCGGCGGTGCTGGCTTTCGACCACAAGACCGTCTTTTCCCTGTTGCGCTCGTCCCGCGTCGACCTGCTGCTGCTCGATGTCTATGTCGAAGGCGGCAACACCCTGATGCATTTGCCGGAAATTCGCGACATGGCGCCGGAAGTGCCCGTCGCCATCATGACGGCCGGCGGCGCCGGCGGCCAGGCGCTCAACGCCACGCTCAACATGGCGCGCAAGGCACAGGCCGATTTCGTCCTGCCCAAGCCGTTCACCCCGGTCGATCTCGGCGTCATCCTCGATGAAGCCTTCCATATGCGCCGCGCGCCGACGCCGCCAAAGCACGTGCTGGTGGTGGAGGACTGCCGCGTCATCCGTACGCTCACCACCCGCGCCCTGGCCGAGGAAGGCTATCGGATCAGCGAGGCGCGCAGCATGGAAGAAGCTTTCGAGCGTATCGACATCGCCCACGTCGATGTCGTCATCACCGATATCTTCATGCCGGGCATGGGGGGAATCGAGGGCATCGCCATCATCAAGTCGACCTGGCCCGAAGTCGCCATCATAGCCATGTCGGCCGGCGCGGAAAAGCGGCTCGATACCAACCAGGCCCTGTCCGCCGCCAAGCATATCGGCGCCAACGCCCTGCTGCCGAAGCCCTTTACGGCCTCCGACCTGACCTTCCTGGTCGAAGCCGTCCTGAGCGAAAAGCTGCTGGCCGCCTGATCCGCGCGGTCCATGCGTGAAAAATTTTACACGACGCTAAAAAATGCGCGGGCTCAAGCATGGCCATGCCTGTAAATCCCTTGTAAATATCGGCGTTACGCATTTTGACGGACATTATGAACTGTCCTCATGCAAACGATTTCGTCCGTACTATGTTGCCGCATTCCCTTGTCTTTAAAGGGCTTTTCAGCGGAGCATTAAAAAGGCCTTAAACAATTTTACCTAACTGTGGAGGTCAACGGCGAATAATGCCGGGTGGGGAGTAATATATGAGTCACGGTTGTGTTCTCATTCTCGACAGTAACCGCGTCCAGGCCCAGCGTATTTCCGCGATGCTGCATCAGGAAAAGTGGTCGTCTGTCCTCAGTTTCGATCCCAAGGTCGCGGTCCGCAATCTCAAGTCCAGCCGCTATCACCTCCTGCTGTTCGATGCTTTCGTCGACGGCGCCAGCACCATGCAGATCGTCGATCAGATCCGCCAGTACGGCCAGGAGGCCCCGCTTGCCATCATGTCGGAGCAGGGACCGGCCAGCCGCGGCCAGAAAACAGCCATGGACATGGCGCGCGCCGCCGGCGCCGATTTCGTCGTCGCCAAGCCGTTCAGCCCGCAGGGCCTGAAGACCCTGCTGGCCGATACCCATAGTTACCATCGCGCCCGCATGAAGGAGCGCCATGTCATGGTGGTGGAGGACGATCCCGCCCAGCGCCGTGACATCTGTGCCGTGCTGCGCCAGGTCGGCTACCGCGTATCCTGGGCCGCCAACATGGAAGACGTTTTTTTCGACCATAATCTCGGCATGGTCGATGTGGTCCTGACGGCCGTGCTCATTCCCGGCATCGGCGGCATCGAAGGCACCGCGCAGATCAAGAAGGACTGGCCGCATGTCCAGGTCGTCGCCATGTCGGAAGGCGTCGACGACAAGATCACCGCCGTCCACGTGCTGGCGGCGGCCAAGGCGGCCGGCGCCGACGGCCTGCTGCCCAAGCCCTTCCACATGCCGGACCTGCTCAAGACGGTGACCGGCGTCCTGCGCGCCAAGGATGCGCCGGTGGAGGCGGTCACGTCCGCCGCCCAGGACGCCATCGACGCGATTTTCGCGCGGTAGAAAAGCCCTAGAAAAGCACCCGCGGATTCATGATCCGCTTGGGGTCGAGCGCCAGGCGCACGGCCCGCATCGCCGCTACCGCCGCCGGGTCCTTGTATTGCAGGGCTTCCTGCGTCTTCATGCGGCCCAAGCCGTGCTCGGCCGAGATCGAGCCTTCGTAGGCGTGGGCGAGGTCGTGCACCACCTTGGCGCCGGTGTCGCGCAATTCCACGAACTTCGCTTCCTCCATGCCTTCGGGGATGATGACATTGAAGTGAACATTGCCGTCGCCGACGTGGCCGAAAGCGACCACGCGCGCCCCCGGCAGGAAATTGCGCACCTCGGCATCGGCTTCGACGATATAGTCGGCCATGCGCGACAGCGGCACGGAAATGTCGTGCTTCCACGCCGCGCCCTCGACCTTTTCCGCCGCCGAATGGTCCTCGCGCAGCCGCCAGAATTCATTGACCTGGCCTTCGTTCCGGGCGATGGCGGCGTCAAGGATCAACTCCTCCTCGAAGGCCTGCTCCAGCAGCCGTTCCATGCCTGAAGCGGCGCCATCGGGATCGCCGGAGGCGACTTCGATCAGGGCGTACCACGGATATTCGGCGCCCAACGGCTCGCGGGTGTCGGGAATGTTCTTGAGTACCAGCGACAGGCCGTAGCGGCCCATCAGCTCGAACGCCTCGACGCCGCCGCCGGTCGCCTGCTTGGCGCGAACCAGCAGGTCGATGGCCTTGTGCGGGCTGTCGAAGCCGACGATCGCCGTGGCGCGCGAGTTCATGATCGGGAACAGCTTCAGCGACGCGGCGGTGATGACGCCTAGCGTGCCTTCGGCGCCGATGAACATGTGCTTGAGGTCGTAGCCGGTATTGTCCTTGCGCAGCCGTTTCAGGCCGTGAAAGATTTCACCGTTGGGCAGGACGACCTCAAGGCCCGACACCAGGTCGCGGGTGACGCCATAGCGCAGCACCGCCGTGCCGCCGGCATTGGTCGAGATGACGCCGCCGATGGTGGCCGTGCCTTCCGCCGCCAGCGACAGCGGAAAGTAGCGGCCGGCCTTTTCGGCGACCTGCTGCGTTTCCAGCAGGGTCAGGCCGGTTTCCACCACCAGGGTGTCGTCGGTCGGCGCCACGTCGCGTACGCCTCGCATGCGCTCAAGCGAGATCAGAATTTCACCGAACGGAATTTGGCCGCCGACCAGACCGGTATTGCCGCCCTGCGGCGTGACGGCGACGCCGTTGTCGTAGCAGATCCTGATGACCGCCGCGACTTCCTCCGTCGACTTCGGCAGGACGAGCAGGGGCGTATGGCCTTTCCACTTGCCGCGCCACTCGGTCAGCTTGGCGTCGAGCCGGCCCGTGTCGTCGCTCCAGCCGGCGTCGCCGACAACGGCCTTGATCCGGGCGATCACCTCCGGCGCGACGGCATCGGCTTCGGCGAAGCCAGTATTGGCGACAGCGGGCGTGGACATGGTTAAGACCCCGTTTTAAGACAGGTGTGGGTTAAGCGAGAGAGGCGGCAAGTGCAAGACAGAAAACCTGATTCCGCCATGCAGCCTGTCTCACCGGTGCCGGCGGTCGGCGTCGTCTGCTGGCGCGGCGACGAGGTGCTGCTAATCCGGCGCGGGCGCGAACCGCGCAAGGGCGACTGGTCTATACCCGGCGGCAAGGTGAAAGGCGGCGAAACCCTGCACGACGCGGCCCTGCGTGAGTTGTTTGAAGAAACGGGCGTAGTCGCGCGTTTGGTTAATCTGGTCGATGTCTACGAAATCATCGAAACCGGCTTTCACTACGTTTTGATCGATTATTCCGCCGTATGGCTGTCGGGCGAGCCCGTGGCCGGCGATGACGCCGGCGAGGCCCGTTTCATGACCTGGGCTGAAGCCATGAATGCGTTGAATCATAAGGATTTTCGCGATGTCGTCATGCGTTCGCGCCCGCAAATCTGACAGCGGGCAGTGGCAAATCGTGCGCCATTTCCGCCACAATTCCCGCATCGGGACAACAAAGTTAATATTTCGCCTCTTGTGCGAATTAATAAAATTAGTTAATACTTCATTAACGTGCATTGTGTCGCTCTCTTCTTAACAGAAGGTTACCGTGCCGTTGCGGATGATGGCGCGGGTTCTCCTGACCAAGCCAAGGCAAAGGGCTCAAACCTCGTCCACCTAGTCTCCGGCCTTAACTGGCCGGAATTGTTGTGGTTTTTGTTGAGTTTGGGAGTTCCCTCATGAAGAAGTTTGTTGTGGCCATGGCCGTTATGGCTGTTGCTTCCGCTGCCGCGTTTGTCGCCACTGCTGCGATGGCAATCCCCCCGGTTTGCGGCCCGTTCTGCTAAACCGGTAGACAATCGATCGATAGGCAGGACGCGTTTTCGCGATCGTCCTGCCTGTTATCGTGTCAGGTTAGAAATTGAATTTAAGCGAATCCTAAGGTCTTTGTGGCTGAATCGGTGCACGTGAATCGCGGGAGCCGGCATGGGTCGCTCAAGTTTTACAAGCGGAAACGCGGTCAGAGGACTTTTGATCAGTCTTTTGTCCGTGTTTTGTTGTGTCTGCTTGTCCGTGCCGCGCGACGCTGCGGCCCAGGATGCGGCCCCCTATCATGCCCGCCTGTCCTCGGCATACGATGTCATCGCCTCGACGCCTTTCAGCTATAATGCCGACGAGGTCGACCATTACGGCGAAACGGCTCTGAATCTTTCGGGCGACGAACGGCTCTATGCCCTCTGGCGCGTGCTCTACGCCTACAAGAACGACCAGAACGAAGCCAAGCTGCAATACTGGCATGACCGGATCGCCCAGCAGGCGCTCAAGCAGAACGACGTCAATCTCGATCTCCTGGCCCGTTTCATGTCGCAGGCCTATCAGAACGAGGCTGGCGGCTTCGTGGCCCTGTCCGAAAACGACTGGAACACCTACCTGACGGCGCCGGATCCGGCGCTGCAGAACATCGCCATGCTCGAGCGCGAACGGCAGTTGCAGTTCCTTGGCCAATGGGCCGAGGCCATCGACCTCGGCGACGAACTGGTGACGCGCCTCCAGGGCGATGGCCGCATGGCCGCCGGTTTGCTGGTCGCCGCCCAGCAGACCCAGGCCTACAATATGCTCAAGGTCGGCGACTACGATGCCTATGCCGACCACATGCTGGCGGTCGCGCAACTGTCGCGCACGGATGCCTTTTTCCTGCAGAAAATGGACATGGTCTACGACCTGACGTTTTTCGCGGCGAAGGACAATGATATCGCGCTGGCCCAGCGCCTGCAGAAACTCTATGCCGGCTATGTCGCCAAATATAATGTCGTCGACCTGAAGACCTGGGACCAGGAATTGTGCGCCACGGTCGCCGATGCCGGCCGTGCTTCGGCGGCGGTCGTGGATTGCCTGAAAAATTCGACGGTCGTCACCGGAACGCCCGCGACAGGCCACGACGCGATGAAGCTCTATCTGCTTATTCGTGCCTATGCCCGCCTGCACGACGTGGAGCATACCCGTCTCTACATGGCCAAGCTTCATGCCATGCCGGCGTCGGCCGCGCCGCAAAACGCCCAGTCCGCCGCCTTCGACAGCATGATCGCCGCCTATATCAAGGCGGGCGAGGGCAGGTCGAGCGAAGCCTTCGACGATCTCGGCAACTGGACGACCGATTATATCCGCCTGGCCGACAAGGGCCGCGTCGCCGCCGTCCAGGACATGTACAAGGCCCTGCGCAAGGAACTTGACCGCAAGAGCGCCGAAAGCGCCCTGCTGGCGCAGAAGGTGCAACTGGGCAACATGTTGCTTGGCATGGCCCTGCTGGTCGCCCTGCTGCTGTTCGTCATCTGCTTCGGCATCGTCATGTGGGTCCGCCGCATGCGACGCATGCAGGAAAACCTGGCCGTGGCGCGCGAACATGCCGACGCCGCCAATGCCGCCAAGACGCGCTTCCTCGCCGTCATGAGCCATGAACTGCGCACGCCGCTCAACGGCGTGCTCGGCATGGCCCAGGCGCTGCAGAAGGACGACCTCAGCGACACCCAGGCCGAGCAGGTCGAGGTGCTCATCGATTCCGGCAAGACCCTGATGGTCCTGCTCAACGACGTGCTCGACATGTCGCGCATCGAGGCCGGCAAGATCGAGCTGGCGCCGACGACGGCCTCGATGAAGGACATGATCGCCCGCGTCATCAACACCTATTCCTCGCTGATCCAGGGACGGCCCCTGACCCTGCGCAGCGAATTCTCCGAAGGCGCCGACCGCGCCATGAGCTTCGACGTGCTGCGCGTCTACCAGTGCCTGTCGAACCTGGTTTCCAACGCGCTGAAGTTCACCGAAAAGGGCAGCGTCCGCCTGATCGTCTCGGCCGAACCGATCATTCCCGACGGCGGCTTCCTCGTCCGCGTCGAAGTGCGCGATACCGGCATCGGCATGAGCCGCGGCCAGATGGACAGGCTGTTCGAAGCCTATAACCAGGCCGATGCCTCGACCGCGCGCAAGTACGGCGGCACTGGCCTCGGCCTCAATATCAGCCGTCGCCTGTCGGAGCTGATGGGCGGCACGCTCAGCGTGACCAGCGAGGAGGGGACGGGTTCGTCCTTCGTCATGACCTTCAAGGCCGGCGAAGTCATCGAGGCCGAAGTCGCCGAGGCCGAACACGAGGCCGTGCCCGCCGCCCCGAAAAGCGACGGCACGCCCGGTTCGCGCATCCTGCTGGTCGACGACCACCCGGTCAACCGCAAGGTGGCGCGCCTGTTCCTCGAACCGTTCGGTTTTGTCATCACCGAAGCGGTCGACGGCCAGGCGGCGCTCGATCTCGACATGTCGCAGTTCGACCTCGTGCTGATGGACCTCAACATGCCGCGCCTTGGCGGGCTGGAAGCGACACGACGCTTCCGCGCCACGGAAAAGCCCGGCCACCACGTGCCGATCGTGGCGCTGACCGCCGACGCCATGCCCGACCAGATCGAAGCCTGCCGCGCCGCCGGCATGGACGCCCATATCTCCAAGCCGATCCTGATGGACAAGCTGGTCGAAACCGTCACGGGCATGCTGGAAAAGTCGGCCGCGCGCACCGCCGCCTGAGCCCGCTCACGCCGAAGTGACAGTTTTCCCGTGAAATCCGTCTTCGAACGGCCTATATGTTGGAAAAGGGCACAACGGGGGAAGCATCCATGCTCACGTCCATCATCGGCATCCTGGTCATCGGCGCGTTCTTCCTGGCGCTGATGCTGTTCTTCAGCGTCGTCAAGGTGGTGCCGCAGGGCTACGAATTCACCGTCGAGAACTTCGGCCGCTATGTCCGCACCATCAAGCCGGGCATCTCGTTCCTGACCTTCTTCGTCGAGCGCATCGGCCGCCGCGTCAACATGATGGAGCGAGTCTTCGACGTGCCGCAGCAGGACGTCATCACCAAGGACAACGTGGTCGTCCGCGTCGACGGCATCGTCTTCATCCAGGTCATGGACGCGGCGCTTGCCGCTTATCGCGTCGACAATCTCGACAACGCCATCACCCAGCTGGCCATGACCAACCTGCGCACCGTCGTCGGCTCGATGGAACTGGACGAGGTGCTGTCGCAGCGCGACTCGATCAATTCGCGCCTGCTCAACGTCATCGACCACGCCACTTCGCCGTGGGGCGTCAAGGTCAACCGTATCGAAATCAAGGACCTGCGGCCGCCACACGACATCACCGACTCGATGGCGCGCCAGATGAAGGCCGAACGCGAGCGTCGCGCCCTGATCATCGAGGCTGACGGCGACAAGCAGGCGGCCATCGCCCGCGCCGAAGGCTCGAAACAGTCGGCGGTGCTCCAGGCCGAGGGCCGTCGCGAAGCCGCCTTCCGTGATGCCGAGGCGCGCGAACGCCTGGCCGAGGCCGAGGCCAAGGCGACCGACATGGTGTCGCAAGCCATCGCCAAGGGCGACGTCAACGCCATCAACTATTTCGTGGCGCAGAAGTACGTCGAGGCGTTCGGCAAGTTCGCCGATTCGGCCAATACCAAGACCCTGATCGTGCCGACCGACCTGACCTCGATCGCCGGCGCCATCGCCGGTGTCTCCGAACTGGTCAAGTCGGCCGGCGATGCCCGCGCCGCGCCGCCGGCCGCCAAGAAGCAGGGCTAGGCCATGGGCGAGATCTTTCTCATGGGACCGATGGGCCTGCAGGCGTTCTGGGTGTGGCTGACTCTGGGCATTCTTCTGCTTGGCATCGAAACCTTCCTCGGCACGCAATGGCTGCTGTGGGCGGCGGCATCGGCCGGTGTCGTGGCGGTGGCTTGCCTGACCGGCCTGCCGCTCGGTTTCGTCGCCCAGGTCGCCGCCTTTCTGGTCCTCAGCATCATCCTGACCCTGCTGACCAAGCGCTTTCTCAAGGTGCCCGGCCATGGCCCCGATATCAACGACCCGCACAAGCGCATCGTCGGTAAACAAGCGGAAGTCCTCAGCGGCTTCGAGCTTGTGCCGGGTGGCGAACGCACCGGCCGGGTGATGTTCGATGGCGTCGAATGGCCGGCCGTGCTGGAAGACGGCGCCGAAGCCGTCATGCACGCGAAGGATCGCGTCGTCGTCGACCGCATCGCTGAAGGCCGGTTGTACGTCAAACCGGCGGAGTAAGGTTTTCCGTGGTCGGAACCTTCCCTTAAGTCACATAAAAACCTGTTGCCATAAGGCAAAAACCGTCTTCCAATAGCCAAAATAGAGGAAACGGCCATGGACGATCAGGCAAGCGTACGCGCCCATACCAGCGACGGCGAATGGCAGAAGCGTTGCGACCTGGCGGCGCTTTATCGTGCGGTCGCCATGATGGGGTGGGACGACCTGATCTTTACCCATATTTCGGCGCGCATCCCGGCGAAGGAGTCGCTGGTCAAGCAAGCGGACGGTTCCTATGCGCCAGCTACGGTCGACCATTTCCTGATCAACCCTTACGGCGTCTTCTTCGAGGAAATGACCGCCTCGCACCTGGTCAAGATCGATATCGACGGCAGGATGGTCGGCGATCACCAGGCCCAGAAAGACGTCATGATCAATCCGGCCGGCTTCACCATCCACAGCGCCATCCATGGCGCCTTGAAGGAGGCCCATTACGTCATCCACCTGCATACCGACGCCATGACCGGCGTGTCGGCGCAGAAGGACGGCCTGTTGCCGCTGTCGCAGAACGCCCTGCTGCTGCGGCCGCAATTGGCCTACCACGATTACGAAGGCGTGGCGCTCGATCTTGAGGAACGCGGCCGCATCGTCGCCGACATCGGCAGCCGGCGCGTCCTGATGCTGCGCAATCACGGCAGCCTGGTGTGGGGCACCACGGCGGCCGAAGCCTTCACCATCATCTATTTCCTCGAACAGGCCTGCCGCCAGCAGATCGCCGCGCTCACCGCCGGCCGCGCCAACCTGATCGAGGTGGACAAAGACGTGCAGGACAAGGTGGCGCCCTTGTCGGGCGGCATCGGCTTCGTCGGGCCGCTGGTCTGGCCGGGTTTGCTGCGCCGCCTCAATCGTCAACTGCCGGGCTATGATTGTTAATTATCTATTTACCGTTGTAATAACTCCCGCTAGTTTCGCCGCTCGCTTGTATCAGGGGCAGGGCGCGTGGGCGGAAAAATCGGACTTCTGATCGCGCCCGTGGCGCTGGTTCCCGGCGCGGCCCTGGCCGGCGCCTGGCCGCAGACGCCGGGCGAAACCCAGGTTATCGCCTCTTATGAGCCGGGCTCGGCCACGCGCGCCTTCGATGCAGCAGGCGACAAGAGCCTGACGCTGGCGACATGGCAGCAGACCGACGCAACCCTTTTTGTCGATCATGGCGTCAGCCAGCATTTCACCGTCACCGCCAAGATCGACCTGCAAAGCTACAAGACCGCGACCACGCGCTTTTCCGGCCTGGGTTCGCTCGAACTCGGCGGCCGCTGGACGGTGCACCAGGGCAAGACCTTTGTCCTGGCCCTGGGCGCCAGCGCCATCGGCGGCCAGGGTCGGCGCGAGACATTCGACATGGCGGGCAAGCACGGCACGGACTACGACCTGCGCGCCTATGCCGGCCATGCGTTCAAGATCAGGGGAATTGACGCCTTCGTCGATCTCCAGGCCGCCCGTTACCTGCGCCAGAAGGAGGCCGACCAGTGGCGCCTCGACGCCACGTTGGGCGTCAAGCCGTCGCCGCGCTGGATGGTGATGGCCCAGGTCTTTGCCGGCCAGACCGACAAACAGGCGTGGGGGCAATCGGCATGGGCCAATACCCAACTGAGCGTGGTGCGCAATTTCGGTCCGCGACAGGACCTGTCGCTGCAACTGGCCGTCCGCCGGACGGTGGCCGGCCGCAGCGTGCCCGCCGTCAATGCTGTGGTGATCAGCCTGTGGAAACGGTTCTGAGGGGTGTCGTCGTCACTGACGGAAAATTCCAGAAAAGAAAAAGTATCCACAGATAAGCCAGATAAGGCCAGATGTTCATGACATGCGGCCAGGCATGGCGTCATGTAAAGGCGCTTCGCGCCGACAACCTGTCGCGCAATGGCGGTCTCTTGAGGATCAGGACGATCTGGATGCGCTCGCTTCCTGAAATGGCAAAAGCGGCCTTCTTCAGATGATAGTAGTCCTGAAATCTGGTCTTATCTGGCTTATCTGTGGATAAACCTACTGCGATGACGCCGACGCGCTGTCCGAAGACGCCGCCTGAACCGGCGTGTTCTCCAGCTTGAGATAGGCGATCAGGTTGCGCCGGTCGGTTGCGTCCGCGATGCCCATGAAGCCCATCTTCGTCCCCTTGACCACGGTCTGCGGCGAGGTCAGGTAGGTGTCGAGCGTGGCGAAATCCCATACCGTCTTGTGGGCGATCATGGCGTCGCTGAAGGGATAACCGGGCTTGGTGCCGGATGTGCGTCCGAAGACGCCGTAGAGGTTGGGTCCGGTCATGTCCATCGCGCCGGGGGCCAGCATGTGGCACGAGCGGCACTTGCCGAACTGTTTTTCGCCGGCGGCCAGGTCGGCGGTATTGTACGGCGCGGGAAAGGTGGCCTGGATGGCGGCCGCCTCGGCGGGACTGTGGACGATCGGGTCGGCCATGACCATCTCGCCGCCATCCGTGCCGGCGGCGCGGTTGCAACCCGCCAGCGCCAGAACCATCACCAAAGCCAGTCTCTTCATCGCACCCTCCGTCGTCCCGCTGTTCTAGGCGACTCTCATGGTTTTGGCGACAGCGAAATAGGCTGAAGATCGCAGTTGCCGATGTTGTAGGTGTCGCAGGTGTCGGGATGATCGGACGGGTCGTTGAGTTGCAGCAGTTCGACCCTTGGCTTCCGGTAGCGCAGGGCAAAGACGTGGCCGGGTTCCAGTCCGGCGCGCGTCCAGCTTACCGTTAAGCCGTAGCGTTGCGACAGCCATACCACGTTTTCGCAGTCGAGGATCCGGCACGGATCGTCGTTGGCGTGCGCAGGCTCCGCCGGCGTGCCGGAGGCATCCCCGGCGGCCGGGTCAGGCGCATCGAAATTGCATGACGATGCGACGCCGTTATAGCTCCAGTCGTCGATGCCGTCGCCGTTGACATCGGGCAGGCGGTTGACGACGCCGTCGTCCGCGAACCTGCCTTGCCAGCCCAGGCACGCCTTGCGCTGCTTGTCGACGGCGGCCATGATGACATCGGGGACGCCGGCGCCGGCCGGATCGAGGATCGGGTCGATGGCTTGCGGGCCCGGTCCGGGATGCAGCACCTGACCGCGCGCGAAACGCCAGCTCGACAGGAAACCGTAGTGGGCCAGGCCGTCGCTGCGCCATTCGAAACCCCACGGGCAGGCCGCGACGCCGAAGGTGCCGCATTCCGAACCATGGAAATCGGCATCCATCCAGGTATAGCCGGCGCCCCTGATCCAGTGGAAATGGTATTCGCGCAGCTGGCTGTCGAACACCTTGCGATAACGTCCACCGCTGGCCGACGTCCAGATCTGGATTTCACAGCCGCCCGTACCGCACCAATAGGCGGCATGATCCATGCGCTCGGTATCGACCAGCCAGTCGCGCGCCGGCCCCGGCGTCACCTTGACCGGGCGCAGCACCCCGTCCTTCAGCCAGCCGCGCACGGTCCTGGTGTCCGGCATCGCGGGCAGGGGCGGCGGATAGTCGGCGGGGTCTTCGCCGGGACCCGGCTGCGGCCAGGCCTCGCTGCGCAGGGCCTGTACCGCCAGCACCACCGCCTCGGGCGGCCTGGGCGTGACGGGTTTCGCTCCTGTCGTACCGGCAAGAAACGTCAGTCCGATTATCCATGCCGCCAGTTTCATCGTCATCTCCCCGTGTGGTGACAGGGTGCCTTGTTCACTCCCGGCGTCAAGCCCCGGTTCGGGGGTTGCGGATGCGGCATAATGGCCGCTAGATGGCGGCATGCAAACCGTCAAAGCCCGCTTCACCCTGAACTACAGCCTGATCGTCCTGGCCGTCACGGCCGGTCTTTCGGGCCTGGCCTGGTACATGATCATCGTTCGTGGCATGGGCTGGACGCTGACCCGCGACACTTTCTCCGTCACGGAAAATACGGTGAAACTGGCCCTTCTGGCGCCGCTCCTGCTGGCTGTCTTGCTCACCCAGGGCTGGGACCTTCTTCGCCCAGCCGATATCCTGACCCTGACGCCGCAGGGCCTCCACGACCGCCGCCTGACCCGCGGCCAGGTGCGCTGGGACCAGATCGAGCGCATCCATCTTTATCGCAAGGGCTGGCAGTGGATGGCGCTGATCGAACCCAAACCCGCCACCGCCATGCCGGACGACCTGGGCCTGGGGCCGATGCCGCTCTATGCCTTCAATCGCCTGTGCGCACGCTTTCTGAAACGGCCCGAACTCAATGTCGGCCTCGGCGGCATGACGGTCACGACCCAGGCGCTGACCGGCTATATCGAACAGCATTACAAAGGCCCGATAACGGCCGAACCCTAAAGCCAGCGCTTGCGCTTGAACCAGACATAGGGCAGCACGGCGAAGGCGACCATCACCAGGATGGCGAACAGGTAGCCGTATTTCCAGTGCAGTTCGGGAATGTCGCTGAAATTCATGCCGTAGAAGCCCACCACCAGCGACGGCGGCAGGAAGACCACCGCCACCACCGAAAAAATCTTGGCGATCAGGTTCTGCTCGACATTGATCATGCCGAGGCTGGTTTCGAGCTGGAAATTGATCTTGTCGTTGAGGAAGCCCGACTGTTCGGACAGCGAACGCGCGTCCTTGATCAGCCGCTCGACGTCCTTGTTGATCGCCGGCATGTCGTGATTGTGGTCTTCCTTGAAGTAGGCGAGCAGGCGCTGCAGGCTGTGGACGCTTTCGTTGATCTTGGAATTGAGATCGGCCAGGAAGCCCAGCTCCTTCAGCACGCCGCGCATCAGGATCGACGGATCGCCGTGGCGGCTGTCGAAGGCGTGCTCGTCGAAGATGCGGCGCGACAGGCTGTCCAGCCCGGTGATGACCTGGTTGTGCTTGGTCGCCACCCGGGTGATGACCTCCTCCAGCAGGCCTTCCAGCACGTCGGCGCTGGTCGGGAAACGCTTCGGCGTCAGCAGCAACTGTTCGGAAAAGCTGAGGAACGAGGTCGGGTCGATGTCGCGGATGGTGATCAGGAAATCCGGCGTCAGGATGAAGGTCACCGGGCTGGTGCGCGGCCGGCCCTTGTCGACGTCGCACAGCATGGCGGCGGTCATGTAGGAAATGCCGTCCTTGGTGTACATCCGGTTGAGCGCGTGGTTGCGCCAGATTTCGTCGCGCTTGGGCAGGGCGATGTTGAGGTTCTGCGGCAGGTTGCGCTCTTCCTCAGGGCTGGGATTGACCAGGTCGATCCACACCGGTTCGTCGGGCACGTTCTGGTCCGGCGCCAGTTGCATCTCGGCGATCCTGCCGCCGACCGTATGAAACACCGTGATCATGCCTGCCGTCTCGCCCGAACGCCGTTTTTATTTCGTTGACTGTAACTGCGCCGGGTTGACCAGGCATTAAGGCGGGCGCAGGCTTTGCTTTCTTAAGCAAGTGGCAATACAATTCGCGATAGGTTTTCACTGACGCTTAACGATAGTTTCCGCCCGAGCAGGCCAGCATGACCTCCGATCCCGACATCATCGCGCACATTGCACCGTCTCCCCAGTATGTCGCCGCCATGAGCCACCTCGTCGGCGTCGTCCAGGCCCTGTCGCAGGCGCGCGACATCGACGCCATCGGCGCCATCGTGCGCACGGCGGCGCGCGAACTGACCGGCGCCGATGGCGCCACCTTCGTCCTGCGCGACGGCGACAAGTGCCACTACGCCGACGAGGACGCGATCGAGCCGCTGTGGAAGGGCAGGCGTTTTTCGCTGGAAATGTGCATTTCCGGCTGGGTGATGCTCAATGCCAAACCGGTCATGATCGAGGATATCTATCTCGATGAACGCATTCCCGCCGAGGCTTACCGGCCGACCTTCGTCAAGAGCCTGGCCATGGTGCCGGTGCGCCGCCAGGCGCCGATCGCCGCCATCGGCAATTACTGGGCCAGCAACCGCCGTGCCAGCGACGAGGAAATGGCCATCCTGCAGGCCTTGGCCGACACCACGTCGGTGGCCCTGGAAAACGCCAGGCTCTACGGTTCCCTGGTCGACCAGGTCGCGCTTTTGCAGAGCCAGCAGGCGCGCATCCAGGCCCAGCACGAATCGCTTGAGGTCTTCACCCGCGCCCTGGCCCACGACCTGAAGGAGCCGGTGCGCACCGTGCGCGCCTTTTCCGACCTGATCGCCAATTACGACGACCCGCCCGAGACCAAGTCCGCCTATTTCGAGTTGATCCGCAAGTCCGCCGACCGCATGACCATGCTGGTCGATACCGTCTTCAACTATACCCAGCTTGACGACCCGTCGCGCATGGCCAAGGCGCCGTGCGCCATCACCAATACCGTCAATGCCGCCACCGGCAACCTGGCCCAGCTGATTCGGGAAAACCACGCCGAGGTCGCCATCGCCGCCGACTTGCCGGTGGTCGAAGCGCACGCCGCCCATATCATGCAGGTCTTCCAGAACCTGATCGCCAATGCTGTTCGCCACAATGAACCGGATGTCCGCGTCCGGGTCACCTGCGCCGACGAAGGCAATGCCTGGCGATTCAGCGTCGCCGACAACGGTCGGGGTATCGCCGCGGCCGACGCCGAACGCATCTTCGAGCCGTTCAAGCGCCTCAATCTCAATGAGGAGGGGGCCGGGCTGGGCCTCGCCAGCTGCCGCAAGATCGTTGCCCTGCACGGCGGCCGCATCTGGTACGAGAACGGCGAAGACGGTGGCGCGGTGTTCAGCTTCACCCTGCCCAAGCCGGGGCCGCAACCGGCGGAAACCGACGCGACGACGGCCGCGCCCGAAACCGCTACGCCGGCCCGGGACATGCCGCCGGTTTCCCTGGCCAATGTCCTGCTGGTCGACGACCGCGAGGCCGACGTCGAGCTGACACGCGTCTTTCTCAAGGTCCGCGACAAGATGGAGTTCAACCTGTCCGTCGCGCGCGGCGGCCAGGAAGCGCTCGACATGCTCGACCGCGCCAATGACGATGGCAATCCCATCGACATGGTCCTGCTCGATATCAACATGCCCGGCATGGACGGTTTCGAAACCCTGGAACGCCTGCGGGCCCATGCCGCCCATGGCGATACGGTGGTGGTGATGTGCACCGGTTCGACCTACGACAAGGATATCGCCCGGGCGCGCGAACTGGGCGCCACCGGCTACATGGTCAAGCCGGCCTCGCTCGACCAGCTCAGGCCGATGCTGGCCGACATGCCGGCCCTGACCCTCGAAGGCAACGGCCCGCCGCGACGGCTGCTGCGCGCGGCCTGACGACATCCTTACATCCGGCCTGCGCTTCGGCACTGCATCTTCATCGCCGAAAGCGTCCTGTAGCCGATGCGATTCAAGGATGCCGCCGATGCACAACCTGACCCCCGAAGCCTTACGCGCCTGCATCCAGCAATGCTGGGAATGCCGCGATACCTGCCAGACGCTGTTCTACAACCATTGCCTGGTCAAGGGCGGGGCGCACGTCGAGCGCCGCCACGCCACCTTGATGAACGACTGCATCCAGATCTGCCAGATATCGGCCGACTTCATGACGCGCAACTCGCCGGTCCATATGGCGACGTGCGGCGCCTGCGCCGTCGTCTGCGAGGCCTGCGCCAAGTCGTGCGAAGCCATCGACTGCGAGGAAATGCAGCATTGCGCCGTGGTTTGCCGCGCCTGTGCGCGCACCTGCCGCGAGATGAGCCGCATGATGGAGGCCGCCTGAGCCATGCGCACGCTTCTCCTTGCCGCTTCACTCGTCGCTCTCAGCAGTTGCTCCCACGGCCCGGCCGCGCCCGAGGGCACGACCTTCGGCCCCAACCCGACGCTGGTCGAACCCGCCCGCAGCCTGATCCCCACGGTCAAGGTGGCGCCGGTGATCGGCTGGCAAAACAATATGCCGACGGCCGCGCCGGGCTTTGCCGTCAAGGCCTTCGCCTCAGGCCTCGATCATCCGCGCTGGCTCTATGTCCTGCCCGACGGCGACGTGCTGGTGGCCGAAACCAACGCCCCGCCCAAGCCCGACGACGGCAAGGGCGTGACCGGTTTCTTCATGGGTGTCTTCATGAAGAAGGCCGGCGCCGAGGTGCCCAGCCCCAACAAGCTGGTCCTTCTGCGCGATACCGATCATGACGGCGTCGCCGACGCCCGTTTCGATTTCGCCAGCGGCCTCAACTCGCCCTTCGGCATGGCCCTGGTCGGCGATACGCTCTACGTCGCCGACAGCGACGCCATCGTCAAATTCCCTTACCACGACGGCGATACCGCCGTGTCCGCCGCACCCGTCAAGGTGGTCGACCTGCCGGCCGGACGCATCAACCACCACTGGACCAAGAACATTATCGCCAGTCCCGATGGCCAGGCGCTGTACGCCACCGTCGGGTCCAACAGCAATGCCGGTGAAAACGGCCTGGGCGTCGAAGAGGGCAGGGCTCAGATCATCAAGGTCGACCTCGCCACCGGCGCCGAATCCGAAGTCGCCGGCGGCCTGCGCAACCCCAACGGCATGGACTGGCAGCCGCAGTCGGGCGCCCTGTGGACGGCGGTCAATGAACGCGACGAACTGGGCGACGACCTCGTGCCCGATTACATGACTTCGGTCAAACCCGGCGCCTTCTACGGCTGGCCATTCTCATATTACGGCCAGCACGTCGATGCCCGCGTCAAGCCACAGAATCCCGAAATGGTCGCTAGGGCCATCCCACCCGACTACGCCCTGGGCGCCCATACCGCCAGCCTCGGCCTGACCTTCTATCGCGGCACGGCCTTCCCGGCGCATTACCAGAATGGCGCCTTCATCGGCCAGCACGGTTCGTGGAACCGCTCGGTGCCCGCCGGTTACAAGGTCATCTTCGTGCCCTTCGCCAATGGCCAGCCATCCGGCATGCCCGAGGACATCCTGAGCGGCTTCCTCGACAAGGATGGCAAGGCGATGGGCCGGCCGGTCGGCGTGATCGAGGACAAGAGCGGCGCCTTGCTGGTGGCCGACGACGTCGGCAACGTCATCTGGCGCGTGACGGCGCAGTAAGGCTTAGCCACAGATAACACAGATGATCTGCGAAGCGCTGGAGCCTGAGAAAATCGCGCATTCTTTTGACCTCGCTTTGCGATGTCGATCGCGGATCGAGTATCCAGCACCGACGCTTCCAATGAACCGAAGATCATCTGTGTTTATCTGTGTTATCTGTGGCTAAACCGTCTTGCTCCAGCCAAACAGGGGGCCTATAAGAACGCTGTGCAGTGGCGCTGCGGTTCCTTCACCGGATCACAAAATTTATGCTCCTTCGACGCCGGGTTGGGTGTCCGTGAAGAGGAGCTGTGCCCCATGACAGACAACATGTCCGACACCACCCATATCAACCGCACCGGCTACGACCGCTGGTCGGACATCTACGATTCCGCCGTCAATTCCACGGTTGCCGTCGATGACATGCATTTTCCGGCGCTGTGGGCCGATGTTGCCGGCAAGGACGTTCTCGAAATCGGCTGCGGCACCGGCCGCCATACCTTGCGATTGGCCCGCCAGGGCAACCGGGTCACGGCGCTCGACCTGTCGCCCGGCATGCTGGCCCAGGCGCGCGCCAAGCTGGCCGGTTTCGAGGTTCGCCTGATCGAGCGCGACATCATGGCCGGAGGCGATGACCTCGGCCTCTACGATGTCATCGTCACCGCGCTCGTCATGGAGCATATCGAGGACATCGAAACCTTCTTTGTCTGCGTCGCCGCCAGCCTCAAGCCCGGCGGCCGCTTCTTCATGTCCGAGGTCGAGCCCGCCCGCCTGGCCGCCGGCGGCGTGGCGCGCTTCTACGATCCCGCCACCGGCGAACGCCACGACATGAAAAGCTTCGCCCATGACGCCGTCGCGATCCTGGCCGCCGCCGCCCGGGCGGGCTTGACCTTGGTGCGTGAACAGGATGTGCTGGGGGATGCCCGCCTGACCGCCGTCAAATCCGAATGGGCCAGGCACGCGGGAAAGCCGATGATCCGCATGTGGGAGTTCCGCAAATGACCGCCAGGCCCCTTGTTCGCAGCCACCCGGCCATGCGCGACGATATCGGCGACCTTGTCACGCGCCGGCCCGTGCCGGGGCGTGGCCTCGACCACCTCGGCGCCTTCCTGTTCCTCAATCACCATGGCCCTCAGGTCTATTCGCCCGATAATCGCGGCCTGCCGTTCGGCCCGCATCCGCACCGCGGCTTCGAGACGGTGACCTTCATCCTGGAGGGCGAACTGGCCCACCGCGATTCCGCCGGCCACGAAAGCATCATCGGCGCAGGCGGCGTACAGTGGATGACCGCCGGCAGCGGCCTGATCCACGAAGAGGTTTCGCCGGAACGCTTCAAAAAGGCCGGCGGCCCGCTCGAAATCCTGCAGCTGTGGGTCAACCTGCCGGCGCACCTGAAGATGACCAGACCGCGCTATATCGGCCTGCAGGCCGCCGATATTCCGGCACTGGCCATCGACCCCAAGGCCACCATCAACCTGATTTCGGGCATGTTCGCGGGCAGGGTAGGGCCGATACCTTCCCTGACGGGCGTTTTCATGACGACTTGCAACATGAAAGCGGGCGGAAGCATCGTTTTCGACAGCCTGCAAGGCCGTGATGTCTTCCTTTACGTTGTACGCGGCAGCCTCACCGTCAACGGCCAGCCTCTTGCCGCCTGGCACCTCGCCGAACTCGGCCCCGGCGACAGCGTCACCCTTGAAGCCGCCACCGACGCGACGGTGCTGTTCGGCCACGCCGACCCCATCGACGAACCGATCGTCGCCCATGGCCCGTTCGTCATGAACACGGTCGAGGAAATCCACGCCGCCTATCGCGATTACCAGGCCGGCAGGTTCAACGGCGTTACGGCCTAAAGCTTAGCACCTAAAGCCAGTCGTTCTTCTTGAACCACAGCCACGTCGCACCCGCCAGCACGATCATCAGGCAGATGGCGAAGGGATAGCCCCACAGCCAGTTCAGTTCAGGCATGTGCTGGAAGTTCATGCCGTAGATGCTGGAAATCAGGGTCGGCGGCATGAAGAAGACGGCGAAGATGGTGAAGATCTTGCTGATCAGGTTCTGCTCGACATTGATCATGCCGAGCGATGCATCCAGCTGGAAGCTGATCTGGTTCGACAGGAAGCTCGACTGGTCGGCCAGGGTCTGGGTTTCGTGCAGCAGCACGTCGAGCCGCCGTGTCAGTTGCGGCTGGTCCTTGCCCAGTTCCTCGCGATAGAAGGTCTGCAGCCGCAGCAGCGAATTCAGGCTCTCGTGCGTCTTGGCGTTCAACTGGTTGAGCACGCCCAGCTTTTGCAACAGCTGCCGCATGATGCGCGACGGATTGCCCTGCTTGTTCTCGAAGGCGTGGTCGTCGAAAATCTTGTATGACAGGTCGTCCAGCCCCTCGTCGATCAGTTCGGCGTGGAAGGCGACCCGCGCCACCATCTCCTCCATCAGTCCTTCCAGGATATGGTCGGCCGTGGGGAACCGCTCGGGGTGGTGGGCGAAGCGGCGCTGAAAATGCTCGAACGAGGTCGGGTAGATGTAGCGGATGGTCACCAGGCACTGCGGCGCGGCGATGAAGGTGATGGCGCTGGTCTTGGGATGCGAGCTGTCGGTCTTGTGCAGGATGGCGGCGTTCATGTAGGCGACGCCATCGTGGGTGTACATGTGATTGGTGACGTGGTTGCGCCAGATTTCCTCGCGATTGGGAATGGCGATGCCGAACTGCGCCTTGATGCGCTGTTCCTCGTCGAACGACGGGTTGTGCAGGTCGATCCAGATGGCGTTGGTGGGCAGGGCGTGGTTCGGGCGTACGAACACCTGCTCCACGCCGGCGCCATCGCGGAAAAAGACCGTCATCATCGCCGCGCACTCCTGGAGCGCAATCCGATAAAGTGGCATGGAGGTCCATGGGCACTTTTCGGATACATTGCGCGACCGCCCTTAAGCCAGCAAGCTATAGGAGCGCTTCTTGAAGCTTTTACGACAGGTTATGACCTGCGATAGTTCTCGTCGTCCTCGTTGCCGGCGTTGACGCGTTCCTCGACGCCGTCGATATAGACGCGGATTTCGCCGTCGCCCTGTTCGACACGGTTGACGACGGCCGGGCCGCCGTAACGCGCCATCAGTTCCGGGTCATGGATGCGATGCTCCGGCGTCGGCGTACCCGTGAAGGCGAAGGCATCGGAGGCGAAGACCTCCTCGCCGGTGTTGGTGTCGTAAAGGCGGAATCGATCGGACATGGCGGTCTCCTTTGCCGCCAGATTGACAGCTCTGCCTGTAAGAAATCCATGCGACATGAAGAAGCGGGAAAGGCTGGTGCCGGCTACAGGAATCGAACCCGTGACCTGATGTTTACAAAACAACTGCTCTACCATCTGAGCTAAGCCGGCACGCCTTCACAGCGAGGGCGCCTTATGCCGAGTGGCGAAGGTCTTGTCCAGATGACAATAGACAAATTGCCGTTGTCAATTGACTTGACAATTGACAACGGCGTCACGATGACCACATCAGCCAACCCCTGGCCTAACCTCCGAAAGATCAAGGCAAGGGGTCCTAGGACCCCTTGACCCCGATCTTGAGGAAGATTGAGACAAGACGCTGCCATGTCCCGCATCCTCATCACCTCCGCGCTGCCCTATATCAACGGCATCAAGCACCTCGGCAACCTGGCCGGCTCCATGCTGCCCGCCGATGTCTATGCGCGCTTCATGCGGGCGAGGGGCCACGACGTCCTCTACATCTGCGCCACCGACGAGCACGGAACCCCCGCCGAGCTGGCCGCCGCCAAGGCCGGTCAGGACGTGCGCGCCTATTGCGACGAGCAGCACGATGTCCAGAAGACGGCCGGCGAACGGTTCGGCCTCAGCTATGACTGGTTCGGCCGTTCGTCGTCGCCGCAGAACCGCGAACTGACCCAAGCCTTCTGCGAGGCCCTCGACAGGAACGGCCTGATCGAGGAACGAGTCGACAAGATGGTCTTTTCCATCGACGACGGCCGCTTCCTGCCCGACCGCTACGTCGAAGGCACCTGCCCCCATTGCGGCTACGACAAGGCACGCGGCGACCAGTGCGACAACTGCGGCCGGCTGCTCGATCCCACCGATCTTATCAACCCTTATTCGGCAGTGTCCGGTTCGCGCAATCTCGAAGTCCGCGACACGCGTCACCTCTACCTGCTGCAAACGAAGGTCGAGCCGCAACTGCGCGCGTGGATCGAGTCCAAGTCCGACTGGCCGCAACTGGCGCGTTCCATCGCCATGAAGCATCTCGACGAGGGCCTGATCGACCGCGGCATCACCCGCGACCTGGCCTGGGGTGTGCCGGTCACCAGGGACGGCCAGCCGCGCGAGGGTTTCGAAAACAAGGTCTTCTACGTCTGGTTCGACGCGCCGATCGAATATATCGCCGCCACGCGCGAGATGTTCGACGCGAAAAACGATCCCGACGGCTGGCAGAAGTGGTGGCGCCTCGACCAAGGGGCAGATGATGTTAGATATGTCGAATTCATGGGCAAGGACAATGTCGCCTTCCATACGGTCAGTTTCCCGGCCACCATCATCGGTTCGGGCCAGCCGTGGAAGATGGTCGATACGCTCAAGGCCTTCAACTGGCTCAACTGGTACGGCGGCAAGTTCTCGACCTCGATGAATCGCGGCGTCTTCATGGACCAGGCGCTGGAATTGCTGCCGGCCGACTACTGGCGCTGGTACCTGACGGCCTATTCGCCGGAAAATTCCGACAGTTCCTTCACCTGGGAGCAGTTCCAGGCGGCGATCAACAAGGACCTGAACGACGTGCTCGGCAATTTCGTCAACCGCATCACCAGGTTCACCGAAGGCAAGCTCGGCGGCGTCGTGCCGGCGGGCGGCGAACCCGGCCCGCTCGAAGACAAGCTTTATGCCGATGTGTCGGAATTATTGTCCGAGGCGACGGCGGCCTTCGAAGCCATGGAAATGCGCAAGGCGGCTCAAGGAGTCCGCGCCATCTGGTCGCGGGGCAACGAATACCTGCAGGAAGCCGCGCCCTGGACGGCGCTGAAGACCGACGCCGTCCGTGCCGGCGTCGTCGTGCGCACGGCGCTCAACATGGTGCGCCTGGCCGCCAGCCTGGCCCAGCCCTTCATGCCGTTCACGGCGGAGAAGATCGCCGCTACCGTCGGTGAGAAGCTGCCGCTCGCCTGGCCGGGACAGAACGCCGCCGTCGAACTCGACAAGCTGGCCGCCGGCCAGACGGTCGCGGCGGGCGAACTCCTGTTTGCCAAGATCGAGGACGACCAGGTCGCCGCCTGGGCCGCCCGCTTCGGCGGCAGCGAAGCCTAGTTGGACAGGCCGGGGGATGAACAAGATACTCCACATGCTGTTCAGTCCGCAGGGGCGCATGCGGCGCCGTGACTTTTGGTTCTGCACCGCCGGACTTTGGCTGGTCTATATCTCCGCCATCGCCTTGGCCAGCTTTCTTACGTTTGACATTGTCGCGCCGGGACGCGCCCGGCTGATCATGGCTTTGGCTTTGCTACCGGTCTTTCTCTGGTCGGCTGCGGCCCTGCTGGTCAAACGCATGCATGACCGGGGTTTCCCGGCCCTGACCGCCGTGATGCTGTTGCGGCCGATAACGGGCTGGGCGCGGGGCATGGCAGAATGCTGCAGCGACGGCACGCCGGGGCCGAACGCCTATGGGCCGTCGCCCAAGAAACGCATCGACCCGGCGGACAATTTCTGAACATTACCAAAGCTTAACAAGGTTACCGCGAATTCAGTAGGCAGCGCAAACGGCGCGGCTATACTCCGGGCAGCTTCAAACCCGGAGAGTTCCATGTCGATCTTCCAGTTCCTGTTCGGCTTCCAGGGCCGCATACGCCGCCTGCATTTCTGGATTTTCTACCTTGTCCTCGGCGCCGTCTTCGGCGGTCTGTTCTGGCAGTTCGGCCACTGGCATGTCGAACACGGCGCCGACGGCGTTATGCTGCCGCCGCATCCGCTGCCGGGCACGTGGGGTATCTACATGGTCAGCCATAACCCGTTGTTCGGCCTCGTCGGACTGGCCGCCATCTGGATGAAGCTGGCCGTCGACATCAAGCGCTGGCACGACCGCGACAAATCCGGCTGGTGGGTGTTGATCACCCTGGTGCCTGTCATCGGTGGCCTGTGGCAGTTGATCGAATGCGGCTTCCTCGACGGTACGCAAGGGCCCAACAGATACGGCCCTTCGCCCAAGGGGCTGTAGGCATTCCGCAATTTACGGCGTGACCTTTTGTCGTTAGCTTGCGTGCCATGGCTTAATAAGGTGGTAACCGATGACCATCATCCAGATGCTGTTCAGTGCAAAAGGGCGAATCCGCCGCCGTGACTACTGGCTGTGGTCGATTCTGGCGGCGGTCGTCGTTGTCGGTACCGAATTCGCCGGCCATGCCGTCCTCGCCACGGGAGATTTCGTCAAGGACATGGCGGGCTGGATCACCTTGCAGCCAACGCCTTTCAATATCCTGATGTGGGTGCTTCTGGTCTTCGGCCAATATATCGGCATCTGCATATCGGCCAAGCGATGGCATGATCGCAACCGTTCCGGCTATCTTGCGGGCGTGGTTTCGGCGGCGATCCTGATAACCTCCGCCGTCGAAATCTATTGTCTCCCGACGGGCGCTCATCCCAATGGAGCCATTTATTTCAGCGCCGCTGCGGTGAATTTTGTCGTATCGATCTGGCAGTTTGTCGAATGCGGTTGCCTCGATGGAACCCGGGGCGCGAATCCATATGGCCCTTCGCCCAAGGGCCTGGCCTCCCAAGCCGACGCTTTTTGAGCCTGTCCCGTTTCGGCAGGATTTCGCGCCGGCGGCGAGGGGCAGGGGTGGCGTCGTCAACCTTTATCCGGCGTTTGTCCCACGCCTGAACGGACCGGCGTTTGCAGGACGAAACCCGGGCGTGCCTGGTGACGCGCGCCGCCAGGGGTTCGGGGTCATGAAAGGACTTGCCTTCTTCTTCGACGTTTTCGGCCGGACGCGCCGTCGCGATTTCTGGCTGTTCACGGTCGGCCTGCTCGCGTTCTATACCTTTGTCCTGGGTTCGGGCGCCTTCGGTGCCGGGGATGTCCGTGGCCATGCCGCCTTCTACGGCCAGTTGCCGTTGACGGTGTTGCAGGCGATGCTGAGCACGGATTACGGCTTCATCGCTTTCGCCGTCCTGCAGGTGGTGACCATCGCGGTGCTGATCCGGCGTTGCCATGATCGCAACCTGTCCGGCTTCGGGCTGCTGGCCGTGCTGGTGCCGGTGCTGGGCTGGCTGTGGCTGTTCGTGGAACTGGGCCTGAAGGCGGGCACCGACGGCGCCAACGACTACGGGCCGTCGCCGAAAAGCGGATATCGGACGTTATCCTGAACCGTCATGGGGTTTGGGGCCTGAGGCCCCAAGCCTTCACTTTTTCTTTTCCGCTCCGGCCCTTTGGGCCGAGACGGAAAAGAAATAAGAAAAGATGTGGGGTCGCGGACCCCACGCCCCTTTACAGGTCCGGTTAAGCGCCGAAATGCGACTTCGCCGCGCCCGGCAGATGCTCGCTCATATACTTCAGCGTGTCGTCGACCGACAGGCCCGTCTGCTGCGAGATCACATTGACCTTGTCGCCCAGCGCGTTGCGCAGCGCGTCGGTGTCGACCGGGTGGTGCTGGCCCGACTGCCACTTGTCGACCACTTCGCTCATGCCGCTCGACACCAGATGCGCCAGCAGCGCGGTGACGCCGCCGATCATCGCGCCTTCGATCATCATATGGATGATGCCGTGACTATGGTGGTGATCGCCGGACTGGGCGAGTTTGTTATGCAGGTCGGACATGCTGTTCTCCAAAGGCAGGCTTTGACAACGCCTTGTATCCTGACGCATAGACCTCGGCAAGATGCGGAAAGGATCCCCGATGCGGCTAGGCCAGATGTTTTTCAGCGCCCAGGGGCGCATCCGCCGCCGCGACTACTGGCTCTACGGCGTTCTCAACTTCGCCTTCTATTTCGTCTTCGCCGCCGTCCTCTACGGCGCCCTGGCCGTCCTCGGCTACGCCAAGCCCGCCGATGGCCATGGCGGCGGCCAGTGGGCCTACCTGTGGTTGCCGGTCTGGCTGTGGGCCTCGGTCTGCATGACGATCAAGCGCTGGCACGATCGCGGCAAGTCGGGCTGGTGGGGACTGGTCGGCCTGATTCCGGCCGTCGGTTTTGTCTGGACGCTGGTCGAATGCGGCTGCTTTCCCGGCACGCCGGGCGAAAATCCCTACGGACCGTCTCCTAAGTCCTGACGTGGGCGAAGGCGGCGAGGCCTTTGCACCAGCCCACGAAACCCTGCCACAGATAGGGCCCGCACACCGTCACGCCCTTTTCGCAGTGGCCCACCGTCCAGATTTCCAGCCCGCCCTCGTAGATCATCTTCAGCGCCACGAACAGCACCACCACCACGCCGATATAGCCGATCCAGCGGTACCTGTGCAGGATGCCGGCGATCAGGTTGGCGGCCAGCCCCATCATGGCGATCGAGAACAGCAACCCGAACGCCAGCACCCAGACATGGTTTTCCGCCGCCCCCGTCACCGCCAGCACATTGTCCAGCGACATCGAGATATCGGCGACCAGGATCTGCGTCACCGCCGACAGCAGCGTCTTGGCCGCCTTTTTCGGCTGGCCGGGCGCGTGGTGTTCTTCCGGATGGCGCAGGTCGCGGTACATTTTCCAGCATACCCACAGCAGCAGCAGCCCGCCGGCGAACAGCAGGCCGACGATCTTCAGCAATTCGACGGTAATCAGCACGAAGCCTATGCGCACGACGACCGCGCCCAGCACGCCATAGAAGATGGCCCGGCTGCGCTTGTCCTTTTCCAGCCCCGAGGCCGCCAGGCCGACGGCCACGGCGTTGTCGCCGGCCATGACGATATCGATGAAGACGACCTGGATGAAGGCCAGGGCCTCGGCCACGTACCAAGGATCGATCCAGGCGGGCAGGAAGGCGAGGTCGAAATGGTCGAAGGGCACGTTCCACCTCCTGTTGGGCAGCCTAACGATAAGCCATGACCGCAGGATGTCAAAGACTTCCGCAAGCCGCAACTCAGGGTTTGACAGCCTCTTTTTTGTGGTTAACAGTGCGGTGTCGGGATGCCGACAATCTTTGGGTCAAGGGGATAAACAACATGACATTTTTATTACGGACGGCGAAAGCCGCCGCTAGATCAGTGTGCATTTTGGGGGCGGCAGTACTTGTCTCTACACTCTACGTCGCGCCGGCTCATGCGGCCGACGACACCAGCCGGCTGCGTCCGTCGGCGGATACAGCCACCCGTTACCAGCGTGATGACTCGCGCGCGTGCGATGTTTCCAGTCAACGCCGCGCCAGCGACGAGGATTGCCGGTTGCCGGGCATCAGCCAGGGCATGCCGGTGCCCCTGCCGCGCCTCGACGATTCCCGTCCCGGCGACGGCGATCGCGGCGACGGCAACCGCGTCAGCGCCGTGTTTCAATATGGCGGCCTGTCGACCGAAGTCATGGTTACCGGCTGCAACGACATCGGCCAAGGGATCAGCGTAGCGGTCGCCTATATGGAGACCGGATCGGGGCGGTGGGTGTCGCGCGGCTGGTTCCGCATCGCGCCGGGCCAGTGCGTCAACATGTTCCGTACGCACAACGCCTTCTTCTATGACTACGCCGAAAGCGACGATGCCCAGTTCTCGACCTCGGGCGACCACACCGATTGCATCGCGCATCCGGGGCCGTACGCGATCTACGACGACCAGCTTGTCGACAATACGTGCCCGGTCTGGGCGGAACTGCGCACGTTCCAGACCAACTATATCGTCGATGACGGCTCAGGCGGCTACGTGTTGCACTTCCAGTAAAAAGTTGAAGTCCGGCGATATCAAGTCGCCGGACTTTTTTACGTACAGGCGCTCATTGCCTTCCGCACGCCTCGTAGAGGGAAATTGACGTCGCGTGGCTGACGTTCAGGCTCTCGAAGCCGCCCGGCATCGGTATCTTCGCCAGGTGGTCGCAGTGTTCGGCCACCAGCCGGCGCAGGCCTTCGCCTTCGGAGCCCAGCACCAGCACCAGCCTTTTCAAACCATGGCCCCAGCCCTGTTGCGCCAGCAGTTCATGCAGGTTCAGCTCTGCCTCGCCGGCCAGGCCGACGCTGACATAGCCGTTTTCGCCTAGGGTTTCCAGGGCGCGCGATAGGTTGGTGACCCGCGCGAATGGCACGATATCGGCCGCGCCCGCCGCCGTCTTGGCCAGCACGCCCTGCAGCGGCGGCGAATGGCGGTCCTGCATCACCAGGCCCTTGACGCCGAACGCCGCCGCCGAACGGAAGATGGCGCCGATATTCTGCGGATCGGTGACCTGGTCCAGCATCAGGACGACGCTTGTTTCGTTTTTGGCGCCGGCCTCCATGATCTCGTCGAGCGATTCGCCTTCCAGCACCGGCCCGTGCAGCGCCATGCCCTGGTGCACGGCGCCTTGCGGCAAAAGGCGGGCGATGTCGGCCATGGCCACGGCCTGGATGCGCAGGTCCTGCCGTTTCGACAGGGCAGGGGCGAGGTTTCGTGCCCGTTCCTCGCTCAGGATCAGCTTCAAAGGGCCCGGCCGGCGCGGATTTTTCAACGCCGCCTCGACGGCGTGAACACCCCACAACCAGCCGTCATCGTTCGTCTTATGCTTTTGAATCGGTTGCGGTTTCCGCGGTTGCTCCGGCACATGCGCCGGCTTCGGCTGTGCCGCCTTCGGCCGTTCACCGAAATTTTGTGCGCGGTTTTTTGTTTTATGCCGCTTGGGGTCGTTGCGTTCGCGGGAAGACGACACTATAAGACGCGCTCCGATTTGAGGCCTTGAGGGAAGGCTTTTTGCTCATGGGGCCGGTCTTACGACCAAAGCCTTGTGATCGAAAAGTTTTTTTTCAAATTTGGGCTTGTCCTTTGCGAAAAGGTCGTGTTCAAGGCGTCCGGCTGAAACTTTGAGTGCATGGGGGAATGTCCCGAGCGGCAAAGGGGGGGGACTGTAAATCCCCTGCGTAAGCTTCGCAGGTTCGAGTCCTGCTTCCCCCACCATTCACTCAAAACTACGCTGGCAGGTCCGCAAATCATCGATGAACTTCCGGGATCGTTGATCCCGGCAAGGGCGACTGCCCGCCCGAGCTTATGCGAGGAGCCCTCCAAATTTCTGGAGAAATTTGGCTGTTCGCATATTCCGAGCATTTCTTGGAAATGCTTGGGGCGCTTGAGCGGTAAAAAAAGCGGGTATAGCACAACGGTAGTGCAGCAGCCTTCCAAGCTGAGGATGCCGGTTCGATCCCGACTACCCGCTCCAGCCTGCATATACTTCAACCTTAGCCCACAGAGGGCACGAACGGAGCCTAGACCTATGGCCAAGGAAAAATTCAACCGCAGCAAGCCTCACTGCAACATCGGGACGATCGGTCACGTTGACCACGGCAAGACGACGCTGACGGCGGCGATCACG
>FTDB01000692.1_pt1 | contig 42202 bp, 50 predicted proteins | sample 1639741 | NCBI WGS metagenome assembly FTDB01 (sample SAMEA3914869, study PRJEB12502) | metagenome | biome: forest; material: soil | place: USA | collected 2012-03-12 | depth 0.1 m | reverse complement strand
TGGCCCTGCCCAACCACTATATCATCCGCAAGTACAACAATTCGACCGCCTATGCCCTGGCGGTCGGGCTGATCGCCGACGGCATCGCCGGCAAGCCGGCGCTGAAGACGCCGTGGCCGGACGAACAGCCGCTCAGCCTCGACCAGCGGCTGAAGTCGCAGACGGCGCTGAAGGCGGCGGGCTTCGATCCCGGTCCGATCGACGGCGTGATCGGCTTCGGCACGCGCCAGGCCATCCGCGACTGGCAGCGCGCCAACAAGCTGCCGGCGGACGGATACCTCAGCTATGACCTGGCCAACCGGTTCGTGGCGATGGTCGCGGCCGCGCCGCAGCCGGTGCAATAGGCGCTAGTCGTCTGATCTGTCTGGCTGCAAAGATGTCTCCTCGATCAGGTTACGCCTGCAGGCAAAAATCCTGCCATAAAGTTGATGATCAAGTTCGCCGAAGCCCTGACGGCGAAGGAAGCGCTGGAGTCTGGGATTGGGCTTGGCGCAGGTGAGCGCGTGCACATTCCATTGTACGCCATAATAGGCTCGGTCCGTGGCGTAGGTTTCGACGGCTTTCCATAGGGAGAGCAGGACACCTTCGCCGCCGCCATCGATATGGGCCAGGTTGACAATCAATTCGTTACCGGAACGATTGAATTCAGCAAGGACGATCGCTGTTCCCATGGTGAACGTCACGGGTGTGCCAAAATTCAGCAGCGCGTTCTGCTCGTCTCGGCTGAGTGTCCTTAGCGATTCGAGCGGGATACCTTCGATGTCCATAGTTGAGCACTCTGGAACGGCATACGAAAAGGAACTTCTCTGCCATGACGGGTGTTGGTGCAATATGATATTTGGCCACGGATAGACCCGGATGCGTTCGCAAGCGCCCGTTACACGGATTTCAGGGTGCGCTTGTGACGTTCGAAGGGATCGGTTTCCCTTGATGAGCGCCTTCGGCGTTCGAATGTGGTCGTCGGCGCCGCACGATCACGGATGTCTTGAAATCCGTGTGCCGCGCGCAAGCGCGCATCTGTGTTTATCTGTGGCTAAAATCTTTTGGCGATAGTGGTTCGGCTTCTGGTGGACAGCCCCTCACCCGATCGGCTTCGGCTGAAGCCTCGCCTCTCGTCCTTTCCCCTCAGGGAGGGGAGAGGTGGAAGCAAGAAGGGCCGCCGAGGCTTGCTAGCCGTCGTGGTTAGTCAGGCCTTCGGCTTCAGCAGCCCGTGCATGCCCATCCAGCGCACGAATTCGTCGAACCATCCCGTGCTGGTGGTTTCCTTCGGATACATGCCGAAGCCATGGCCGCCCTGTTCGAACAGGTGAAGCTCGACCGGCCGTCCGGCGGCGCGCCAGCTATCGACAACACCAAAGCCGGAATGGCCGAAGATGGGATCATCGGCGGCCAGGGCGACGAACAGGGGCGGAGCGTCGGCCGGGACATTGACGGCAGTCATGGGGCCATAGATATCGCCGATAAAGGCCGGCCTGGCGTCCTGGCTGTAAAGCGTGGTCGTCATGGTCAGCATGGCGCCGGCCGAGAAGCCGACCATGCCGATGCGGTCCGGATCGACGTGCCATTCTTTTGCATGAGCACGGACCAGTGCGAAGGCCGCATTGGCGTCGGCGATCTGCGGCGCCAGGGCGACCGACGGGTCCTGCTGGGCGGGCGGAGGACCGGCGGCGGCAAACATCGCCTTCATGGAGGCTGCGAAATCGGCCATGTCCGCCGGCGTCTGGTTGAGGCGGTATTTGAGCACGAAAGCCGCCACGCCTTTGTCGGCAAGGGCCTGGGCAACCTGCCAGCCTTCATTCTCCATCGACAGGGTGCGGAAGCCGCCGCCCGGCGCGACGATCACCGCCGCGCCCGTTGCCTTGGCCGGATCTGGCAGGAAGGGCGTCAGCGTGGCGACCGTGACGTTGCGGGCGAACATGCTGCCGTACTGGCTGTGCCAGGATTCAGGAACGGTCGCGCCTGGCAGCGGTCCGGTGTCAAGGACGATGGCCGTCGGCTGGTCGGGCGTCGCGATGGGCGTCATCACGTCGTTTTGCGCCATGGCCAGCGGCGCGAAAGCAAACGATGCAGCAAGCGTTGCTGCTGCCAGCAGGTATTTCAGGTGCATGTGGCATTCCTCTCAGGGACCCGGACATTTTTAAAAAGTGCGTCCGTGGCTTATTTTGTCCGACTAAAGCTCACCTCTATCATATTTGCAAGCGCCAACGTATTTGCTTTCATATGTAAAATGTTAGCGCAACCATGAATGATTTGACCTGTCCGACAAATGGGTTATGCAAGGCGGAAGAACCGGCCGAAAGCGCCACAGAGAAGGAAACGCAAAGATGAAGATGCAGTCATCCCTGGTGGCCCTGGCCATGTGCCTCATGATGCCATTCAGCGCCACGGCGCAGGCCACGACAGGCTCGATCCGCGATCAGGCTGACGCAAAGGCTGTGGCATTGGTCGGGCAAATGACGCTGGATGAAAAGGTCGATCAGCTGATGAACGTGGCTCCGGCCATACCGCGCCTCGGCATCCCGGCCTACAATTGGTGGACGGAATCGCTGCATGGCGCGATCGGTGCGGTGCCGACGACCAATTTCCCCGAGCCGATCGGCCTGGCGGCCACTTTCGATGCGCCGCTGATCCACGATGTCGCCGGTACGGTCAGCATCGAAGTGCGCGCCTTGCATACGCTGGGCCGTCAGACTGGCCATCTTGGCCATATCGGTACAGGTCTCGACACCTGGTCGCCCAATATCAACATCTTCCGCGATCCGCGCTGGGGCCGGGGCCAGGAAACCTACGGGGAGGACCCGTACCTCACCGCGCGCATGGCGGTGGCCTTCGTCACCGGCATGCAGGGGCCGAATGCGGATTTGCCCAATGTCATCTCGACGCCCAAGCACTTCGCCGTCCATAGCGGACCGGAGCCGACGCGCCATGTCGCCGATGTCTTCGTCTCGACGCACGACCTGGAGGACACCTATCTGCCCGCCTTCCGCGCCGCCATTGTCGAGGGGCACGCCAATTCGGTGATGTGCGCCTATAACAGCATCGACGGCCAGCCGGCGTGCGGCAGCGACCTGCTGCTGAAGGATCATCTGCGCGGTGACTGGGGCTTCCAGGGTTATGTCGTCTCCGATTGCGATGCGGTGACCGATATCTCCGAACACCACAAATACGCGCCCGATCCGGCCGCCGCGGTCGCCGTAGCCCTGAAGGCCGGGGTCGACAACGAGTGCAATACCCAGACGCTGGGCGATGTGCCGAACCTCGGCGCGCGCTACAGGGAAGCCTATCAACGCGGCCTGCTGGGCATGGGCGACATCGACCGCGCCCTGGTCCGGCTGTTCTCGGCGCGCTACCGCAATGGCGACTTGCCGGGCCTGCGCACGGATGCGCCCGAACCTGTGGCGGCCATCGGCACGGCGGAGCATCAGGCGCTGGCCCTGAAGACCGCCATCGAAAGCCTGGTGCTGCTCAAGAACGACGGCACCTTGCCCTTGAAGCCCGGCGCCAGGGTGGCGGTCATCGGGCCGCTGGCCGACGCCACGCGGGTCCTGCGCGGCAACTATTCCTCGCCGGCCAGCGCGCCGCCGGTGTCGGTTGTCGACGGACTGCGACAGGCGATGCCGCGGGCCAGGATCACGCTGGTGCCGTTCAGCGCCTCGATCACCGACGGCGATATCGTGCCGGCGTCGGCCTTCGTGACGCCGAAAGGCAGGCCCGGTTTGCAGGTCGATTATTACAATGCGGCGGCTTCCGGCTATGGGACGAAGCCCGTCGTTTCGCGCATCGAACCGGGACTGGTCTCCTCGGCCGATGCGATGAAAGAGGTTTCTGACCACCACAAGGTGACCTGGACCGGTTTCCTCATCGCTCCCGAAAGCGGCACCTATCGCATGGCCGTCACCGGCGTCATGGGCTCGGTCGATATCAACGGCAAGCCGGCCGTCAATGCCGACGCCTATTCGCATTGGGGTGAGCCGCTGGCACTGGTCGATGTCGTGCTGAAGAAGGGCCAGCGTTATCCGCTGCATTTCCAGACGGAAACCGGCGCCTCGGCCAATCCGGGCATATTCTGGAAGCGCATATCGACCGACGAGACGGCCGATCTCAAGGCCGGAACAGCGGATGCCGACGTCGTGCTGGCGGTCGTCGGCCTGACCTCCGACCTGGAAGGCGAGGAAATGCCGCTGAAGATCGACGGCTTTTCGGGCGGGGACAAGACCTCGCTCGACCTGCCGGCCGACCAGCTTCAGTTGCTGGAGCAGGCCAAGGCCCTCGGCAAGCCTTTGGTGGTGGTCACGATGAACGGCAGTCCCATCGATCTGCAATGGGCGAAGGACAATGCCGCCGCCATCGTCGAGGCCTGGTATCCCGGTCAAGCCGGTGGTGCTGCTGTCGGGCAGGTCCTGGCGGGGCAGGCCGATCCCGGCGGGCGCCTGCCGCTCACCTTCTACCACAGCCTGGACGACCTGCCGGCTTTCGACGACTACGGCATGAAGGGCCGCACCTATCGCTATTTCTCAGGCCAGCCGGTTTATCCCTTCGGTTACGGCCTGAGCTACACCAGCTTCGCTTATGACGGCCTCAGCGTTCAACCCGTGGACGGCGCGCCGGAAAAGGGCCTGCACGTCACGGTCAGCGTGCGCAACACCGGCAACCGCGACGGCGAGGAGGTGTCCGAACTTTACCTGACGCCGCCGGCCTTCGACGGCGCGCCGAGACTCGCCTTGCGCGGCTTCCAGCGGCTGTCGATGAAGCCGGGCGAAAGCCGGCAGGTCAGCTTCGACCTGTCGCCGCGCGACCTCAGCTTTGTCGATCGCGACGGCAATCGCAAGGTCATGCCGGGAAGCTATCGCCTGTCCGTCGGCTCAGGCCAGCCCGGCGACGGCGTCGCGCAACAGTCGGTGGACGTCAATCTGCCGGAAGAGGCGATCAGCGACATAGCAACGCAACCTTAGCCAAAATCGCCGCCGCTGAAACCCGCGATTAATGATTAACGGCCATAGTGCCGGGATCAAGTTTTACGTCGCGGGCCTTTTATGTTTCAGATTATCGGTATCGTCCTTCTTTTCGGCGCCGTCTTCGGCAGCTACCTGATTTCGGGCGGTAACATCGCGCCCGTCATCGAGGCCGCGCCGCACGAACTGATGTGTATCGTCGGCGCCGCCATCGCCGCCACCCTGATCGGCAACAGCCTGACCACCATCAAGGGTATCGGCGGCGGCTTCGGCAAGGTGTTCGGCGGTTCGAAATGGAAGGCCTCGGATTACCGCGACCTGCTCAGCCTGCTGTTCCTGCTGACCAAGACGATGAAGTCGAAGGGCGTGATCGCGCTGGAAAGCCACATCGAAAAGCCGCACGACAGCTCGATTTTCAAGCGCTTTCCCAAGATCTGCAAGGATCACTTCGCCACCGATTTCATCTGCGACACCCTGCGCATGATGACCATGAACCTGGAAGACCCGCACCAGGTCGAGGACGCCATGGAAAAGCAGCTGGAAAAGCATCACCACGAAGCCTTGATGCCCGGCCATGCCTTGCAGAACATGGCCGACGCCCTGCCGGCGCTGGGCATCGTGGCCGCCGTTCTCGGCGTCATCAAGACCATGGGCTCGATCACCGAGCCGCCGGAAATCCTCGGCGCCATGATCGGCGGCGCGCTGGTCGGCACCTTCATGGGCGTCTTCCTGGCCTATGGCATGGTCGGTCCCTGCGCCACGCGCATGAGCGCCGTGGTGGACGAGGAGGGCGCCTTCTACAAGATCATCCAGTCGGTGCTGGTGGCTCACCTGCACGGCAATGCGGCGCAAATCTCGGTCGAGATCGGCCGTGGCTCGATCCCGTCCGAATCGCAGCCGAGCTTCCTCGAGATGGAAGAGGCGCTGAACAATATTCCGGCGGAAGCGGCTTAACCTGTCGCTGCGCGGCAGGTTAAGCATTTTTGTGCGCTCAGGCGCCGCGCGGGCTTACGCGCAAACGTGCGCGGCGGCCAAGATACCGGACTGGCGCCCTTGCCGGACCTCAGGCGGTCGGAATGATTCGCGGTTTTGGCCATGCCGTTGGCCATTTCGCCCCCTGGCGGGCCGGAAAAGTGTTAATAGCGGCCTCGAATTCCTCCTTTTTGATGAAAAAATCACGCATTTCCGGCGCAGTGATCACAGTTTTGTGAAATAGCCCCTTGCGAGACTCAAGCGTTTTCGGTATGACTGATTTGTGGGCGTAGGTATGCAATCCTGACGCTCTAACGTTAGACATAAGGATTGGATCCATGACCTCCAAAATCATCCGCACGGCCCTGATCGCCGCCGCCGCCGTCGCCGCCATCTCGGTCGCCGCCTGCACCCCGAAGCCCGCCGACACCGACGCTTCGGCTTCGGACGCCGCTCCGATGGCCGCTGACACGACCTCGGATTCGGCCATGGCTCCGGCTGCCGACACCTCGGCTTCGCCGGCTGCTGCCGCTGCTTCGAACTAATCTTTCGCTCCTTCAGGAGCACGGATTTGGAAAAGGGTCGCGTTCGCGCGGCCCTTTTTTATTGCCCGCGACGGGACTAAGATGGATTCGATCCGCCAGGAGCCTGTCATGAACCCCACCCGTTTCCGCCTTATCGTTCTTGCCGCCGTGGCCTGCGCCGCCATCGCCGCCTGTTCGCCCAAGCCGGCGGCCGACGCCTCGGCCTCGGCTGCCACCGATGACGGCGCCACCGTGCCGGCCGACGCCACCGCCGCCGCCGACAGCCAGGCCGCGCTGGATGCCGCCATGGCGGCTTCGCCGACGGCCGTGCCGGCGCCGTCTTCCGATTCCGCTTCAAGCTAATCCTTGGATAGCGATCCCCAGCTTGCCTTTGCCGAAGACGGCAGCCCGCGTTCTGGGCGGTTCGGCGACATCTACTATTCCCTGCAGGACGGCCTGGCCGAAGCGCGTGCCGTCTTTTTGCGCGGTTGCCGCCTGCCCGGGGACTGGGCCGGCTGGGGCGATTTCACTGTCCTGGAACTTGGCTTCGGCACCGGACTGAACATCGCCGCCCTGATGCAGGCGTGGACGCGCCATCGGCCTGAAGGCGGCCACCTGCATGTCTTTTCGATCGAAGGCTTCGTCATGGCGAAAGACGAGGCGGCGCGGGCGCTTTCGACGTGGCCGGAACTGGCGGAGTTTGCCGAAGCCTTGCTGGCGCAATGGCCAAAAGCAAGGCGCGGCTTTCATTACATGGATTTCCCGCAATGGGGAGTCAGCCTGACCCTGGGCCTGATGGACGTCAGGCCAGCGCTGGCGGCGTGGCGGGGAAAGGCCGATGCCATCTTTCTCGATGGCTTTTCGCCGGCGCTCAATCCCGACATGTGGTCGTCGGATATCCTGGCAGCGGTCGCCGGGCACGCGCGGCCAGGCGCGCGGCTGGCCACCTTTACCGTGGCCGGGCACGTACGGCGCGGGCTGGAAGCGGCCGGGTTCATGGTGCGCAAATGCCCCGGCTTCGGCCGCAAGCGTGAACGGCTGGAGGCCTTGTTCACGCCCGATCACGGATACGCGATACCGTTCAGGCCGAAGCGGATCGCCATCGTCGGCGCCGGCATCGGCGGTTGCGCCCTGGCCCACCAGGCACGGGCCTTGGGGCTCACGGCCGACCTTTTCGACGCCGAAGCGGCAGGGGCGGGGGCTTCGGGCAATGTCGCCGCCCTGGTGACGCCGCGCCTCGACGCCGGTGATAACGCCATCTCGCATCTCTACGCCGACGCCTTCGCCTACAGCGCCGCGCTTTATCGCCGCCTGTGCCCGGAGGCGATCCTAGGCCAGGGGGTCCACCAGGCGGCGATGACAGCAAAGGATCCGTCGCGCTTCGCCCGCATCGCGGCGCAGGATGGCTTTGCCGCCGGCGACCTGTCGCTCTATGCCGCCGGCGCTGTGGCCGACATGCCGGAAAGCCACGGCATCAGCCTCAATACGGCCCTATGGATCCGGCCCGAAGCGGTCTTGGCGACCTTGTTGCAGGGCCAGGCGCCGATACGGGCGCGCATCGTTGGCCGGGACAGCCGCTATCTTCGCGATGACCAGGGCCGGAGCCATGGACCGTACGATGCCGTCATTCACGCCTGTGGCGAAGGCATTTTCGATATGGCCGATCATCGCGCGCGCTATGACCTGCGGCCGGTGCGCGGCCAGGTCGAGGTCGCCGCCGGCGATCCGCCGGCGAGCGCGCTCAGCTGGGGCGGTTATGCGGTCCCTTTGCCGGGCGGTTTCGTCTTCGGCGCGACGCACGAACGCGACGACCGGGGCATCGAGGTGCGCGCGGCCGACCGCGCCCGCAACATGGCCAGCCTCAGCCAGGCCATGCCAGGACGGGCGGCGGCCGTGGCCACGAGCGCCTTGCGGTCGCGCGCCCGCATCCGGGTGATGACGCGCGATTATCTGCCGGTGGCGGGGCCGGCGCATGACGGCACCTGGCTGCTGACCGGGTTGGGGGCGCGTGGATTTTGCCTGGCGCCGCTGCTGGCCAGGGCGCTGCTGGCGGACATCCTCGGGGCGGCGTCACCCTTGCCGGCGGTCGCGAAAAATTTACTGCATCCGGCGCGCCTGGTTGCACCTTTGGCGCCGTAAAAGGCATTAAGGAACAAGGTTCTCACGAAGGTCGTTCATCTGCCGTTCAGCTTGATGGGCGCACCTTTCCCGCCGATTTCGGAGGCCGTCATGAAAACGTCCGCGCTTCTCGTCACACTCGCCATTCTCGGCGCCGGCCTGGGTTCGATCACCCTGGCCTCGGCCATGTCCAGCAAGCCGGGCAACGCGCCTTCCGTTGCCGGCGATCGCTATCGCTGTTTCGACAGCGACTTCATTCGTGGTTTCCAGACCGACGGCGACCAGAAGGTGATCATCACCTCTGACCAGAACCAGGCGTACGAATTGACCTTGGGGGGCGCCTGCATCGGCATCGATACCTCGTTCATGATCGGCGTGCGGCCGCGCATGGGCTCGACGGAAATCTGCGGCCCGTTCGACGCCGATATCCTGTATAATGACAATGGCGGCCTTCATCCGCACCAGGAATGCCCCATCACCAATGTCCGCCATCTGCAGGGTGACGAAGCCGCGCCCTATGTCAGTACGCCACGCGGCGGCGCGTCGTCTTCGTCGTCGCGCTGAAAACCATAAAATGCAAGGAGACCAGGCATGAGCAAGAGATTCACCCCGACCGGCGCGGGTTTCGCCGCCGCCGGACTGCTGGCGGGCGGGCTGTTGCTGGCCGGTTTCGCCCACGCGCCGGACGATCGCGACAGCCGCGACACCTCGACCCGCGTGGCGCCGCGTTGCCTCGATTCCCAGCATATCGGCCGCAAGCACGTGGTCGACGCCAATACGCTGCTGGTCTATGACGACTGGGGCAATGCCTACAAGCTCGACATCGGCGGGCCGTGCCGCAACATGGACGACTGGTCGCACATCGGCTTCGAGTTCGAGGGCGGCGACCAGATCTGCGGAGCGCACGACGCCAAGATTCTCTACTCGAAGTTCGATGAGCCGCCGGTGCGTTGCCTGATCAACGGCGTCCATCCGCTGACCAAGGCGGAAGCCAGCAGCCTCGATCCGGATGACCGGGGCTAGAGGAAAACCGAGTCGTCGCTGCCCTTGCGCGCTTGGCTGAGGCGCGCGGCATCCTCGCAGACCTGCAGGATGTCGTCGTAATGGAACGGCTTGGGCAGCAGGAAGTCGACCTTGGCGCGCCTCGCCTTGTTGAGCATGGCGCTGGCGGCGAGCGGTTCGTCGCGGCGGCCGGCGGTCATGATGGCGATCGGCGTTTTTGGCGCCAGGCGGCGGAAGATTTCGAGGTGTTCCAGTGTGTTGCTGCCGCCGACAAAGACATCGAGGACCAGCAGGTCAAAGGTGCGGTTCTTCAGTTCGGTGACCGCGGCGGCCTGGTCGGCGGCGGAAACGGGCATATAGCCGGCGCGTTCGAACAGCTTGCCGATGATGACGGCCTGGGTGGAGCTGTCTTCGAGGATGAGGACGGACTTTGACATGCGGGCGCGGAACTGAAAACGATTGCGTAAACATGATGATCCTATCTGGCCAAGGTTAAGGCGCGCTTTAAGGCGCCGTGATCCGGCTGAAATTATTGACGAGGTGAGGACCGTGAAACCCAGGATGAACCTTAAGCGCGTCGTGCCGTTCGCCTTTGCCGTGGGCGGCGCGGCTGTGGCCCTGGTGGCGACCGCGTCGCTGGCCCGTGACGACCAGGATCGCGGCCGCGGCCGCGATGTGGCGCCCGACCAGTGCGTTTCGGCGCCGCTGGACGACACCAGGATCATCGACAGCCGCACCCTTTATGTCGATGACTATCGCGGTCATGCCGTGCTGCTGCATATGGGCAGCGAGTGCCTGAACAGTTTCCACGACGCGGTTGGCCTCAAGTTTCTTGGCGCCGAGCGCATCTGCGGGCCTATGGACGTCGATGTCACCGACTCGGTCCTCACCATGCCGACGCCGTGCCTGATCGATTCGGTCGAGGCGCTGGACAAGGACCAGGCCAAGGCCTACCGCAACGGCAAATAAGGCTTCGGATGGCGCGAAGAGGACGCGCGTGTTTCCACTTTCCGGCGAATGCAGTAAGCTGCTGCCGGGTTCAGCAAAGGAGAGTTCCTCATGCGCGTTAAAGTCTCCACCATGTTCGGTGGCCTGGCCGTGGCCGCCGCACTTGCCGCCAGTTTCGCGGCCCTGCAAAGCCGGGCCGACGATTCGGACCGCTATGCCGATCGGGGCCGCCCGGCGGCGCAGTGCGTCTCGACGCCGCTGAAAGGCAGCCGCGTTATCGACGAACGCACGATCGTGGTCGATGACTGGCACGGCAACGCCGCCGTGCTCAACCTGACCGGCCCCTGCCTCGACAAGCATACCTGGGGCGTCCACATCAAGCTGGTGGGCATCCAGGACGAAATCTGTCGCGCCGACGACGTCGATGCCGTCGCCGACACAAGCCCCGGCGCGGTTGGCGTCTGCGCCGTGCGTTCGGTTGAATTGCTCAGCCGTGCCGACGCCGAAGGCCGCGCGCCCGGCCGGGGGGCGTGGTAGGCGGTCAGGCCTGCTGCGTGTAATCCGCGAAGCCCAGGTTGACCTGGGGAATGGTGCGGGCATTGCGTTCGAAGACGCCAATGCCTTCGCGTGATCCGGTGACGTTCGTGGTATTGCCCTCGATCGTCGTCAGCTTGGTGCCGGCGACACCGGCGACGATGCCCATGTGACCGTTGCCCTGGCCGGTATCGAGAAAGAAGACGAAGCCCGGCTTGATCAATTCCGGCGCGTTTGCCGCCTGGTTGGGCGTATAGCGAAGGTGCTTCGCCTGGCCGGCCATTTGCCAGGTTTCGAGAACACCGGCGGATTTCGGCGCCGGATTGCTCTTGCCGGTTTTCACCGCGGCTTCGTCGAAGCACCAGTAAACGAAGGCCGCGCACCACGCATAGTGATGGCCGACCGGATTGAGACCGACGCGCTTCAGGAATTCGTCGACCATAGGCCCGCGATTGCTGCCGAGCGGATCTTCCATGACCCCGACCTGGGCACGGGCGAGATTGATGACTTCGGCCAGATAATTGCCCGCCGGAACGGGGGCGGGGGTCACGGCTTCGCGGAACAGGGCGGCCCAGGTCATCGGGCCGACGGTGCCGTCAACCTCCAGCGGCTGGCCGGAATCGTCGAAGCTGCGCGCCTGGAACAGTCGGACCGCCGCGTCCGTCGACGGGCCAAATCCGCCGTCGACGGCAAGATCCTTCCCGGTCGCGTCACGTACGCCCAGATCGTGCAGGCGTTGCTGAATTTTGCTGACGTCCGCGCCTGAACTGCCGGCGCGAAGAACCTTGCCTGGATACATGTAAGCCTCCCCGAATTCTGAAAACCGTGTCAACGAACACGGTTCTCAGTACTGCAGGCGGATACCCTTGTCACGGGAATTTTGGGGAATGCAAGTTTTGCGTCAGGCGCGGCTTTAGTCGTTGTCCATCTTGAGGGCGGCGATGAAGGCTTCCTGCGGGATTTCGACTCGGCCAAACTGCCGCATCTTCTTCTTGCCTTCCTTCTGCTTTTCCAGAAGTTTCTTTTTCCGTGTGGCGTCGCCGCCGTAGCACTTGGCGGTCACGTCCTTGCGCAGGGCGCGCACGGTTTCGCGGGCGATGATGCGGCCGCCGATGGCGGCCTGGATCGGGATGACGAACAGGTGCTGCGGGATCAGGTCCTTCATCTTCTCGCACATGCCGCGGCCGCGCATTTCGGCCCGGTCACGGTGGACCAGCATGGAAAGCGCATCGACCGGTTCGGAATTGACCAGGATCGACATCTTGACCAGGTCGCCCTCGCGATAGCTTTCGATGGTGTAGTCGAAGGAGGCGTAGCCCTTGGACACCGACTTCAGGCGGTCGTAGAAGTCGAAGACGACCTCGTTGAGCGGAAGGTTATAGACCGCCATGGCGCGGCTGCCGACATAGGTGAGATCGACCTGTTCGCCGCGCCGGTCCTGGCACAGCTTGATGACCGCGCCGAGATAATCGTCGGGGCAGAAGATGGTCGCCTTGATCCACGGCTCCTCGATGTGGTCGATCTTGACCGGATCGGGCATGTCGGCGGGATTGTGCAGGTGGATGCGGTCGCCGTTGTTCATGTAGATTTCGTAGACGACCGATGGCGCCGTGGCGATCAGGTCGAGATTGAACTCGCGCGACAGCCGCTCCTGGATGATTTCGAGGTGGAGCAACCCCAGGAAGCCGCAGCGGAAGCCGAAGCCCAAAGCCGCCGAGGTCTCCATCTCGTAGGTGAAGCTGGCGTCGTTGAGGCGCAGGCGGCCGACCGCGGCGCGCAGGTCTTCGAAATCGGCGGCGTCGACCGGGAAGATGCCGCAGAAGACGACCGGCTGGACTTCCTTGAAGCCCGTCATGGCGTGGGCGGTCGGCTTGCGTTCGTCGGTGATGGTGTCGCCGACGGCGGCGTCGGACACTTCCTTGATCTGGGCGGTAAAGAAGCCGACCTCGCCCGGCCCCAGTTCGGCGACGTCGGTCGCCTTGGGCAGGAAGACGCCGAGCTTGTCGACCTTGTAGGTGGCGCCGGCGTTCATCAGCTTGATCTGCTGGCCGGGCTTCATATGGCCGTCGAAGACACGCACCAGCACGACGACGCCGAGATAGGCGTCGTACCAGGCATCGACGAGGAGCGCCTTGAGCGGCGCGGCGGCATCGCCTTTCGGCGCCGGCAAACGCGTGACCACGGCTTCGAGCACGTCCTCGATGCCGATGCCGGACTTGGCCGAGCACAGGACGGCGTCGGACGCATCGAGGCCGATGACGTCCTCGATCTGGGCGCGGACGCGGTCGGGCTCGGCGGCCGGCAGGTCGATCTTGTTGAGGACGGGGACGATTTCGTGGTTGTTGTCGATGGCCTGGTAGACATTGGCCAGGGTCTGGGCCTCGACACCCTGCGACGCGTCGACGACCAGGATCGAGCCTTCGCAGGCGGCCAGGCTACGCGAGACTTCATAGGCGAAGTCGACGTGGCCGGGGGTATCCATCAGGTTCAGGGTGTAGGTCTTGCCGTCGTGGGCCTTGTAGCTGAGGCGGACAGTCTGGGCCTTGATGGTGATGCCGCGTTCGCGCTCGATCTCCATGTTGTCGAGCACCTGTTCCTTCATCTCGCGCGCGGTAAGCCCGCCGGTGAACTGGATCAGCCGGTCGCTCAGGGTGGATTTGCCGTGGTCGATGTGGGCGACGATGGAGAAATTGCGGATCAGGGACGGGGCGGTGCTCATGCGCGCAGGCCGTAGCATGATGCGCCGCGAAAGGCAAAGGCGGGCTGTGGCCGGATTAATGCATCTGATGCGCCGGGTTCTGCTCGGTAGGAACGGGTTTGTTGGGCGGGCCGCCCATGGTTGAGCAGGCGGCGAGGGCAATTGTTGCGAGAAGCAGTGAAAGAGTGCAGATGCGGGTCATGGAAAACTTCCAGGTCGGGTCCGGGATCGAACCTTCTGGAAAGACTACGCGTCCGCGCCGGTTATGGATGTTGCGTGAGTGATTTCAGGGCGAGATCGTCGCGAAGTCGACACTTGGCATCTCAAATACACAGGTCGTGTCGAGCGGGGCTGTGGGGTCGCGGAGGAAGGCCATCTCGATCGTGCCGCCGCAGCGGTTGAAGCCGGCGCCGTGGCTCTTGCCCGGCATCAGCACGAAGCGGGCATTGGGAAGATTGGCGGCCATGGCGCGCGCCCATTGCGGCGGGGTGTCAGGGTCGAACTCGCCGGACAGAACAAGAATTGGCACGTCGCTTTTGACCGGGGCGTTTTCGCGGGAGTCGGCGGCCTTGACGTTCCACGCCTTGCACATGGCAGTCGAGGCGGTGCGTTCGTCTATATGGCCGAGGCCCCAATGAGCGGCGGTCTGGTCTTCGACCTGAACAGCGTTTTCGAAGGGCATTTCCTCGCTGCACCACACCGAGAGCCTGAGGCCCCAGGTGAAACCGGACGGACCCTGGTTGTCCTTGACCAAGGCGGCCAGGCGGTCGGTCTTGCCGTGATACGCGTCTTCGATGATCGCCGGAATCTGGCCGATCTGACTGGTGTTGTGCAGGTCGGCGTAGATGGCGTCGACCACGATGGAACCGTCGACGATGACCGGTTTGTTGTCCGAACCCATGATCGCCGGCGTCAAGACCAGCGGCTTATTCGTGGCCCTGGCGACGAGGGCGTGGAAATCGGCTTCCAGGTCAGGGTAGGCGCGATGACAGGCGGGCGTGACCGCGCAACCGTCGAAGACGGCGTTCAGCGCCCGCGTCAGGTTGGCCGAGGCGCTTTCGTCGAAATCGGCTTCGGGCGGCAAGACGGAATCGAGGATGACGCTCTTGATGCCTTGGGGATGGTCGCGCAGATAGGTGAGGGCCAGGCGGGTGCCATAGGAATGGCCGAAGACGTTCCATTTTTGAATGCCGAGCGCCACGCGTAGGTCTTCGATATCCTGGGCGGTTTCGGCCGAGGTATAGCCGTCGAGGTCGGCGCCTTCAGCGGTCAGATCGGCGCGGCATGTGGCGGCGGCCCTGGCCAGGACGGCATCGGCGTCTCTTGCGTGATGACCGGCGGAAATTTCGCCCTTGATGGCGTTGATGCCGGGGCAGTCGAGCGGCGAACTGGAATATTTCGCGCCGCGCGGTTCGAGGAGGATATAGTCGCGGTCGTCGAGGAAGGGGTTGTTTTTGCCGGAAGTCTGGCGCGTTGACGTACCGCCGGGGCCGCCGGGCAGGAAGATAACCGGATCGGGGGCTGGCGTGGCGGTGCGGGCGCGGAAGATTTCGACGGCAAGTGTAATGGTCCGGCTGTCAAGTTTGTCGCGGTTTTCGGGTACGGTCAACTGGCCGCAGTCGATCTTTTCGTCGGCGGCCACGGCGACCGGGCACGGGGCGGGCGTATAGGTGGCCGCCTGGGCGACGCCGGCGATGGATAATAGGACGGCGGCGATAAACAGACTGCGCATGAAGGGCTCCGTTGGCCGCACGGGAAGCCCGAACCGCGCCTTTGTCAAGCGGCGTTCGACATGCTAGCCTGGGTTGCACGAATGGAGGTTGTCATGATGAGAGCTTGTTTATTGGCGTTGACCCTTATGCCGCTGGCGGCGCAAGCCGGAGAAACCGTCACGGTTAAGCCGCAGCCGATCCCGGATGAGGTCAGCGTTCAGGCCTGGGTCCAGGTGAATTGCGTGGTAGGGGATGACCTGACGGCCGGCAACTGCACTGCCGTCGATCCCAAGGGGGTAACCGACGCGCAGGTCCGCAAGGCCGTGAAGAACGCGACAGGGGCCTATATGCGAGGTGCCAAGCCCGGCCAGACGATCACCCTGATGATCCAGGTCGAAGCCTGAGGCTGAGCCAGACGGGAAGCGCGCAGGTCCTCGCGAGATCGTGCGCGGCCATACCGAAACGTCGCTTTGTCAAGGCCATGGCGCCATGCTAGGATTCTTGCGGGGCACGGAAGGATGACGGTGATGATCAGAGTTTGTGCATTGGCCCTGGTTCTGTTGCCGCTGGCGGCTCAGGCGGGCGAAACCACCCAGCCTATTCCCAACGCGACTACGGTGACGGTGGCCGTCAACCTGGAATGCACGGTCCAGCCCGACATGACGGTCAAGGACTGCATGGTCACCAACGGCAACGCGGTCAGCGAAAGCGACGCCATGGACGCCGTTCACGCCATCGAGGCCAAGAGTACGCCGGTGCCGAGCGGCAAGCCAGGCGACAAGGTGCATATCACCATGAAGCTGGATCACGAATCGTAAGTTAAGCGGCCCCCTCCGTCATCGACTAGCTTTCTCCATGAGAAAGCGTCGCGATGCCACCTACCCGCTAAAGCAGCGGAGGAGATGTGGTTCAGGATTTCGGCACGAATACCGTATCGACGACGTGGACGACGCCGTTCTGCTGGCTGATGTCGCCGGTGGTGATGTGGCCGGTATGGCCGTTCTCGTCGGTCAGGGTGACGCCGCCCGACGCGGCGATGGTGGCGGTAAGCGTGCAGCCGCCCAGGGTTTTCAGGGCATAGGCGCCGCCGTTCTGCGCCGCCAGCTGTTGCAACTGCGCGACCGAGGTGAGGCCGGTGACGGTATTGCAGTCGATCAGGTGCGACAGCCGGCCCTTGTCGTTCATCAGGGCATCGCGCTGGTCGGCCGGCAGGGCGGCAAAGGCGGCATCGGTCGGGGCGAAGACGGTGAACGGGCCGGGACCGGCGAGGACGCCGTCGAGGCCGGCCGTCTGGACCGCCGTGACGAAGGTGTCGTGGTCGCCCGAAGCCTTGAGGTTCTCCAGCACGGTCTTCGACGGAAACATCTGCGCGCCGCCGACCGTTGGATCCTTGACGGCGTCAGTGGCGCAAGCCGACAGGCCAAGCAGCAGGATGAGAGCGTAAAGGCGCATGGCGATCCCTTGGACGATCCTTTTGGAACTCTAGCCTAGGGTCGGGTCGCTGGTTTTGGGATGTGTTTTGTGATTAGCTTTGTCAGGACTTTATAAATGCGGCAGTGCGGAGGAAATACATGAAACGCGTACTTCTGGGGGTGGGCCTTGCCTGTGGGTTGGCAACGGCGGCGGCATCCCGACAGCCCGAAGCGCCGCCGGCGTTGACCCCTTCCGCGCCTCCACCCGTCATTACAGAGCAAACCCGTGTCTATACACAGACGGATGTGCCAAAGGGTCCGCTTGGCGATACCTACCCGGAGCGGGCTGCCGATGCCGATATCGAAGGAATGGCCGTCATCAATTGCCAGGTTGGCGACGATGGCGGGCTGACGCGCTGTGTGGTTGAACAAGAAAACCCGAAAGGATATGGTTTTGGCGCCGCGACGGCCCGCATATTCCTGAAATCTGCTCATGCTCAGCCCGGCAATTTTACGGCCGGAGACTGGCACCGCTTTACCTATACGTGGACGCTTAATCGCTAGTTGTTGAAGAGCCTGAGATCGACCGCGTCGCCCATGGCCTTGTAGCCGGCCGCCGAGGGGTGAAGATGGTCGCCGCAGTCATAGGCGGCCAGCAGGTGATCGGGCGCGGCCGGATCGCGGACCACGGCGTCGAAGTCGATGACGGCGTCGAAATGGCCGGCGGCGCGGATCCAGGCATTGACGGCCTGGCGGTCGGCTTCGACGGCGGCGTTGGGGTGGTAGTAATCCGAGCCGACGAAAGGCGTGATGGTAGCGCCGTAGATTTTCAGGCCGTGGGCGTGGGCGCGATCGATGGCCTGCTGGTAGGCGGACGTGATGCCCGCGACCACCGCCTGGTGCTCGGCCGGCGTCAGGTCACGTTCGCGGCTGTCCTTGCCAAGGTCGTTGACGCCTTCGAACAGGATGACGTACTTCACGCCGGCCGGGGCCAGCACGTCGCGGTCGAAACGGGCCAGAACATTGGGGCCGAGGCCGTCGGTGGTCATGTGGTTGCCGCCGATGCCGTAATTGACCACCGACAGGTTGAGGCCGAGCGTGCGCCGCGCCAGGGCGTCGGTCCAGCGGTCGTTGCCGTTGGTGGTGGCGCCGTGGCCGTCGGTGATCGAATCGCCCAGCGCCACGATGGCGGCGCCCGCGCCGGCCCTGACGTCGACGGCGGAGATATCGAACCAGTGGTCGAAGGTCTTTGGGGCATCGAGCGTGGTGTCGGCGACGTGGTCGCCATGGACGAGGTAGGAGGTGGCGCGCGAACCGGGATGGCTGGTTTCCTGGGCCGGCGGCGTGGCGATATGGTAGCTGATGGCAAGGTCGGAGGCGGCGGGCAGGGCGGTGTCGACCACGTCCGACAGGTATTCGGCGCCGGGCGGGATGGTGACCTGCTGGACGCCCGAGAAAGTGAGGGGGCGGTCGCTGCCGACGACGATATCGGACGAGGCCGGCGAGGCGGCTGCAGCGATGTGGACCGAGGTCAGGGTCAGGGCGGTGGTGCCGAAGGCGTTGGACAGGCGGACGCGAAAGGCGGTGCCGCCGATCGAGGTATGGACGATCTGGCGCACGGTGGCGTCGGTCAGGTCGTCGGGCGACAAGGCATTACCCGGCTCGGGGATCTGCTGCGCCGTGGCCCAGGTGGCGACCCAGACGGGCGCCTGTGTCGGCTTGGCGGCGATGTGACGGCGCGCTTCGGCGGCGGGCGCCGCGATGGCGGCCGCGCAGGCCAGGGCGATGGCCGCTGTCTTGAGGTTCATGTTCCACTCCCTGTTTTGCGTTACCGCTACCATGTGCCGGCGCGTTCGCCAAGGGGCGGGAAAAAGACCCCGGATGCCATGGGCTGGTATCGCATCCGGGGCAAGGTGACCGTCGCGCCCGGATGGCTTTGAGCCGTCTCGGGCGTGGCGGTGTCTCGAAAGGACGGTGGCGGGCGCCGGTTGTCTTGCCGGGCGCAGCGTGAGGCTAACCGCGTTATCCTGCCGGGCCGATACGGACGCGGGCGTGATTTGATAGGTATTCGGTAAAGGCGTAAGGGATGGTGTCGGGAGGAACGCACCATGCTCAGCCACGAATCCTTGTGCGCCATGGCGCTGGAATTGCCGGGGACCGAACCGGGCACGGCCTGGGGGCAATCCGTGGTCAAGGTCGGCAAGACGTCGCTGTTCTTCTGGAATCCGCAATGGCAGGCGGCGGTGTTCGGCGTCGACTTCGATACGCGCGACTTCCTGATCGAGGCGGACCCGGCCACCTTCTTCACCACCAACCATCATCGCAACTATCCGTGCGTGCTGGCGCGGCTGGAAACGGTGGACGAGGACTGGGTGCGCGAACAACTGAAACGCGCCTGGCGGGCGAAGGCGCCGAAAAGGCTGCAAAAACAGTACGAAGAAACGCTGAAATAGGCGTTGACCCTCACGCGGCGTGAGGGACTATCACGGTCTCCGTTGAAGATGAGGAGCGTGTTTTGACCCGGTATACCGTCAAGCAACTGGCCGTGCGCGCGCGGATTTCCGTTCGTACCCTGCACCATTATGACGAGATCGGACTGTTGAAACCCGCCTTCGTCGGCAGCAACGGCTACAGATACTACGAACAGCCACAGCTCGACCGGCTTCAGAGGATACTGATGTATCGCGACCTCGGCATGGCGTTGGAGCAGATACGTCCGCTCCTCGACGCATGCGATGCCGATCTTGCCGACGCCCTGCGTTCCCATCGCGGGCGGCTGGCCGAACGTCTGCGCAGCCTTCAGGACCTGCTAAGCGTGATTGAAACGACGCTGCGGCGCATCGATGGAGACGACAACATGACCGACTACCCCAACATCTGGAAATCGGAGGCCAAGACCACCGAATACAAGCAATGGCTGATGGAACGCTACAGCGAAAAGGTCGACAGCGAGATGGCGGGCACGCGCCGCCGCCTTATCGCCATGGCGCCGGAGGAACGCATGGGCCTCAAGGAGCAGCGCGAGGCATGGGAGGTGGACCTGGTGGCGGCGTTCAAGGCCGGCATGACGGTGGAAGCGCTGGCGGCGTCCGACCTGCTGAACCAGCACCGCGACATGACGGCCGCCGTGACGGGCGTGCCGACAACGCCCCAGCGTTATGCCATGGCAGCCGATGTTTTCCTTGGTTTCGCCGACTATCGCGACCATTTCGAGGGCCTGGCGCCCGGCCTGACCGAATGGCTGGTCTCGGGCATGAAGGCGTGGGCGTCAATATCGGCTTAAGGATTAAGGCGGGCCGCCCATAAAGCGGCCCCATTCGCGCCACAGGCGACTGTCATGGTGCCGTCATGGGAGCGGCTCCGGGGATTCGTAAATCCGCCATTAACCTTGCGGGCCGTATGTACTCCCTTGAGCCGTTAAGGAGTCGTCCATGTCCCAGTCCTTGCAACGCCGCCAGTTCCTGATGGCCAGCGCGGCGGCCGCCGCCTTTCCGTTCCTGGGCGGGATCGCCCATGCGCAGGATCAAACCGGCGCTCCGGTCCAGGACGCGACCAATCCGCCGCCCGAGCAGGGCAATGATCCGTCCTATCGCTATTACACCAAGGACGAAATCCTGACCGCCGGGTCGAACTTCCTCGGCGTCACGGTCGAAGCCCTGGGTGGTGCGCTGGAAAAGATTTTCGGCGATTACGGCGACCACCCCACGGCCTATATCGCCGGCGAGGAAGCTTCGGGCGCCGTCGGCATCGGCCTGCGCTACGGCAAGGGCAACCTGTTCATGAAGGACGAGGCCGAGCCGACGCACATGTACTGGCAGGGGCCGTCGATCGGTTTCGACACCGGCGCCAATGCGTCGCGCGTCTTTACCCTGGTCTATAACCTGCGCGAGCCGATCTTCATGTGGCGGCGCTTCCCCGGCGTCGAAGGCTCGGCCTATTTCATCGGCGGGCTTGGCATCACCTACCAGCGCGCCGAAGGCATCGTGCTGGCGCCGATCCGTGCCGGCGTCGGTTTCCGGCTGGGCGCCAATGTCGGCTATATGAGCTTCTCGAAAAAACGCCGCATCTTCCCGCTCTGAGCCCCCCGTTCCCGGGTATCGCCAAGCACTTTCTTGCCTTATTGTGTCGGCCGTGACACAAGGTTAACAGGCATGGAGGCGGCGATGAAAAAACTCATCAGGACGGCGTCGGTTGTGGGGCTGCTGTGTGGCGGAGCGGTGCTCCTGGCGGGGTGTTATGAATCCGACGGTTCCATCGTTTCGGATTACGAAAGCATCATGCCGCTGAAGACCGGCCATTATTGCCAGTACGACTTTCTCGACGAACAGCGCACCTGGGACACCACCTGCCATGACGTGACGATCGCCAGCCCGTCGGCCAATACCTATGTCGTCACCGACAGCGATGCCAGCACAGTCTATACCGTGCATATCGACGGCAAGCCGCTGGAAAGCGGCGACCTGGCCGGCAACTATATCACCGAAGCGTGCTGGGACGACGCCACCGACGGCAAGGGCTGCTATGTCGGCACGATCAAGGTCTTCGACAACCAGACCTTCCACTGGGTCTATCCGGCCTGTTCGTCGCCCGACGACGGCGCCGCGGCGGCCGACCCGTGCCGTATCGACAGCGAAGCGACGGCGCGCTCGGAATTCCTCAACGCTGCGCGCTGGAGCACCGACGACCTGCGCAAATATGTGTGGCAGGCGGCTTTGTAAGGTTCTAGACGCGGATGCGGCGGCCGTCGCGGGAACTGAGGAAGCCGGCTTCGATCAGGCTCATGACGTTCAGCGCATCTTCCGCGGGTACGGGGTTCGGGCCGGAGCCTGCAATCGCCGCCGCGATGGCTTCATAATAGGCGAGATAGTTGCCGGGCGTGGCCGTAATCGCTTCCGGTTTTCCTGAAATGTCGCCTTCCGCCGGCGTGAAGACGGCGTCCTCGATATCGACGCCCCAGCCAGGTTCGCCGGGGATGCGCCCGGCCTTCAGCATGTTTTCCTGGATATCCATGCCGTACTTGACGAAGGCGCCGCGCGTGCCCTGGACCTCGAAGGCCGGGCCGGGCGCGGTGGTCAGCATCGACGAATGCAGGATGACGCGCAGGTTATTTTGGCCGCTGCCATAGCCCAGCGTCACGTGGAAAAAATCGTCTGTCCGCGCGCCCGGGCGCTGGGCGGCGATATCGGCGTCGATCCACGCGGGCCAGCCCCACAGGCTCAGCGACTGGTCAAGCAGGTGCGAACCGAGATCGTACCAGATGCCCGAGCCCGGGCCAGGCCGCTCGCGCCAGCGATCGCGGACGACGGGCCGCCAGCGGTCGTAACGCAGGACGACCTGGGCGATGTCGCCCAGCCGCTCGCGCGTGGCCTGAAAGGTCAGGTAGTTCGAATCCCAGCGCCGGCAGTGGAAGACCGACAACATCCTGCCGGCGCGTCCGGCGTGATCGATCAGGGCCTCGCCTTCGGCGACCGACAGGCAAAACGGCTTGTCGATCACCACGTGCTTGCCGGCAGCGAGCGCGGCATGGGCCTGGGCCGCGTGCAGGTCGTTGGGCGTGGCGATGACGATGAGATCGATGGCCGGATCGGCAAGCGCGGCTTCCAGCTTTGCCGCGACTTTCATTTCCGGATAGTCGGAATGAATGGCTTCTGGGCGCGTGCTGACGATGGTGTCGAGGGCCAGACCCCGGGCAGCGCGGATCAGCGGCGCGTGGATGGTCTTGCCGGCATAGCCATAGCCGGCCAGGGCGGCTTGAATTTTATGTTTTTCCGCCATTTTTTGCCTCTGCCAGACTCAAATGGGATACTTCAGCGTGACGAAAAATGGCTCAGGCATAGTTGAAGCTAACCGAGATGCGCACGTCGTCGGCGATGTTGATCGGTACTTCGTGACGCAGCCAGCTTTCCCACAGCAGCAGGGTGCCGGCTTGCGGCGCAACCGCATGGAAACTCTGGCGCGGGCTCTGCGCTTTACGCAACGGCGCGGCCATCATCAGGCCGAGGCGCGGATCCTCGAAGCGCAGGGCGGCGGCGCCTTCGGGGATGGCGACGTAAAAAGTGCCGGAGATGACGCTGTGCGGATGGATATGGCCCGAATGGATGCCGAGGTGTTCAAGCACGTTGATCCACATCGAATCGAGTTTCAGCTTGCGGCCGTGCAGGTCGAAATCGAGCTTGTCGGCATAGAGGGCAACATGGTGGTCGAGGCGCTTTTTCAGCTCGGCGAAGACGGGCGCGCGGGCGGGCAGGTCGTCGAGCGAGGCGTAGGAGGTGTAGCCGAGATAGCCCTTCTGTTGCGACCAGTCCTGGCCGGCCTCGTCCTCGTCGGCGATGGCGCGGCAGGTGTCGTCGAGATCTTCCAGCGCCTCGGCGGACAGGAGATTGTCGGCGCGGTAGATCTCGGTGGTGAAAAGCGGGGTGATCATGCGTCAGGTCTTGGCGCAAAGCGGTGGCTGATGCAACTTAGAAAACGCCGATGGCTGCTTCCGCCTTCCTTGGATCTGCTCCGTATGTGTTATCCTGACTGTTCCCCGGTATTATCATCATGATCAGATCAAATATGGCCAGATAAGCCAATGGCCAGGTTAAGAGCGGAATTAAGACAACGGACCAAAAGGGAGCGGCAATGAAATTTGAAATGCCCGCTGTGTGCACGAGTTTAAATATATACATAATAGATTGAATGAAGAGTGGGATTAAGATTGGGCCGGCCATATAAAACGGCCACCCGCAGTCATGCAGGCGTCGAACTGACACACAAAATTTGGGTATGCATATCAGGCTGATGATCAAAAGAGCTTCGTTCCAGTGGTGCAGATGATCCCTGACCGAATACCACGTCATCATACCCGTCGGGAGTATGATCCAGGACAACACGGCGACACCTGCGAAGGCACGGCGTCGGGCACGCCCCGTTGCTGAAAAGAAAAAGCTCCAGAGATTGGAAAGTGCGTTACCAATCATCAGAAAACGTCCTGCGGATCGCCGCGCTCGCGTGGATCGGGGCCATGACGGTTTGGCCCCTTGGTGCCCGGCCAGAAGGCCAGCGCGAGGATGGGAACGAAAACGGCGGCGTAGAGAAGGGCTTCGAATGTCAGCGGCTGGTCGAAGGCGGTCAGGTTGCGGCTCAGCCAGGCCGGATACCACAGGCGGCTGACAACGGAAAAGGTTATCGGCAAGGCGACGATCGCCGCCGGCCAGCCGGGCAGGGGAATATCGTGCAGGCGCCGCGCTGTGACGCTGACAAGCGCTATGGTGACGATAACGGTGGCCGGGCCCGCAAGCAGATAGGGCCAGAGAAAACGCGGCGCGAAAACCTGGTCTCCGACATAGAACAGGGCGTAGGTCAGGACGGCCGAGGCGGTGAAGGCCGGCGCGGACAGGCGGCCGTGCGAGGAAAAGCAGGCGTTCCAAAGGGCCGGCAACGGGTTTGGACTGTCTGGCAAAAGCAAATCCCCCTCAAGGCCTGGCTTGAGGGGGATGCTGGCATGACCGCCATGACCGGTCAATGCCGTTGATTATTCCACGGTCGGGCAGTCGCCGGCCAGCTTGCGCTGGTAGGCGTCGACCAGCGCGGTATAGGGCGGGACGAAGCTGTTGGCGGCGATGGTGGTGCCGTTCGACAGGGTTTCGGCCTGGGCGACACGGACCTCGAAGTGCAGGTGGATGGTGGTGTACTGCTGGACACCGTTGGAAATGCCGAGGTTGTTCGACACCAGGCCCAGCTTCTGGCCGCGCACGACATGGTCGCCGACCGCCACTTTCAGGGTCGACTTCTGCATGTGCAGGTAACGGAAGATGCGGTGCGGCTCGTCGTCGCCGGTCAGGGCCACGGTGTAGGAGCCGACCTGGGTGATGGTGCCGTCCTCGACAGCCACGGCCCAGTAGGTGTTGGCCTTGCAGGTGGTGGGACGGATGTCCTGGCCCTGGTGGCCGACGCCGCCGCTGGAACACATCACGTTCGACCATTGCGGCCGCGTTTCGCAGAAGTTGTCATGCCACGGATAGCTGTAGTTCAAGGTATCGCACTGGCTGCCCGACGGATGGGCGGTGTTGGGATAGTGATCGCCGCCGGGATCGTAGACCTGGCTGTTGGCGTAGTCCGGCGTCTGGGCCAGCGGGAAGCAGATGCCGGGCGCCCAGTTGCTGAGGTCGGTATAGCCGGGGCCGGAGCCGGAAATCAGCTGGGTGGCCGGTTCGTGCGGGAAGTCGATCATGGCGACCGAGGAGGTCGAATCCGACGACGCGGACTCGTCCGAAGCCATGCTGTCGGAGACGGCCGAATCCGTAGCGGCGCTGCTGCTGTCGGGGATGGTGACGGTGCCGTCGTCGCTGGACGACGAAGAGCCCGTGCCGTCGGTGGGTTCGCACGCGCTCAAGGCGACCAGCGAAAGGGCGACGGCGGCGATACCGAGGAGGGGATGGATGCGTTTCATGGTCTTAGCCCCCCTTGGTGATCTTGTTGATGGTCTTGGAAATCTGGCCGAGCCAGTCGCTGGGCGCTGCCGAATTCGAAGCCGCCTGGTCGTCGGCCTGGGCTTCCGCCGTGGCGTCGGCACCCATGGTGACGTCGTCGAACTGGGCGATGGCGTTGCGGATATAGGTGTCGGTCTTGCAGTCGTCGCTGTTGATGTCGTCGCACGACACGTCGATCGAATAGACGACGCCATAGCGCGTGAAGGTGGCCGTCCAGCCGTCTTCCATCTGGCCGACGCGGATGTCCTCGGCCACGCCCGCCAGCTTCATCACCGGCCGGGCCGAGATGTCGCCGGGATTGCCCGGCACGAACGAGCGGTTGCCGTACATGGTGATCTGCACGCCCTTGTCCTGCGGCATGTTGAGCGCGTAGGCGTCGCCGAAGCTCATCATGCGGGCCTTGGCGGTTTGCACGAAGCCGCCGTCGCGCGGCAGGATGACCGGCAGACGGGTGCGGTCCAGCGCCTTGCGGTCGAGGCGCGACGCCAGGTCGTTGCCTTTGCGCATCGGGCGCATCTTCTGCGCCTGGCCGAGGGCGGCGGCCCATTGCACGCGGGCCGGCGCCATCGGCCGGCGGAAGAAGATCGGCTTGCCCTGGACGCGGTCGCCGAAGAAGGGCTGGGCCTTGGCGGCGGGCCGGGCGGCGGCGGTCTGCGCCGAGGCCTCGGCGGCGGCATCCGTGCCATTGACGGCCATGGCGGCCTTCATGTTGGCATAGGCGACCGGCTGGGCCGGCGCGGATATGTCGGCAGTCTTGTCCTGGGCGTGGGTCATCACCGCCAGGCCGCCGACGCTCAAGGCCACGACCGCGCCGCCTATGATGGCGACGCGTCCCAGACTGTTATACTTTTTCGGATTTTCAGACACGCCACCAGCCTCCCGTTTTAGGATGGAGGCGTGGCGTATCCGCCGGCCCCCTGAACAGCGTGCAGAAGTTAACAGAAGGTCAACCTCTTGTCACGCCGTCAGGGGGCGCTGCAGGGACTTAATTGCCGAGTTCGAAGGTGGCCGTCACGTCGACGCCGAGTTGCAGCTCGCCGGAGGCGACGGGGGTCGAGGCATCGGCCATGGCGGCCTTGGCCATGAACATCGGGCGCGGCGGCTGGATGGCCGGGCCGCCCTCGGAGATGGTGACCACGCGCTTGACCTTCAGCCCGAAGGCCTGGGCGTAGAGCTGGGCGCGCTGCATCAGCGTGGTCACGGCCTGGGTGCGCGCCTGGTCGGTGGCGGCGCCGTCGTTCTTGAGGCCGAAGTCGATGCTGTCGACCTGGTTGACGCCGGCGGCGATGACGGCGTCGATCACCGGGCCGGTCTTGCTCAGGTCATTGACCCGCACGGTGACCTGGTCCTGGGCCTGGTAGCCGTTGAGCTTGGGCGGCAGGTTGTCCGGATAGGTATATTGCGGGCTGAGGTTGAGGCTGGAGGTCTGGACGTCCTTGGCGTCGATGCCGGCGGCCTTGAGCGCGGCCATGACCTGGTTCATCCTGACATTGTTGGCCTTCATCGCGTCGGACGCCGTCTTGGCCTGGGTGACCACGCCGAAGCTGATCGTCGCCATGTCGGGCGTGGCGCTGGCATTGCCGGTGGCGGTGAGCGTAATGGTCGTCGGCATGGGCATCGGGGCCATCGGCGCGGGCGGCGGCGTCATCTGGGCCGAGGCCATCATCGGCACGGCGGCCAAGGTCGTGGCGAGGCCGGCGGCCAGGATCAGGGTGCGGAAGCGGTTTGCGCGGGAGGTCATGTCAGGGTCTTTCTTCGTTACTGTCCGGACATAATGCCCCGGAACCATGGCGACATTAGGCCAGCCTGCGCCTGAACGGCGTCTGAATGAAAAGGGGCGGGAATGTGGTGGCGGGCAGCGTTGTCGAATAGCAGGCCCAGGGTCTTGACCCCGGTAGGGGAGGAGGGACTCGAACCCCCAACCAGACCGTTATGAGCGGTCGGCTCTAACCATTGAGCTACTCCCCCGTTCCGGGAAAGCGGCGTGCCTAACATGGCGGCACGAAGGATTCAACCGTTACGCTCACAGGGCGCGATGGCGTCTCATCCAGGCGACGGCGTAGGAGCAGACGGGCACGACGCTCAGGTTTTCCTTCGCCGCTATGGCCATGATGCCTTCCATCAGCCGCCCGGCCGCGCCGGTGCCGCGCAAGGCGACAGGGGCTTCGACATGGGTCAGCGCAACTGTGTCGCCGTCCTTGCGGTAGTCGGAGAAGACGACCTGGCCGTCGATTTCCAGTTCATAGCGGTGGCGTGCGGCGTTATCGACGACGGGCATGGCTTCAACTCCTGGCCTTTGACCGAAAATAGATACGTCGCCATAAGAGCGCAATGTCTACCACTCGCTGGTCGTGCAACCGCTGCCGGCCATCTTGCGCTGGTAGGCGGCGACAAGGGCGGTATAGGGCGGCACGAAGGTATTGGCCGGGCGCACCACGCCGTCGATGGTCTCGGCGACATCGAGGCGCATTTCGAAATGCAGGTGAATGGTGGTGTAGGGCTTGATCACGCCGTCGACCAGGCCGAAATTGGCGACGCGTCCGACCTTTTCGCCGGCCTGCACCGTGTCGCCGATATGCCAGTGCGTGCGGAATTCCGGGTTCATGTGCAGGTAACGATAGACTCGATAAGGCGGCGTGGTGGCGCGCAGGGTCAGGGTATAGGAACCGATGTCCTTGATCCTGGCGGCTTCGGGGGCAACGGCCCAGTGGACGCTGGCGGCGCAGGTGGCCGGGCGGATGTCCTGGCCCTGGTGGCCGTAGCCGGAATGGCAGAGGATGTTTTTCGTGCTGGTCGAGACGCCGCGGTATTCGCAGAAATTGTCACGCCACGGATAGCTGTAGTTCGAGGCGGCGCAGGCGCTTCCCGATGGATGGGCGGCATTGGGGTAATGGTCGCCGCCGGGATCGTAGACCTGGGAATTGGCATAGCCCACCTCGTCGAGCGGGAAGCACATGCCCGGCGACCAGTCGGCGAGGTTGCTGTAGGACGTCCACGCCGGCGTCGAGCCATCCGACGTCCACGAACCGGGGATCAGGTCGGTGGCCGGGAGGAAAGTGAAGCCGCCCGGCGCCGAATCGGACGAGGCGTCGGCCGAAACACTGTCGCTGGCGGCGGCGCTGGTGTCGAGGTCGGGCGTCGGCACGGCGCCCGTCGAGCCGGTGGAGGATGATGACGACGACGAAGCCGTCGCCACGCCCAAGGGCAGGACCGGCAGGCCGTATTTGGCGCCGTTGCATTGATAAAGCACCGCCAGGATGAGGATCAGGACGATGGCGATGATGGGGCCGGACCCGCCGCTGTTGCTGTTCTGGGCCATGGCTTATTTCTCGATGTTCTGGTCGCGGTCGGCGAGGGCGGCCTTGCCCAGCACCACCTGGGTCATGCCCGAGGTCACCTTGCGCACATAGGTGTCGTCGTTGCAGAAGGTTTCGGCCGGGCCGAGGTCGCAGACGATTTCGACGGTGTAGGACATGCCGAAGCGCGAGAAGCTGGCCAGCCAGCCGTCTTCGGTGCGTTCGTAGATTGCCGGAATGACCTCGCCGCCGATGACGACGCGGTCGAACTTCTTTTGCGACAGGGTGCCGGGCTCGACGGCGACGAAGACGCGCGAACCGGACAGCAGCACGCGCAGGCCGGGCGTGGCCTGCGGCAGGTTGATGTCGTAGACGTCGCCTTCCGAGGTCAGGATCAGGCCGCCGAGGTCGACGCCCGTGGTCGAGTCGGGCAGCAGGACCGGCAAGGTGGTGCGGTCGAGGTCGCCGAAGGCGGCGCGCGGCAACCGGCCACGCGGATCCGGTGCGACAGCGGCGGTCAGGTTGTTGCGGCCGGGTTCGCGATAGGGCACCTGCGCCCACGTCACGCGGGCGGGCGGCAGTACTTTCGGCCCTACGTCCTGGGCCGTGCCGTTGAAAGCGAAAAAGCTGAAGGCCGCTGCGGCGAGGGCGACCGACGCGCCCATGGCCGTGCGTAGTCTGGTAGCGATCACGTCTGTTCCCCCAACTCCGGCGATACCGGACCCTGAATTCTTCGGACTTACGCTTCACTGAGATAACATCGTTAACACTTTCATCGCGACTTGTCGCCCGGGCTTTTTCGCCGGGTGGACATTTTTGGCCACAGGGGTGTCAAAATCGTCGGGCAGTCTGTAATCTCACGCGCGCCTAGCCGGGAATCAGGCTTCATTCGCTCATTTACCGCAACGTGTACTGCGGCCCAGGGACTTTTCATCATGCTCGACGAGGAACGCGGCACCTATTCGCCCCCCACCGAGGACAACCTGTCCTACGAGACGCGCCGCCGCCCGCGCCGCGACCAGGCGCCCCTGACCCTGATCATCAGCGGCATTTTCCTGATGCTGCTGCTGATCGCCGTCGTCATCTTCCTCAATTCGAGCATGAACAAGCACGGCCATGTTCCGCCCGAAGTCGGCGATACGCTTGGCGACCTGAAGGATTCGACCAAGGTGCAGGACGCCCAGCCGCTGAGCGACCAGGACCTCGCCAATCCCGACGGCGACGGCGGTTCGGCCAGGTTCGCGCCGGGCAGCGAAGCGCCGGCGGTGCGCGATGCGCCGCAGTCGACCGTCGATGCTGCCCCGCCGGCGGCCGCGCCGATCACCGGGCCGTTGCCGTCTCAGGCCGGCAATCCGGCCTTGCAGACGACGCCGGTTCCGGGGGCCGTTTCCGCGTCGGCTTCGGCGTCTTCGGTGGCGGTGGTCAAGCCCGTGCCCGCGCCTGCGGCAGCCCTGCCGGCCGGCAGCGGCGGCGCGATGGTGCAGATCGGCGCCTTCACCTCGACCGACCTGGCCAACAGCGAATATAACAGGCTGGCCTCGTCCTACGGCCTGTTCCTTGGCGGTACGTCGAAGCGCATCGAAAAGGTCGAGACGGCGGACGGCACGCGCTACCGCACGCTTTTCACCGGCTTCACGTCGGCCGACAAGGCGAAGTCGTTCTGTTCGGCGCTCAAGGCGGCCGGCCATGACTGTTTCGTGAAATAGCCGATGGCGTCTCCCCCGAAGACACCGGCCAGGCCGAAGGGCCGTCACGCGATCAAGGCGTGCATCCTCGGCTTCGAAGGGACGGAGCTCACCGCCGACGAACGCGCCTTTTTCACCGAGCACCAGCCGCTCGGTTTCATCGTCTTTCGCCGCAACATCAATACGCCGCAACAGGTCAAGGCGCTGGTGGCGGACCTGAAAACCTGCGTCGGCCACGAACCGCTGATCCTGATCGATCAGGAAGGCGGCCGCGTCCGCCGCCTGCGCCCGCCGCACTGGCCCGATTATCCGTCCGCCGCGCGCTTCCGCGATATCGCCAAAGATGCCGTCGAGGAGCGCGACCTGGTGCGGCTGGGCGCGCGCCTGATGGCCCATGACCTGTTCGACCTCGGCATCAATGTCGACTGCGCGCCGGTGCTCGACGTGCCGCAGCCCGGCGCCCACGATATCATCGGCGACCGCGCCTATGGCACGACGGCCCAGGACGTTGCGGTGATGGGCCGCGCCGCCTGCGAAGGCCTGCTGGCCGGGGGCGTCCTGCCGATCATCAAGCACATTCCCGGTCATGGCCGCGCCGGCGCCGACAGCCATGCCGCCCTGCCGGTCGTCGAAACATCGTACGACGACCTGTTGCGCGTCGATTTCTACCCGTTCAGCGTCAATGCCGACATGCCGGTCGCCATGACCGCGCACGTGCTCTACAAGGCGATCGACAGGAAAAATCCGGCGACCACCTCGAAGAAGTGCATCAAGCTTATCCGTGAAACCATCGGCTTCGACGGCCTGCTGGTATGCGACGACCTGTCGATGAACGCGCTGTCGGGCGTCATCGCCAAGCGCGCCAAGGACAGCCTCAAGGCCGGCTGCGACGTGCTGCTGCATTGCAACGGCGCGCTGGCGCAGATGAGCGAGGTCGTGCGGATCGCGCCCAAGCTGCGCGGCGAGCCCTTGCGACGGGCCGAGGCGGCTTTCCGGCGGCTGTTGCGTACGCCGGAACCGCTTGATGTGAGAGCGGCGCGGGCGCGTTTCGACAATGCCCTGGCGCGTGGCGGCGACGCCGATGTCCGGCCCGATCCGACGGAGGGCCACGCCACCACGGTGGTGACATGAGTCGCGATAACGCGCCCGTACCCGGCCTGGAACACGATGTCCGCCAGCGCCGGCTCGATTTTGATGGTGCAACGCCCGAAGCGGCGGAAGAGATCGCGCCCGACGAAGCCCTGGTCCTCGACCTCGACGGTTACGAAGGTCCGCTGCATGTCCTGCTGGCCCTGGCGCGGTCGCAAAAGGTCGACCTGCTGAAGATTTCGATCACGCGCCTGGCCGAACAATATCTCGCCTTTATCCATGAGGCGCGGAAAGTCCGTTTTGCGCTGGCCGCCGATTATCTCGTCATGGCGTCGTGGCTGGCCTATCTCAAATCGCGCCTGCTGCTGCCGCGCAACGAACGCAAACAGGGCGCCGAACCCGCGCCGGAAGACCTGGCCGCCGCCCTGGCGTTCCGGCTGAAGAAGCTCGAAGCCATGCGCCGGGCGGTCGAGGCCCTGACCGAGCGGCCCCAACTGAAACGCGATGTCTTCGCGCGAGGCGATCCCGAGGCGCGCCTGATCATTCCGTCGGGCCAGCTGGAAGCCAATGTCTTCGACCTGATGAGCGCCTATGTGACGCAGCGCCGCCGCGAGATCGAGCGCCATTACGATCCGACCCGCCGCATCGAGGCCTATTCGCTGGAAGACGCCCGCGATCACCTGCGCGCCCAACTGCCGCGCCTGTCGGGCTGGACGGCGCTCGACGATGTGGCGCCGCAACCGCGTTCCTCCGAAGGGCCGCGCCGTGTCTCCTACATGGCCTCTACCCTGTCGGCGTCGCTGGAACTGGCCAAGGAAGGCCACCTGCAACTGCAGCAACTGGCGGTTTTCGACACGTTATACATGCGCCGGCGCCAGCCGATCTTCCCGGCCCGTGAGGTGACCAATGACGCCTGAAACCACCATGCGCGCCTGCGAGGCGCTGCTGTTCGCAGCCAGTGGGCCGCTTTCGGTCGCCGAACTGGCCTATCGCCTGCCGGACGGCTGCGACGTCGGCCAGGCCCTGGCCAGCCTGAAGGCGCTGTATGCCGGGCGCGGGGTCACGCTCGACATCATCAACGACCGCTGGCAGTTCCGCACGGCGCCCGACCTGGGCTACCTGATGGTCGAGGAGCGCGAGGAGCCGCGCAAGCTTTCGAAGGCCGCGCTCGAGACCCTGGCCATCATCGCCTATCACCAGCCGGTGACGCGTGCCGAGATCGAGACCATCCGCGGCGTCGGCCTGTCGCGCGGCACGCTGGACGTGCTGCACGAGATGAACCTGATCAAGCTCAGGGGACGCCGGCGCACGCCCGGCCGGCCGGTCACCTACGGCACCACCGATACCTTCCTGGAGCAGTTTTCGCTGCCGTCCCTGGCCGACCTGCCGGGGGTGGCCGAGATGCGCGCGGCCGGATTGCTCGACCTCAACGTGCCGGCCGATTTCATGGTGCCCGACCCGTCGTCGGGCCAGGTGCTGGAAGACGCCGCCACTCTGGAAGAGCTGGAAGACGTCGAATTCGCCCAAGATTTTTTTGAAGAAACAAACTAACGTCTTCGAAGAGACGAACTGACGTCTCATGACAGAGAATTTGCTTTTGTTTGGCGCGCAACTGCGACTATAAGGGCGGGAATGCCCCTTGCAGGGCTGGAAATGTGCAGCCGCGCTCCATATGTTCATGTCGAGCGGCGGGCGAGAGGAGACCTGGTATGGGTGGTTTGAGTATTTGGCATTGGCTGATCATCGGCGCGATCGTGCTGGTCATCTTCGGCGGCGGCGGCAAGATCTCGCAGATCATGGGCGATTTCGGCAAGGGCGTGAAGTCGTTCAAGGACGGCCTCAAGGACGAGGACGGCGACAAGGCCGATCCCAAGCCCACGGTCGAAGACGAGCGCAAGTCCTGAGCCGGACAGGCTTCATCTAACAGAAAGCGGATACCATGTTGCCGGGTGGCCGGGGCGCTGATTTCGTCATCATCGCCGCTATTGCCCTGATTGTCGTCGGGCCGAAGAACCTGCCCAAGGTGCTGCGCGAGGTCGGCCGCTGGGTCGGCAAGATGCGCCGCATGGCCGACGAGTTCCGCTCGGCCTTCGATGACATGGCGCGCCAGAGCGAGCTCGACGACCTGCGCAAGGAGGTCGAGGCCTTGCGGCAGAACCAGCCGGTGTTCAGCGATATCAAGAACCAGATGACGTCGATCGGCAGCGATATAAATCAGTCGATGAAGCTGTCCCCGCCAACGACACCGCCCTACACGCCGCCCGTGGACGCGAAGCCGGCCGATCCGCAGATGGAAGGCCTGCCGCCAGGAACCGCCGTCGATGTCGCGCCCGATGGCGCGCCGCCGGCAATCACGCCTGAGGTTGCAGCCCCGCCCCTTGAAACCCCGCCTGAAGTCATCGTCAAGAAGCCGCGCACGCGCAAGAAGGCAGCCCCGTGAGCGCGACCGAAGAGATAAAGACGCCCGCGCTGCAAACCGTGGCCGACCAGAGCAAGCGCGACCTGATGGCGCCGCTGGTTGACGACGAGTCCGAAATCGAGGCCTCGCGCGCGCCGCTGATGGACCACCTGGTCGAACTGCGCAACCGCCTGATCATCATGGTCATCGGTTTCGTCATCGCCTTCATCGTCTGCTACGTCTTTTCGGCCAAGATTCTCGAATTCCTGCTGCAGCCGTTCCTGATGGCGTCGCAGTTGTACCAGGCGCAGTTGCACGAAGGCAGCAAGGGCGGCGCCTTCGACCTGATCCTGGTGCTGTTCGGCGTCAAGCACGCCGCGGCGGTCAAGGGCGGGGTCGAACTGATCTCGACCGGCGCCATGGAAACCTTCTTCACCAAGATGCGCATGGCCATGTTCGGCGCCATCATCCTGGCCTTTCCGGTCATGGCGCACCAGCTTTACCGCTTTGTCGCGCCCGGCCTTTACCGCCGCGAACGCGCCGCCTTCCTGCCGTTCCTGATCGCGGCGCCGATCCTGTTCCTGCTCGGCATGGCGCTGGTCTATTACCTGATCCTGCCGATGGTGCTGTGGTTCTCGCTGACCCAGCAGATTGTCGGCACCACCGGCGTCGACGTCCACCTGATGCCGCGCATTTCCGAATACCTGGAACTGATCACCAAGCTGATGCTGGCCTTCGGACTGTGCTTCCAGTTGCCGATCATCGTCACCCTGCTGGGCCTGGCCGGCATCGTGAAAGCCAAGATGCTGTCGGGCTTCCGCCGCTATGCCATCCTCGGCATCTCGGTCGTTTGCGCCATCGTCACGCCGCCGGACCCGATCTCGATGTGCATGCTGATGGTGCCGATCATCCTGCTGTATGAAATCTCGATCCTGTGCGTGCGCGTGATCGAATGGAACAGGAAGCCGCAAGGGGCGTAACAAGGGTGCAAGCACCCTTGACGCGACAGCGTTTGTCCGCAAGGTCGGCGGATTTGCCCGACGCTTTGATATTGTTTCGTTGAGCGGCTCTGTATAAGAGGCTTTTCCCCTTCTCCTCCCCTGCGTTAGCGGGGGAGGGGAACCGCGAAGCGGTGGAGGGGGCCACTTCAAGCATCAGCCGGATCACGATCATGCACGATATCAAAGCTCTCCGCGAAAACCCCGAAGCCTATGTCGCGGGCTGGTCGTCGCGCGGCCGTGACAGTGCTGAGGCTGATGTTGCCGCCCTGATCGCGCTGGATGCGGAACTGCGCGCGGCGCAGACGGCTTTCCAGAACGCCCAGGCGCGCCGCAACGACGCCTCCAAGCAGATCGGCCAGGCCAAGGCGCAGAAGGATGAAGACAAAGCCGCCGCTTTGATGGCTGAAGTGGCGACGCTGAAAGACGCCATCGAACAGTCGCAGGAAACCGAACGCGCCAAGGGCGAGGAACTGCGTGACCTTCTGGCCAGCTTGCCGAACCTGCCGTTCGAAGACGTACCGCCGGGCGCCGACGAGCACGGCAACCAGCAGGTGCGCATCCATGGCTCGCCCAATATCCTCAAGTTTCCGGCCAAGGACCACGCCGACCTCGGCGAGGCGATGGGGCTGATGGATTTCGAGGCGGCCGCCAAGATTTCCGGTTCGCGTTTCGTGGTGCTGAAGGGGCAACTGGCGCGGCTGGAACGTGCCATCGGCCAGTTCATGCTCGATGTCCAGACGGGCGAGCACGGCTATCTGGAGGTCAATCCGCCGGTGCTGGTCAAGGACCACGCCATGTTCGGTACAGGGCAACTGCCGAAGTTCGAAGAGGATTTGTTTTTTGCAACTTCTCTGACTCGTCTAGAACCTCCATTTGCGTTGCCTAGCAACGGTGTCTATATCGAGAACGAGGGCGGCGCTGGTATTTACACTGACGACCACGGCAACTTTGAAATTCGAAGTGTGCCTCCCACCGCCGCCAAGCGCGTGAATCCCCCTCATTACCTCATCCCCACCGCCGAAGTCTCGCTGACCAATCTCGTCCGCGAAGCGATCACGGCCGAGGAAGAGTTGCCGCTGCGCCTGACCGCCCTGACCAACTGTTTCCGCGCCGAGGCCGGATCGGCCGGGCGCGACACCAAGGGCATGATCCGCCAGCACCAGTTCCAGAAGGTCGAACTGGTCTCGATCACCACGCCGGAGCAATCGGCGGCCGAACACGACCGCATGACCGAGTGCGCCGAAACCATCCTCAAAAAGCTCGACCTGTCGTTCCGCACCATGCTGCTGTGTACCGGCGACATGGGCTTCGGCGCGAAGAAGACCTTCGATCTCGAAGTCTGGCTGCCGTCGCAGAACACCTATCGCGAGATTTCGTCGTGCTCGAACTGCGGCGATTTCCAGGCGCGGCGCATGGATGCGCGCTGTCGCAAGGCCGGCGAAAAGGGCACGCGCTTCGTCCATACGCTCAACGGCTCGGGCCTGGCGGTCGGCCGTACATTGGTGGCCATCATGGAAAACTACCAGGACGAAGGCGGCCGGATCGCCATTCCGGCGGCGCTGCAACCGTATATGGGCGGTCTGAAAGAGATCGGATAATCGGAGAGCCGCTGACTCTTAATCAGCGGTTCTTGGGTTCGAGTCCCAGCGGGCTCACCATGCTGTTTGTCGCCTTTCGTCTCGCCGCAAAGGGAGGGTTTGCAATTCGGCCACGCCGTGCGATGCTGGCGGCCATGAAAATCGCGCCTGCCCTTGCCGCCGTCTTGCTGGCTGCCGCTGTTCCGGCGGCGGCGCAGGAAACGCCTCCGGGACCGGATGCGACAGCCACGGTCACGGCCTTCGCGCCGGGCCAGGTATGGACCCTGAAGGATACGGCGCTGGACGGCACGCGCCTGATCGTCGACAAGCTGGAAACCGTGGATGGCCAAAGCGTGGTCCATGTCAGCCTGACCGGCGTGCCGGTCCCTGGCGCCGCACCCATGACGATGGCGCACCTGCCGTTTAGCGAGGATGCGGTGCGCGAGTCGGTCGACCGACTGGTCCAGTCCAATGGCCAGCCCTTTCCGGGTTTCGCCGACGGTTATGCCCAATGGCAGCAGGCCCACGGCGGCGTCTTCACCGCCAGCGTGTCGGTCGTCATCGGCCTGATCGTCACGGCCGTGCACGCACCGCCGCCGGGGCAATCGGGTTAATATATGCGTGAATAGTCCCCGCGGCCTGTTGCGCCGCGGCCGGGAAACACCGTAGAAGCTTTGGCATGCGTATCCTGCTCACCAACGACGATGGCGTCGAAGCCTATGGCCTAAGCGTGCTCTACGACCTGGCGCGGACCCTGACCGACGACGTCTGGATCGTGGCGCCGGTGGTCGAGCAATCCGGCAAGGGCAGGGGGGTCACCCTGCACGAACCCCTGCGCGTCAAACGTCTTGGCGACAAGCGTTTCGCCGTGTCGGGCACGCCGACCGACTGCGTGCAGATCGCCGTCAACGACCTGATGGACGCCGCACCCGACCTGCTGCTGTCCGGCATCAATCGCGGCTTCAACCTGGCCCAGGACGTGACCCTGTCGGGCACGGTGGCCGGTGCCTTGCAGGGCATGACGCTCGGCATCCCGTCGATCGCCCTGTCGCAATGCCTCGATTTCGATATCGACATCGAGGCGCAATGGCAGGCGGCGCGCAATCACGGTGCGGCCATCGTTCAGAATTTGATCCAGCATGGCTGGCCGGCCGATGTGGTGATGAACATCAACTTCCCCGATTGCCCGGGCGATTGCGTCACCGGCGTCGAGGCGACGCGCCAGGGCCTGCGCGATGCCCACGAAATGCACGCGGTGAAACGCCGTGATCCGCGCGGGCGCGACTATTACTGGATGGATTTCCACGACTATCCGCAGACCCTGCTCGACGGCACGGATCTCAAGGCGGTGGCGGAACTGCGCATTTCAGTGACGCCGCTGCATCTCGACCTGACGCACCACGAGACCTTGCATCGCTTGAAAAAGACGTTGGGCGGCGCCGCGCCGAAACATGTGGAGGCGGCGAAATGAGCAAGGCTCCAAATGCCGAAAATGTCGAGGAAGAAACGCGCCTGCACCGCCTGTTGAACGGCCTGAAGGCGCAGGGCATCGAGGACAGGAAGCTGCTGCACGCGCTGGAATATACGCCGCGCGACCTGTTCGTGCCGGAACTGTTCCTTGACCGGTCGTGGGAAGATTCGGCCATTCCGATCAATTGCGGCCAGACGATTTCGCAGCCCTATATCGTGGCCCTGATGACTCAGGCGCTGAAGATCGAGGGCCGCCACCGCGTGCTGGAAATCGGCACCGGCAGCGGTTACCAGACGGCGATCCTGGCGCGGCTGGCGCGTTATGTCTACACCATCGAGCGCTATCGTTCGCTGATGCTGGAAGCCGAAATCCGCCACAAGCGGCTGATGCTGGAAAACATCATCTATCGCTTCGGCGACGGCTGGGAAGGCTGGCCGGAGCAGGCGCCGTTCGACCGCATCCTCGTCACGGCCGCGCTTCCGGACGAGCCGACCCTGCTGCTCAACCAGTTGAAGGTGAAGGGCGTGATGGTGGGGCCGCAAGGCAAGGGTTCGACCCAGCGCCTGCTGCGCTATACGCGCACCGAAAGCGGCTACGAAACCCAGGACCTGGGCGAGGTGCGCTTCGTGCCGCTGATTTCGGGCGTAGCCAGGGAAGCCTAGCTCAGCTTCAGGAAGCGCCGCGTCTGGTCGAGGCCGACAAGACCGGCAGCGACCAGGCTGATGATGATGGCGGCGGGCAGCAGCGCCTTGCCGAGCGTTGCCACGGCCGGCGTGACATAGGGCATGACGATGGCCAGCAGCAGGCAAACCGCCAGGGTGCCGGCGACGATCCACAGTACGCTTTCCATCAGGCGCTTGCGCTCGACCTTCGCCATGACGTCGACATTAAAGGCAAGGTCCCGCGCCGGCACGTGGGCGGCCGGGGCGGCGTTCAACAGGTCTCTTAGTGGGTCGTTCTTTTGGGGATCATGGTTCATGACTGTACTCCGAGAAGCGCGTTGAGCTTTTCCCGTCCCTTCTGAATATGCGACTTAATCGTGCCCAAAGGAAGGCCCAAAATTTCGGCAGCCTCGCTGTGTGAATAGTCGGCGGCGATGCACAGCGACACCGCGGCGCGCTGGTCGACGGGCAGGGTGGCCAGCGCCGCCTCGACCGTCATGCGCGCGTCGGCGGTCGATTGAACCGATTGTTCGCGCGTGTCGAGCCAGTCGGTGTCGCGGATGGCGGCGCGGGTCCTAGCGCGGCGGTCGTTGAGCGCCTTGCGGTAGGCGATGCCGCAGACGAAGGTACGGAAACTGACCCCCGGGTGCAGCCGGTGCATGTTGGACCACGCCGTCACGAACGCCTCCTGCGCCAGGTCGTCGGCATCGGCCGGCACGGCGCACAGGCGGCGCAGGAAGGCCCGCACCGCCTGCTGGTGTTCGGCGACCAGCTTGGAAAAGGCCTCGTCGGAGCCCTGGCGCGCATGATGCACCAGGGCGGACGAAGCGGGAGGGGACGGGAACATGGTCTGGTATCACCGGCTGCCTATTTCGGGTCGTCGTAGTCGCGCGGATCGAAGCGCGGCGTGTTGATCGAGCGAATGACGGCGCCGATCAGCATGGCGACGGCGGCGATGCCGAAGCCGATGGCCAGGGCGGTGAAGATCGACGAGGTTTCGCTGCCGAGGTGGCCGTAATAGCCGGCATAGCCGAAGCCCGCCGACAGGGCGACGAAGGCGACCGCGCCGCTCCAGCCGCCGCCGCCACGATAGCGTTTCCAGCGCCTGCGGCCGTAATAGTCGTCGTCATAGCCGCGCCGGTCGTCCGACTTCATGGCGTCGAGCAAAGCCGCCGGCGGTTCCTTGCCCTGGTCGGCATAGGACTTGAGCATCTTCAGCATCTCGTTGCGATGATTATAGTGCGTGAAGCTGTGGATGATGCCCGTGACCGGCCAGATCAGCACGAAAACAAGCCACCAGTAGCTGGACAGGAAATCGAAGAAGGTCATGGCGGGCGCTCCTTAAAAGAGGTCGCGGCGAAGCGAGTCGGGGATCGGCTGGCCGCGGTCGGCATAGGACTTGAGGATGCGCAGGCGTTCGCGGTGGTAGTTGCCGCAGGTCACCATGCGCACGGTCCAGGTGATCATGCCCATGATCGGGAAGATAAGCCACCAGTAATGGCTGAGAAAGTCGTAGGCGGTCATGATGAGATTCCTTTTTAGCGGTAAAGTTCGCGGCGCAGGGATTCAGGAACGTCCTTGCCCTGGTCGGCGTAGGATTTGAGGATGCGCAGGCGTTCGCGGTCGTAGTTGTCGCGCATGATCATGCGGACAATGCCGGCCACCATCCAGCCGACCGGGAAGATCAGCCACCACATCGACATGAACGGCCATAGGATAAAGTGCATTTTTCGTCTCCGTCGAAAGCCCGGCATGTGAGAAAGGCGTGTGCGGGCCTGCTTTCGAGACTTGATGTCCGCCGGATGGGCGATTGGATGTGCTGTCCACCAAAAATTTTGCCGTGACCGGGCTTTTGCCCGATTTTTACGCTTTATTGACGGTCTTGCTAACGATTCGTACACCATAAACCGGCACAGACTTGACGGCGGGCGAGACGTTTTCGCCTTGCCCGCCCAAGGAAACCCGCTCCAGGTAGCCCGCCATGACCCAGTCCGTGACCTCCGCTTCCACCTGTGTCCGCTTCACCGCACGATGGCTGCTCGCCGGCTTGAGCGGCGTGGCCGTGCTGGCCTTGCAGGCGTGCGCGACGACGGACATGCCGCAGCCGAAATATCCGATCTACATGCAGGACAAGCCGGCGGCCGAAAGCCCGGCGCCGGCGCCCGACACTGTACCGCCGGCACCGGCCCCCGTGGACACGACGCCGGCGACAACGCCGCTGCCGCATGACGATGTCGCCACCAATGACCTGCCTCCGCCTCCGCCCCCTCCGCCGCCGGCGGATGTGACGCCGCCGGTCGCGCCGGCCGCGCCCGCGCCGAGCGCGCCGGTGAGGGATACCGGCGCGACCTATGTCTATGTCATGCAGGCGCACGATACGCTTTACGGCGTGTCGCGCCGCTTCGGCGTGCCGGTCAAGCAGCTTTACGATATCAATGCCCTGACCGTCGATTCCACGTTCCGCATCGGCCAGCGCATCCTGCTGCCGGCCACGGCGGCCGACAAGGGCGCGGAAGAGCACGCCAACGGCACGGGCATGGTCAAGCTGAATGTCGCCGTGGCGTCGAACGGCGCGCCGGCCACGCCGCCGAAGCCCGCTCCGGCGGCCACGGCACCGGCAAAACCGGTGACGGTTGCCGCCGCGACCCCCGCCAGGCCGCCGGTCGTGACGCCGCCGGCCAAGCCGCCCGTCACCACGCCGGTGACGGCGCCTCCGGCGAAGCCCGTCGTCGTCGCCACGGCCACCCCGGCCAAGCCTCCGGTCGTGACACCCGCGCCCCCGCCGGCCAAGCCCGTGACGTCGACCGTCGCCGTGGCGCCGGCCGCGCCCGGCGTCTTCCCGACCAATCCGCAGATTTCACAGATGGGCCGCGGCATGTTCGTGTGGCCGGTGCGTGGCAAGATCGTCGTGCCGTTCGGCCAACTGGCGCCGAACGTACGCAACGACGGCATCAATATCGCCGCCGACGCCGGCAATGACGTGGTCGCCGCGGCCGACGGCGTGGTCGTCTACGAAGGCGACCAGGTCAAGGAGCTGGGCAACACCATCTATGTCAAGCATCCCGGCGGCTGGTACACCGGCTATTCGCACCTGGCCACCATGGTGGTGAAGAACAACGAGAAGGTCACCAAGGGCGAAGTGATCGGCACGGTGGGCCAGACCGGCGTCATCGATCGCCCGCAACTGCACTTCGAAATCCGCTACACGCCCTCGACCGATATCGCCAAGCCGATCGATCCGAACCTCGTCCTGCCCTGATGCGCGTCTTTGCGCGAGCCCATGCGGCATTTGCGCAACAGAATATTCATTGACCTTTTTTTTGATGTGCCTATGTATGGCGCACAATTTTTGACCGGCGCGGAAAGCGCCGGCGACGACCTTTGTCCTTCAGGAGACCTTCTTGTTCGCCACCCCCGCTTTCGCTCAAGGCCTTGGCGCCGCCGCCGGGTCCGACCCGACGGGCGGCCTGCTCGGCATGGCCCCGTTCTTCGTCATCATGATCGGCTTCATGTACTTCTTCATGATCCGTCCGCAGCAGCAACGCGCCAAGCAGCACAAGACCATGCTGACCAACCTGAAGCGCAACGACACGGTGGTGCTCAATTCCGGCCTGATCGGCAAGGTGACGCGCATCGAGGACGCCGAGATCATGATCGAAATCGCCACCGGCGTGAAC
>FTDB01000956.1_pt1 | contig 42856 bp, 44 predicted proteins | sample 1639741 | NCBI WGS metagenome assembly FTDB01 (sample SAMEA3914869, study PRJEB12502) | metagenome | biome: forest; material: soil | place: USA | collected 2012-03-12 | depth 0.1 m | reverse complement strand
CTTCATTAACAGTAATGAGTGTTATCACGGATGATGAATCTAAGATCAATGAGTTATTTGTTCGATTAAATTCCAGCAAACCTTTGACGGGCGCTGAACTTCGGAATGCAATGGCTGGCAAAATTCCAGACTTTATCCGTGTACTTGCCGAACATGAATTCTTTAAATCTCGCATAAAATTCAATGTCGCTCGCTCTCAAGATCGCAATACGGCTGCAAAGCTCCTACTTCTGGAGCATAGAGGCACTATAGTCGACACTAAAAAGGGGCAATTAGATAAGCTGGTTGCGGAAGTTGGCGACGCACTCAATCCTGATCTGGAGGTTGGCGAAGCGGATATTCTTGAAGCTATTGAGGAGACCGAAAACACCGATATCTTCCGTTCTGTAGAACGCGTTAGGAAGGTATTGGACAAACTTTGTGATATATTCCAACCTGATGACCCATTGCTGCGGCAGGAATCGCAAATAGCTGTCATTTATTGGCTTGTGAGAACGCTGGGTGCCGATCAGTTGCCAAAAGTGCGGCCATTCCTTTTGGAATTCGACCATGAACGTCAAGCGCAGAAAAAAACAGGCGCTTCCGACTCTGAATTAGCGGACTTTGAGCTGATGGCCCGCACAAGCAATGACGCATATAGTATATCCAAGCGCGTCGACATATTAGAAGCCCGTTTTTTTGAGTTTGTCGAACTAGGCAAGCTTGCATAAGACTGCTTACCTTGACGAGGAATGTTTCTGCGATGGCCGCGCGCCGTTCGGCGCGACCATGGCCACCGGCTGACTCCGTTCGGGTCAGCCTTCGCATCAAGCGGCATGGCGGTTCCGCCATTTGCCGCCTGCGCCGCTGGCAACCGCCCGTTCGGGCTGATTGCCGCGTTGCCATAAATTGAAAATGGTGCGGGCGACCGGACTCGAACCGGTATGGCCTTGCGGCCGACGGATTTTCTTACCACTTCGACTTTCGCCGCCCCGACATAGCGCAGCGCGCGACGCCGGGTTCGTGGTCTGGACTATCCCTTCACCGTATCCCAGCGAGTGGGGGTTAGGTGCTGCCCGTCTAGTCTCTACACCTTCCGGCGATGGCGCCGGCTTGGCTCGGGATTCCCATCTGACAGGGTTCCCCGAATTTGGGCAGTTCTACTCTTTGGGTTTCCCCGAAGGCACTCAAATTGGCTCAAGTCCGTTGCGTCTACCGATTCCGCCACGCCCGCTTAAACCTCCTCGGCTTATAGACGGGGGCGGTTCGCCCGTCGAGAGAAAACCGCCCTGGCTTGAATTGGCGTTAGATTTCAAAGGATTCCGGCAGATTCGGATCTACTTTCGCTTCTGGCCTTGCCCTTAACTGCCGGCTTCGCCTTCTTCACATTGATAGCCGCCGCGTCGAGACGGTTTTTGATGTGGGAAGCGTAGTAGGTTTCGATCATCTCCACGCTGGTGCGACAGTTTTTGGCGATGGCGTAGATGTCTGCGCCCGCAAGCAGGCGCAGGCTGATATAAGTGTGACGCAGGCTATAAAGCGTGCGAGTTTGCCCGTCGCGGTCCTTCTTGAGCTTGAGCTCGTCCAAGATCGTGTTGAACAATTCTCGTTGGAAGGTTGGGAATATGAGGTCCGTTGGTTGCCCGTCGTTGCGCTTCTTAAGGCACTGGAACGGATAGACGGCATTGGGCATGCTCTTACAATAGCCGACACCACGCTTTCCGCGCACCTCGATTTCCAAGATGCGTTCATTGGTGGCGTCATCGATGACGACATTCACGTCGCGGTATTCTAGGCGCAATGCTTCGTCTGGGCGCAGGCCGGTGTTCGCCATGAACAACACCAAGTCATGCAGGTTTTCACATGCCGTGCGCCAGCGTTCCTTTTTCGGATTTTTGGCGCGCGCGCCGGTGGCTTTGTAAAGCGCCTCATATTCCTCTGGCGAAAACCAGGCCCGGTGCACGACCTTGCCTGACATTTTGTAGGGCGCGCGAAGGTCGGGCATCGACGTTAGCCACTGGTGGCGGTAGGCGTAGGCCAGAATTTGGCGAAGGCAGACGATTTCCTGGTGGAGGGTGCTGCGCGCCGGCGTCTTAAGTTTAGGGATGCGACCGTTCTTCTTTTCTTTCGGCAGCTTGGCCGCTGCCCGAGCCGCAGCCTCTTGAGCGACGCGAGCCCGCACCCCTTCGGATTCTGTAAGGCGCTGTACGCGGTAGTCTTGGACTAGGCCGGAGGTGATCTCGCTCAGGACCTTTTCACCGAAGAACGGTTTTAGGTGGTTCTTGATGCGGAGCCGATGGTTTTCGATGTAGCGGGGGTTCCGCTGACCGCGTGTGATCGCCTCAAATTCCAAAATGAATTTGTCGGCGGCTTCCGCGAAAGGCATTACGACCGGCTTCGTTTTGCCCTTACCAACCTCCGCAAAATCGCCGGATAGGTATTTGCTGACATCACCAAGCGCGGCGCGATTGCCACTGTCAGACTTGGTTACGGTGTCAAGGTTGCCGACTACTAACTTACCCAAAAGGGTCAAATACCAATCGCGGGCAACGTCCTTCGCGGCGGCAAGGCTCTCCTGACCGGTGGATTGGCGCTTCTGCTTGCCATTGATTGTGCAAGCACACCACCAGTTGGGACCATCTGACCTAACGTACAACTGTACCCGGCCGTCCAATATTCTATGTCGAGCATTATGCATGATACATCTCCTGGTAGTATAGCACGTGCTAGCGTGCTAATGGCGTGCTAATTTTTCGCCAAGCCAGAAAATGTATAACCGTTTGATTTAAAAGCGTAATTTACGATATTTACGCCTTGTTAACGGCTTTTAAGTCCGTTGCGCCTACCGATTCCGCCACGCCCGCGTGAACCGAGGGTCGTCTATCTGCCTCAGTTCACGGCTGTCGTCAAAGCCCTATTTGGCCGGCGTATCGGCGGGCGGACGCGTGAAGGCGACGTCCGAACCGGCAATCATCCACAGTGTCGCCGACCATGCCGCCACGACCTGGTCGAGGTTTTCGGGATTGACGCGGTCGAGCACGTCGTCGGGCGTATGGTGGGTATCGAAATAGGTGTCGCCGCTCTGGTTCAGGGTCAGGCACGGCACGCCGAGATGGTAAAGCACGTCGGTATCGGAATCGCCGCCCTTCGCCGGCTCGTTATCGATGATGACACCCAGTGGCGTCAGCAGTTGCGCCATCTGGCGGTTATAGGCCGGATTGTCGGTGGCCGGCAGCGTGGCCTTGTAGACCTTGTCCGAACCGAAGTCCGCCTCCATGGCCGCGATCATATCGGGCGCCTCGGTGGTGTGCATTTTGGCGTAGTTGTCGCCGCCCGAGCCGAAGCCTTCCGGTTGCGACATTTCTTCCGAGCCCCACAGGACCAGGCGGATGGTGCGCTTGGGGCGCAGGCTATGGTCGAGGATGTTCTTGGCGGCGGCCAGGGCGATGGCATGGCCGGCGGCGTCGTCGATGGCGCCAGTGCCGAGGTCCCAGCTATCGAGGTGGCCGCCGATGACCACCACCTGCTCGGGGTGCTCGGAGCCCTTGATTTCGGCGACGACATTGACGGAGGTGCCGAGGCCGGGGAAGACCGAGCCCGACACCATCTTCAGGCGCACCGGACCCGCCTGCCCGGCTTTCTGCATGGCTTCGATGCGCTGCAACTGTTCGGCATCGGCGACCGAGATGGCCATGGATGGAATGCCCTTGCCGTCCGTCCAGTTGGTGGCGCCGGCGTGCGGGAAACGATCGTTGCCCGTGCTCAGCGAACGCAGGACGAAGCCGACGGCGCCGCGCTTTTGCGCCACAGTGGGGCCGGCCCAGCGGATGGCGCCCGACATGGCGCCATAACCGGCGCCATCGGTGGCGCGCGGCATGGGTTGCAGGATGACGACGATCTTGCCGGTGACGTCGTCAGTGGAATCGAGGAACTGCTGCCAGCTGTCGAACAGGGCGGCTTCGGCCTCGACCGTGCCGGCGGACGAGCCGCCGAGCGCCACGCTCACCAGCTTTTGGGGGAACGGGCCGGTGATTTCGATGCTGTCGCTCTGACCGCGCTGCCACGGATAATAGGCAAAGGTTTCGACGGCGGCCGTGTCGAAGCCCATGGCCTTGAGCTGGTCCGCCGCCCAGGCGGCCGCGGCCTTTTCCTTGTCGCTGCCGGCGGGCCGGGCGCCGAAACGCGTGGTCAGGTCGCTGACCCATTGATAGGCGACATTGCTTTTCAGGGCGTCGTCACGCAGGGTTGCGGCCTGGGCCACCACCGAAGCATCGATGGGCTGGATGACCGGCGCGGGCGCCGGCGGAGCCGGCTTCTTTGTCTTGGCCATCGCGGCCCCTCCCGAAAACGACGCCATCAGGGCCATCATGCCGGCCAGTAGTTTCAGTCTTCTCATAATGCCCCCTTAGGCGGTGATTTCTTCAAACGCTGCGAGCGGGTTGCGCGCCCGGCTTTCTTCCACGACCGGCTCGAGGGCGCGGATCAGTTCGTTCATGGCCGCATCGAGGCTTTTCTGGTCCTGGCCACGCACCACCAGGTGGGTGCCGAATTCGCCCGGCAGCATGCCGAACGGATAGCTGCCCAGCGACAGGTCGGGATAGCGGTGATCGATGTCGCGCAGGATATCGGCGGCCCAGCTTTCGCCGACATAGGCCAGTTTCAGGGTACGCGACAGGACGCGGTGGCCGGCACGCAGGCGCGGCGCCACGTCCTCCAGCATGGCGGTCATGATCTTGGGCACGCCGGCCATGACGAAGACATTGCCGAGCTGGAAGCCGGGCGCGGCCGAGACCGGGTTCTTGATGAGGTCGGCGCCGTGCGGGATGCGCGCCATGCGGCGGCTGTTGGCGTTGAGTTCCCAGCCCATCTTGGCGGCGCGCTCGGTCAAAAGCTTGAGCGCCGCAGGATGTTCGCTGATCTGGACGCCGAAGGCCTTGGCCATGCAGTCGGCGGTGATGTCGTCGTGCGTGGGGCCGATGCCGCCGGTCGAGAAAACGTAGTCGTAACGGTGACGCAAGGCGTTGACCGCTTCGACGACCTGGTCCTCGTCGTCGTGGACGATGCGCACTTCCTTGAGATCGATGCCAAGGGCGGCGAGGAATTTGGCGATTGTGTTGCCGTTGCTGTCGATGGTACGTCCCGACAGGATTTCATCCCCGATGATCAGGATAGCAGCGGTGGCATTTTCGGACGTCGTCGTCTTTGTCGTCATGGGGCGGAAACTCGTCGGGGGAGCGCGAGGCGCGGATGATCGGATTTGACAGCCTGAAGATGGGGCGGCTGCGGGCGCGCTACAAGCGATTCTTCGCCGATATCGCCCTGGATACAGGTGAAATCATTACAGCACACTGCCCCAACCCCGGCAAGATGCTGGGCCTTCTCGACGCCGGCACGCCCGCACTGGTCACGCATATCGGCGATCCGAAGAAGAAATTGCAGTACCGGCTGGAAGCGTTGCAGGCCAATAACGATTTTGGTGGCACCTGGGTGGGCGTCAATACACAGTGGCCCAATCGCCTGATCCACAAGGCGATCGCGGCCGGCGTGCTGCCGGAACTGGCCGGATATGATTCTCTAAAGCCGGAAGTGAAATATGGCCGGAATTCCAGAATTGATCTGCTGGCCAGCGGGCACCCTGGCTTGCCAGGTCTTTGGCCCGATGCCTATATCGAGGTCAAGAACGTCCACCTGTCGCGCGTGCCCGGCCTGGCGGAATTTCCCGATTGCGTCACCGAGCGCGGCGCCAAGCATCTTTATGAACTGATCGACATGGTGAAGGATGGATACCGCGCGGTCGTGGTTTTCTGCGTCCAGCGCAGCGATTGCGAGCGCTTCACCATCGCCCGCGATTGCGATCCCGGTTTCGCCAGGGCCTTCGACGCGGCGCGCGCGGCGGGAGTGGAGTGCCTGGCCGTGGCGTTCGGGGTGTCGCCGCAGGGTTTGCGCTTCGAGAGGGCGCTGGAAGTGGTTTAACGCCCGACCTTCCAGATCGGCTTGGGCGCCTTCCATTTCACGGCTGGCTTCTCGTTTTTGTCCGCCATGGCGCCTGCCGAAAGAGGCGGCATCGGCAGATCTTCCAGCACGTAAGGGCGTTTGCGTTTCTTGCCGGCCTTTTTGGAGCCCGCTGCCGCCTCGTCGCAAACTTCAGCCTTGCCAGCCTCCATGCTGCCCGGAATCACAGCAGGTGCAGGTGCGCGTTGCACGCCCGCCAGCGTACGCAGCAAGCGCATGAAGCTGGCCCGCTCCGACGGCGACATCAGGGCCAGGACCTTTTCGTCGGCGCCACGAACATGCGGTTCTGTCTCGGCCAGGATCGCGCGGCCCGCGGAATCCAGCCATACGTGCCTGATACGTGCGTCGCCAGCGGCCGGCTCCCGGCGCACCAATCCCTTGCGCACCATGCGCGCCAGCAGGTCGGCCAGGGTTGAGCGGTCGATGCCCGACCGCCGCGTCAGTTCGGTCTGGCTGATACCCTCATGCCCGTCGAGTGCACGCAGCACGTCGAACTGGCGGTGCGTAATGGCGTGGGCGCCGGCATCCTGATTATAGATGTCGACCGATATCTGCAGAACGCGATTCAACAGGCTGGCCAGGGATTCTTCCCGGTCTGCCTCATGCCGTCCATCATCTCCGGCCTTGGCCGTTGTCATCATTTTCTCCCGGCCGGTGAATCGCCGCCACTGGCATGATGACAGAATCCATCAAAAATTCCATCCGAATGCGGATGAATTTCCGTGGATTTTCCACGAAGGATTTATTGTTCGATTCTAATCGTCACCGGAATAGCCGGCATCCGGCCAGTTGGTCTGGGTAAAGACGCCACCATCGACGCGGAGGGTCTGGCCGGTGATGAAGCCCGCCTTGTCGCCGGCCAGGAAGCAGACGGCGTCGGCCACGTCCTGCGGCGTGCCAATACGGCGCAGCGGCGTGATCCTGGACCAGTCGCGGGCATAGTTCGGCGCTTCGGCCCGTGTCCGCTCGGTTTCGATCGAGCCCGGCGCGATGCAGTTGACGGCGATGCCGTGGGGCCCGAGCTCGACGGCCGCCACCTTGGTCAGCATCTCGATGCCGCCTTTCGACGCCGTGTAGTCGACGAGATGGCGAAACGGCGTCTGGTTGCAGCCCGAGCCGATATTGACGATGCGGCCGGGGCGCTTTTCCGTCACCATCAGCCGGGCGGCGGCCTGGGTATTGAGGAAGCAGCCCTTGAGATTGGTTTCGATCACGCGGTCCCAGTCGGCCTCGGCCAGTTCCAGCAACGGCGCCCAGGTCTGGACGCCGGCATTGTTGACCAGCAGGTCCGGCGCGCCGACTTCGGCGGCGACGATGCGATAGAAGGCGTCGACCTCGGCCTTCTTGCCGGCGTGGCAACGCACGCCGGTCGCTTTCCGGCCCAGGGCACGCACGGCCGCGAGCGCGGCGGCGCATTCGCTTTCGTCGACGAGGTAAGTGATGAAGACATCCCATCCCTCGCCGGCCAGGGCAAGCGCCATGGCCGAACCGAGATGGCCGCCGCCGCCGGTGATGATCGCCGTCTTTATCATCAGGCCGCCGCGTCGACGTCATCGTCGTCGCGCTTTTTCTTCGGGTTGCGCGAGCCCAGCGCCACCACCGCCATCAAGGCCGGCACCAGCGCAGTTTCCTGGCCGTGGATGGCGAAATAGCGCGGCTGCCAGTCGGGGCGGAACTTCTCCTTGTAGGCGCGCAGGCCTTCGAAATTGTAGATATCGCCGCCAAGCTGGTAGATCACCTCCGCCAGCTTGTGCCACACGCTGCTGAGCGGCTTGGCATCGAGGCCGGCCAGCGGCGCCAGGCCGAGCGAAAAGTGCCGGTAGCCGTTGTCGCGGGCGTATTCGATCAGGCGCAGGAACAGGTATTCCATGGTGCTGGGCGGCGATGCGGGGTCGTAGCGCATCAGGTCGAGGCTGAGCGTGGTCCTGTTTTGCGTCGGCCACAGATTGGCGAAGGCCATGATGCGCCCGTCGATGCGCACCACCGCCACCGGCGTCAGGCTCATATAGTCGGGCTTGAAACAGCCGAGGCTATAGCTCTTTTCCCTGGCGTCCTTGATCCTGAGCCAGCCATCGGACACCTCCTTCAGACGGGCCATGTGGGGCGCCAGATCTTCGGGCGGGATGACCTCGAAGGCGGCCTTCAGCCCGTCGAAGCGCTTGAGCGTCTGGCGGAAGCCATAGCCTTTCCTGCCGGCCAGGTCGAAGGCGGCAACATCGACACAGGCCTCCTCGCCGATCTTGAACGGGCGCAGGCCGAGGTCGAGCACCAGCGGCAGCGTCTTCGGGCTGATCTGGTAGAAGCTGAGCCTGGCGTTGCTGAGCGAGGCCATTTCCTTCAGCTTCCAGCACAGGGCCTCGGCTTCGGAGGCAGGTCCGACCGGCTCGCCCATCACCACCCACTGCTTGCCCGAGACGCCGTACATCAGGAAGGCGGTGCGCGCCTCATTCCACAGGATATGCTTGTCGCGCAGCAAGGCCAGCCAGGCCTGCGGATCGGAGGCCTGCTGGACGACCTCGCGCAACTGGTCGATATCGCCGTCTCCGGGCAGGGGCGGTACGCGATGGGCGATGCCGAACAGGCGGTACAGGCCCAGCAGCACCACGGTCAGCGCGATCAGCACGAGGGCGCGCAGGAAACGCGAGGCGGCGGCGCGGTAGGAGAAATCGATCCACAGCGAATGGGCGTAGGGCACGTGCTTGTAGGCATAGAAGCCGCCCCAGATGAGCAGGCCCAGCGTCACCAGGCTCATGCCCGCCCACAAGGGATCGATCGCCAGGCTGAACAGGTTGGAGCGGCGGTTGAAGGCGCTCTTGCACGGGATCAGCAGCAGGGCGCACATGATCAGCAGTATGGCGTTGATCAGCGCCAGTTCGCGCGTCAGCGAGAAGATGGCGCCGAGGCAGAACAGCGCAAGAGCGCCATACCAGGCCGTATCGATGCGCTCCCACAGGCCGCGCGCCAGGAAGATCATCAGCACGGCGATGACCGTGCCGGCGGCGTGCGAGATTTCGACCACGCCCAGCGGCAGCCAGCGCTGGACGAACGGCATGGCCTCGGGGTCGATCGGCGTGATGATGGAGCCGAGCAGCAGCGCGCCGGCGACGAAGATCACCACGGCGAAGATCATCGGAATCAGCCGCGTGGCTGAATCGAACAGGATGAAATTGACGCTTGGCCTGGGGGACATGAAGGTTCAACCCGGAAAGGTTGATCAGATGACCACAGCTTGCCCCCGGAGGCAAGCTTGTGTTCGCCTCAGCCTTTCGAACACCAGGCGTCGTGGACGCCCAACTGGCCGCACAGGGCCTCGGCCTGGCTGTCGCCGGCGACCGGACCGACCTTCAGGCGCACCATCGACTTGCCCGACGCCAGGGTGACGGTCTGGTAGGCGGCGTTGTAGCGTTCGACACCAGGATAACGTTCGACCAGGCCGGCCCAGGCGCTTTTCGCCGAGGCGGCCGAACCGAACGAGCCGACCTGGACGAAGCGGCCGGCTGCGACGGCAACGCGTACCGGCGCTTCGGCTTGGGCGGCGACGGGGATGTCGGGCAGGTCGTGGATGGCGGCGGCGCGGGCATCGGCGGTCTCGTCCCCTACCCGTTCATCGAGCGGCGCGGCGTCGTCGGGCGGCGGCACCTTCAGCGGATCGACCACGGCGATCGGCAGGGCGCTGGAGCCATCGCCCTTGTCGAGCAGGCCGCCCTTGTTGACGGTCAGGTCCTTCGCCGTGTTGACGGCCAGTTCGATATCCCGCTTGCTGAGCTTGCGGTCGTCGGGTTTGCCGCTTCCGCCTTCGTCGTCGACCTGGATCGCCTTGATATCGGAGAAGGTCTTGGCCAGGTTGGGGTCGTTGCAGCCGCCCAAGGTAGCAGCCGTCGCCACCGCGGCGCACAAAAAGATGACTTTACGAAGGGGGGCGAGATCGGTCATAGAGGCATTATGGCGCGGCCGGTTTAAATCACGGTTACGGCCTATGGTTAATGATGATGGCCGACGCCTTGAAACCTCCCGAAATCGTGACCCCTGTCCGCACCCTGGCGGCGTTGCGTGAAAAGATCGCCGACCTGCGCGCCGGTGGCGGCAAAATCGGTTTCGTGCCGACCATGGGAGCGCTGCACGAGGGCCATCTGGCGCTGGTGCGCGAGGCTAGGCGCCTGAGCGACAAGGTGGTGGTGTCGATCTTCGTCAATCCCCTGCAGTTCGCGCCGACCGAGGATCTGGACCGCTATCCGCGCACCGAAGCCGCCGATATTGCCCTGTTGCAGGAGGTCGGCTGCGATCTCGTCTACCTGCCGACGCGGGAGATCCTGTATCCGCAAGGCTTCGTCAGCCGCATCGAGTTGGGCGGACCGGCGCTTGGTCTCGAAACCGAGTTCCGGCCGCAGTTCTTTTCGGGCGTGGCGACCGTGGTGATGAAGCTGTTCAACCAGGTGCGGCCGGATATCGCCGTCTTCGGCGAAAAGGACTATCAGCAACTGGCGGTGATACGCGCCATGGCGCGCGATTTCGATATGGATATCACAGTCGTCGGCCATCCCACGGTACGCGAAGCCGACGGCCTTGCCCTGTCGTCGCGCAACTCTTACCTTTCGGCCGAGGAACGCGTCATCGCACCCAAGCTGCAGCAGGCCTTGCTGAGGGTGCGCGAGGCCGCGCTTGCCGGCGAGGACACGCGCCGCGCCATCGACGACGCCGGCATCGACCTGATTGAAACCGGTTTCGACAAGATCGACTACATTGCCCTGAGGGATGCCGATTCCTTGAGCGAAATCACGCCGGACACGAAGGCGAGCCGCATCCTGGCCGCCGTCTGGCTGGGCAAGACGCGGCTGATCGACAATATCGCGGTCTAGCAGGCGATGGCCCTAACGTGGCCTTCGTTCGCGTAGCCGAGGATCAGGCGGTCACGCGTTATAATCGTCATGCCCAACTCCCGCGCCGTCGCAATCATGATCCTGTCGGCCGGATCGCGTGGCGGCATGCCGGGGAGGAACGACGACGCGATCAGAATATCGGGCGTCATATCCGCCAGCCGGACAAGGCGAACAGACAATAAGGCCCTGAACCACTGCTGGGGGCTGACGGCCAGCGAAAGCCGGCCGAGCGACGCCAGCATGCCAACCTCCCAGGCGGTATAGGGCGAAACATGCAGGAAATCCTGCCGATCGCCGGACTCATCGATAGCAGCCACCGCCGCTGGCGACAAGGACGCGCCGTCCAGCAGCCAGACGGCTGCGCAGGTGTCCAGCAGCAGGCTATTGTTCATTGAGGAGATCGGCCCATTCCGGATAAGCCGGCTGGGTCAAGTCCAGACCATCGGGAATGGTCATCAGGCCCTTGAGGGCGCCGAAAGCCGGGTGGCGGCGTGGCGTCTTCGCGCTGGAAACAGCTATCGCCGGTTTTGCCTTGACACGTTTGAAGATCAATTTTTCGCTCTCCATGTCGACATTGGCGGTTTCGAAGCCGGCATCCAGCCAGGCGCGCGTCATGACGTTGTTACTGGCATTGTTCGACCACCACGCCCTTTGCGTGCGCGACGATGGCGGCAATTCAAAACCGAGCACATGTTCGATTTCCGAAAAGTCCATCGGGACGGCTTCATCTTCGGTTTGTTCGAGCCAGTTTTCCAGTGGATCGTATTTGCTCATGGCGACATCTCCACAGGAGATTATACACACTTTTCCAAAGCGATCAAGCCAGTGTGCACACTACCACACGCCCGCCTCTTTCAGCGCCTTCGCCATGTCCGGCGGCAGATCGTGTTCGCCTTCCCGTATATCGCGCGGCGCATCGGCGGCCTTGAGATAGCGCCAGCCCTGGAAAGGCCGGCGCGGCTGGGATTCGGTGAGGATATTCTTCGATTTCAGGCCGACCAGCCAGTGCTCGGCCTTGTCGTCATAATCGAACGAAACGATCTCGCGGCGGCACAGGATCACGCCCTTGATCACCCAGTACAGCGAGCCGCCGTCGATCAGTTCCTCCCAGCGCGTCGGCCGGTGGCGAGTGTGTATATAGGAGACGCCACCGTTGCGCTCACGCTCCCACGCCAGCATGTCTTCGAGGCTGTCGACGCCTACCGCCAACTTGACCAGATGAATATCACTCATGACGCCGGGAATCCTGGTTAACACCCTTTAAGCCTTTAGAAGCAAATCAGGCGCATTTCTAGGCAAGAATGGCCTATAGACAAATGATACGGCGCGGTTCTAAAAAGCGCAGCTTACGGGGCAAGTTCGAGTTCGTTGCATGGCCAAGGCAAATCCATCCCTGCAGGAAGCCCTGGAAAGCCTGTTCGGCACCGCGCTGGGCCAGGGCGCCAGCCTGATCTCCCTTCCCGGCGGCTCGCGCCTGTTTTCAGCCGGGGATGAGTCCGACCACCTTTATTTGCTGCGTTCAGGCCGCCTGGGCGCCTTCCGTCACGACGAGGATCATGACGAACTGAGCCTGATCGGCATCATCCGACCAGGCGAACCGGTCGGCGAGATGTCGCTGATCGCCGGCACGCACCACACCACCACCATCATGGCCCTGCGCGATTCCGACCTTTTGGCCATGCCGCGCGACGATTTTCTCGCCGCCATCGATTCGCGCCCCGAACTGCTGATGGCCCTGTCGCGCAAGATGATCGAGCGCGCCCGCCGCGACGTGCCGGCCGTCACCCCCAACGTGTTTGCCTTCTTCGCTTTGTGCGAGCAGCCGATCCGCGACCTGGTCGAACGCATCGCCGTGCAGATCCGCGCCCTCGGCTACAAATGCGCCATTCTCGACAAGACCTTCCACGGCACCACGCCGGAAGCCTTTACCAATATCGAGACCGAAAACGACTACGTGCTGCATGTTGCCGAGAAGCACGAAAGCCACTGGCGTCTCCTGAGTTCGCGTCAGGTCGACCATGTCTTCCTGATCGCCAATGCCGACCGCACGCCCGACCCGATCGAAAGCGAAGGCGAGAAGTCGCTGCTGCACCGCGCCCCCGACCTGATCCTGCTCTACCCCGAAGGCAGCCGTAAGGCCGGCGTGCACGGCCGGACGAAAGCCTGGCTCGACAGCCTGGCGCCGACGCGCTGGTTCCATATCGCCAGCGGCGACATCGGCGATGTCAGCCGCCTGGCTCGTATCGTCACCGGTCACAGTGTCGGCACGGTCTTTTCCGGCGGCGGCGCCCGCGCCTTCGCCCAGGTCGGCGCCATTCAGGCCCTGCGCGAAGCCCATATCCCGATCGACTTCATCTGCGGTTCCTCGATGGGCGCGATCATCGCCGCCGGCCTGTGCCTGGGCTGGGACGAGACAGAGCTTGACGCCCGCATGCGCGACGCCTTCGTCAACACCTCGCCGCTCGACGACGTGGTCCTGCCCTTCATCTCGATGGTCGCCGGCAAGAAGGTCGATGAGCGCCTGGAACGCCATTTCGGCGACACCATGATCGAGGACATGCCCCTGCCCTATTTCTGCCTGTCGTCCAACCTGACCTCGGGCACGCTGAAGGTGCACAAGACCGGCCTGCTGCGTACGGCGCTGCGCGCCTCGATCTCGCTGCCGGGCGTGCTGCCCCCGGTCATCGACGAGGACCAGGTGCTGGTCGACGGCGCGGTGATGCGGTCGTTTCCAGCCACCATGATGCGCAACACGCACCTCGGCACGGTCATCGGCGTCGATGTCACTCGTGCCCGCGGCCTCGACCCCAAGACCCTGACCCGGCCGAAGAACCTGCCGTCGTGGTTCGCCAAGGGCGAATGGCGGCGCGGTCCACCCATTGTCTCGGTGATGATGCGTTCGGCCACGATCACCACGACCAGCGACCTGGCGCTGAACCGCGCCGCCAGCGACCTGCTGATCATCCCGGAACCCGCCGGCGTCGAGATCCGCGACTGGAAGGCCTACGACCAGGCGGTGGAATCCGGTTACCAGACGACGGTGGAAACCCTGGCGCAGCTGGATTCGCCGGTGACGACCCTGCGCAAGATGGGGCGCAGCCTGCATCCCAACATCCCGGCCTTTACGCCGGACGATTCCTATATCCAGGAAGCGATTCAACCGCCGGTGCCGGCCAGGAGAGGCTAATCCTTGAGGCCGCCCAGGCGCTTCATGATCAGCCACACCGAAATCGACACGAACAGGATGCCGAATACGGCGAACAGCAAGGACAAGTTGGTGTAGTCGCTGAGGAAGCCGTTGCGGATGACGTTCGGATCGTGCGACTTGGTGAAGGCGGCAGCGGCGACGCCGAGGCACCCCAGGCCGATGGCGCTGATGAACAGCATCCAGAAGGTGTTGAGGATCATATTCCAGACGCTGGGATGGTCATGGTCGTGGTCCTCGGAAGCCACGGCGATGCGGCCGCCGTCCATCGTCCACTCCTCGTTGTCGTCGTGGTACAATGACTCGAAGTGCGAGGCCGGCGGGTTGATCAGGCTGGCCTGTTCGCCGGCGTCGGGAGTTTGATAATTTTCCGGCAACGGGCGCTGCAACTGCTCGCGCCAGTGCACGGGCTCGGCCGGTGCGGGTTGAGGCGCGAAGGTGGGCGTGGCCGACAGGTCGACCGCCTGCGGACGCGGCACTTCGACAACATCCGGCACCACATTCGCCTCGACGGGCGCTGGCTCTGGCTGGGCGGTACGAAGGCCATAAGGGTTAAGCGCCGTAATGGTGGGCGGCGGCATGGTGCGCGGCGACGCGACCGGCGTGAAATCGACGACGTTGCTTTCTTCTACCACCGGTTCGGGCGTGACGACGGGTTCGGGTACGGCCTCGACGACAGGCGCCGTGGCCTCAATGGGCGCCGATTCCGCCGAAGCGGGCGCGATGACGCTCTGGTTGGTGAATTCCTGCGCCACCGGCTGCGGCGTATAGGGCATAAAGGCGGGCGCCGGCGTTGCCACGACATCAGGCGCGGGCGCGGCAACAGGCTGCGGAGCCGGCACGGCGGCCAGCGGGCGGCCGAGCGCTCCGCCGCCATAGGGCGAATAGAGCCGCATCAGGGCGGCGGCGGCCTCAGCCTTGCGCGCTTTTTCAGCATCATCGCTGCTGGGCGCCGTGGCCTGGGCGGCGGCTTCACTTGCAATGCGTTCCTGCTCAAGACGGGCCTGCTCAAGACGGGCCTGCTCAAGACGCGCGGCTTCGGCGCGATCACGCTCTTCCTGCTCGCGCTGGGCGCGGTCGCGGGCCTCCTGGTCAAGGCGCGCCTGTTCGGCGCGCTCGCGTTCCAGGCGTTCTTGTTCAAGTCTGGCCTGTTCAAGTCTGGCGGCCGTCTCGGCGCCTTCGCGGGCCAGGCGTTCGCGTTCGATGCGCTCGCGTTCCTGGCGGCCACGCTCATAGGCTTCCTGGTCGAGGCGCACCTGTTCGGCGCGCAGGCGCTCGATCCGTTCGCGATCCTGGCGATCCTGCTCTCTGGCCAGTTCCTGCTGCGCGGCGAAAGCTGCCGCCTGGCGCCCGGCGTCCTCGCGCAGCCTCTGTTCCTCCTGCGCGCGGGCCAGGGCCGCCTGCACGGCCGGGCTCATCTGCGGCTCGGCGTCCGGCGCCGGCACAGGGCGTACCGCCGACGGGACAAAGCCATCGGGCAGGCTTTCGACCACGGTTTCCGGAGCGGAACGGACCGGGTTGGCATAGGGCGACAGCGGCATCTCAACGGCGCGCGGCGTAAAGCTGCCGAGATCGATGACCTGGCGTTCGGGTGCGGGGGCTGGCGGCGGCGTGATCTGCGGCGCCTGGGGGATCGGCTGGGCGTAGGGCGACAGGCCCGGCTGGCCCATCGGATAGGCCGACAGGACGCCGCCACGATCGGGGGCGTTCAGTTCGGACGGACGGGCGTCGGCGACGGGCGCGGTATCCAGCGTCGGGCGGACCAGCAGGGATGGCGCGTTGCCGGCGCTCTCTTCCGGCGTCAGGAACAGGTTCTTTTCAGCGGCACGGCGACGGATCAGCGGCGCCAGCACGTAGGTCTGGCCGTTGAATTCGGCCGAACGCCAGCTGTCCATGGCCAGGGCCGCTTCGGTCATGCGGCCTTCGTTGATGCACTTCAGCACGCTCGACTGGGCGAAATTGTCGACGCCGATGTTGAAGCAGAACGACACCAGCGCATCGAACTGGTTCTGGTTGATCGGCACCAGGATGGCGTTGTTGATGGCGTCGACGATGGGCAGGAGGTCAAAGCGCAGCAGCGCGTCGGCGTCTTCCTGCGTGACCCGGGCGCCTTCGCGCGCCGAGAAGGTATGGCCGTAACCGAGCGTCCAGCGGCCATCGGGGAGACGCGCGGCGGTGGACCGCAGCCCCTCGAAACTCTTGATCAGTTCGACCCCGGCGCGGGAAACTTTTTGACGCGCTCTCATCCCTATTCCGACCTCAACTAGCCTGCACCGGGCCCAACCGGCCCGATCCTGACCCAAAACAAAACGTTTTTGAGCCCTACCACCCGGACGTAGCAAACCACAGACCGTTAAGATTTTACAAGAGTATTATCGCGGCCAGTCCTAAGAAACTGAAAAAACCGAAGAAATCTGTCACTAATGTGACAAAGATCGGCGAAGCTCCGGCCGGGTCCATGCCCAGTTTCGAGGCGCCCATGGGAATAAGCGTGCCGGCCAGCGCCGCCATGGTGAAATTGATCATGATGGCGGCGGCGATGACAATGGCCAGGCGGATGTCGTGCCAGAAAATGACCGTCACGACGGCAAGGCCGAGGCCGACGCACGCGCCGGTCAGCCACGCCGAGAAAATCTCGCGCCACAGGGTACGCATGGCGTTGGCGGCGGTCAGTTCGCGCGACGACAGCGCCCGCACCGAAACGGTCAGGGCCTGGGTGCCGAAATTGCCGCCGATCGACGCCACCACCGGCATCAGGCTGGCCAGCACCACCATCTTGATGATCTGGCCCTGGAAGACGTTGATGACCGTGACCGAGGCGAAGGCCGTCAGCAGGTTGATCAGCAGCCACGGCAGGCGCGATTTCACCATGCCGAGCACGCCGGTGTCGCGGCCTTCGACGTCGGAGACACCGGCCAGGGCCAGGATGTCCTCGCGGTTTTCCGCCTGGATGATGTTGACGATGTCATCGACGGTGATCTGGCCCACCAGCCGGCCCGAGGAATCGGTCACGGGCGCCGAAATCAGGTGATATTTTTCAAAGATATAGGCGACCTCTTCCTGGTCCTGGGTCACCGTGATTTCGGTGATCGGCTCCATCAGGGCCGACAGCAGCGTATCGCGCTTGGTACGCATCAGCAGCGACACCGGCACGGCGCCGACCGGCTTGTGCGAGGGATCGATGACGTAGATGTCGAAGAACAGTTCGGGCAGGTCGTCGCCGCTGTCGCGCATGTGGTCGATGGTATGGCCGACGTTCCAGAAGCTGGGCGCCGCCATGACCTCCCGCTGCATCAGGCGGCCAGCGGTTTCCTCCTCGTAGGACAGCGAAGTGACCATGGCCTCGCGCTCGGATTCCGGCATGGCGGCCAGGACGGCCTTCTGCTGGTCTTCCTCCAGGTCCTCGAAGACGGCGGCGGCGTCGTCGGAATCGAGTTCCTGCAGGACTTCGGCGATATCCTCGGTGTGCAGGGTCTCGATGACTTCCTCGCGGATATCGTCGTCCAGTTCGGGCAGGATATCGGCGATGGCGTCCGACGGAATCCACGGAATGATCTGTTCGCGGTAATCCTCGGACAGGAAGCCGAGCAGGTCGGCGACGTCGGCCGGGTGCAGGGCGTCGAGCAGCTCGCGCAGGCGCATGCCGTCGCCACGGTCGGCGGCATCGATGACGAGCGAGATGTAACGCGGATTAAGGGCGTAGTCGTCCTTGAGGGCGAAGTCCTCGATTTCCTCGGGCGTGCTGAGCGCCGCTTCCTCGGCGGCGCGGTCCCTGGCGATATCGATATCGGAATCGGGTTTCTTCTGGGGAGCTTCGGACTTCTGGCTCATGGCTCAGGCTCCCCATAAACCTCATGCCCAAAAGTGCCGCGAAAGCGTCTTCGCACTTTTGGGATAAACATGAGGCGTCAACCTCAATGACGCGCTTGGCGTATCCCCTTGAAAGTGTTCGGATGGTGCGGTCGAGAAGACTCGAACTTCCACGTCTTGCAACACAGCGACCTCAACGCTGCGCGTCTACCAATTCCGCCACGACCGCACGTCATCCGGAGGCGCGGCAGATAGCAACTGTTTGGCGCTTTGGGAAGCCCTTTATCGGAAAATATCGACAGGGCTGTGAATTATAATTAGGGCGTTCAGCCGCCGATGGCCATGAAATCGTAGACATCGGCCTGGCGCGTCACCACGATCGAGATTTTCTCCTCGAAAATCTGGATTTCCCCGCGCGCCACGGGGTGATTGTTGGCGAGAATCCATACCTCGTCGTGCTCATGGGCATCGAGCGGAATCACCGCGCCCCGGCCCATGCGCAGGAGTTGCTGCATCGGCAGAACCGAACGCCCGAGCAGAACCGAAATTTCGACGGGAACGGCTCCCACTTGCGAAATCGCCACGCGCCTTGCACCCCTTGCGAACCAGCACCATCTTATGCATCAAGGCGTAACATCTTGCCATTGAACACTTTATGACACATTGACGCGACATGCTTGACGATGCGTTAAAACCCCTGCCCTTATTTGCGCGCGACGATGGCCTTCCACCGGAATGGCGCGTCGAGCCCGGACTTGTTCCCTACCCCGACGCCGTGGCGCTGATGGAAGCGCGCGCGGCCGCCATCGCCGACGGCCGTGCGGGCGAACGGGTCTGGCTGGTGGAGCATCCGCCGCTCTATACCGCCGGCGTGTCGGCGAAAGCGTCCGACCTGGTCGCGCCGGACCGCTTCGAGGTGTTCCAGACCGGGCGCGGCGGACAATATACCTATCACGGTCCCGGCCAGCGCGTCGTTTACGTCATGCTCGACCTCAACCGGCGTAAAAAGGACGTGCGCGCCTTCGTCGAGGCGCTGGAGCGCTGGATCATCGCCACGCTGTGGCACTTCAATATCGAAGGCCACATCCGAGCCGGACGTGTCGGCGTATGGGTGGAACGGCCGGATCGTGGTTACACGCCCCTGACAGAAGATAAAATCGCCGCCATCGGCATAAAATTACGCCGCTGGGTCAGTTTTCATGGCATCAGTTTGAACGTCGAGCCGGATTTATCGCACTTCAGCGGTATTGTCCCGTGCGGCATTACCGAACACGGCGTCACCAGCCTGCTCGACCTCGGCCTTCCCGTCAGCATGGACGAAGTCGATTACGCGCTGAAGCTCGGTTTCGAGAGCGTGTTCGGACCGGTCGACGCCGCCTAGATGTTCTCGCGCGGTTTCAGCCGGTACAGCGTCCGGCCATAGCGGTTATCCCCCCGCTCGCCGGGCATGACGCACAAGTCGACCACCGCCCAGACCAGCACCACCACGCCGACGAAATCGAAGAAACCTTCCGGCACCGGCCAGACGATGGCGATGGCCAGCAGGATGACCACCGCCCACCAGCCCGAACGGCCGCGATCGTGCAGCCGCTTCGACAGCACGCAGGCGCCGCTGAAGAACAGCGCCGGATAGACGATGATGCCGGCCATGATCTGCAGCGGCCCGGTAATCAGCGCCTGGAAGAAACCGAGCACGAACAGCAGCACCGCCGCCGCCACGGCGAACGGCAACTGGCCCACCCGTCCGGTCGAGGAAAAGAACAGTTCCCCCCAGTCGCGCATCGGGTTCATGAAAAAGGCCTCCTGAAACTCAGGAGGCCAGTTATAACGATTTGCACCCTGCGTTCAAGCCGCCGGATCAGCTCGTCAGGCGCGTCCGGTTGATCGACTTGAAGATGTTGGCCATGGTCGAATTCAGCTGGGACGCCGAGGTCAGGTCGTAGAAGTAGCTGGGGTCCGAGGCGCAGGCGCGCAGCATGTTCGAATTGCCCTCGATGACCTTGACCGTATAGAGCGTGATGCCCTTGGCCTTGGCGTTCTTGCAGGCCAGCGCGGTACGGGCGTCGATCTGCGACTGGTTGTTGGTCCAGCGGTTGGCGGTATTGTCACCATCGGTGACCACGATCATGAACTTCTTGGCCGTGGTGTCGCCGAAGGGCACAGCGCCGGTCAGGGGCTGGTTGGGCGACAGGGCTTCCATGCCCCACTGCACGCCGACGGTAATATTGGTGTTGCCGCCCGGTTGCAGCGTCTGGATAAAGCTGCGCGCGCTGGCGATGTTGTTGCTCAGTCCCTGGATCTCCTTGGTGGTGGAGTAATCGCACGGGCGGACCGGATACAGCGACTGGAAGTTGCCGCTCTGGGCGGCGTCGGCGGTGACGTCATAGGCCTGCGAGCGGTCGATGACGCAGGAACCGGGGCTGTAGTCCGCCAGGCCAAGGCTGGTCAGGCTGGACATGGTCGCGGGGCTCAGGCGGACCTGGGTATTGAACGGCACGATGGCGACGCGGCTATCCGAAACGTTGACGCCCGAACTGTTGAGCAGGCTCTTCAGCGCGCTGTCGACCGAGGACTTCAGGTTCGGCATCTTGTTGGCGTCGGCCATCGAGCCGGTCGAATCGAGGACGAAGGCGATCTCGAACTTGTCGAGCGTGGTCTGGGCCTTGGAGACGACGTCGAGGTCATAGTGGTCCATGCCGAACAGGCCGCCGAAATAGCTGGTGACGGTGGCCTTGACCTCGTAGCCTTCGTTGACGGCGCGGCCTTCGGTATCGTGGGTCAGCACGGCGTCCGAGATGGCGACATCACTCTTGTTGAAGTTCTGGTGGAAGGTGGTGTCCGCCATCGCCTGGCGGTCGGCGTCGCTGGCGGTGGCCATCGACATGGTGCTCAGGACGGCGGCGTCGGCGGCGTCCTGGATGCTGCGGCGCGCGATCTCGACACGCGAGAAATCGACCGCCCCGCCAACCAGGCTGAACAGCGCCACCACGCTGAGGCCGAAGATCATGAACACGTTGCCGCCTTCGTCGCGGCGGAACTTCTGAAGAAACGAATGCACGGCTTTCACGGCGGGCGCTCCTGGCTTTAGTGCCCGTGTACGAAAACGGGACAGTTGCCAGGGAAATTGCAAGGCGCGGGCCGCCTTTATGGCGAAGGCAGCGGCGTGCATTCCATCGCCACACGAAAAAAAGGGCGCCGCCGGCTTAACGGCGACGCCCTGTCAGGTACTCTCTCCGGAGTTGCCTAGTTGGTGAGGCGAACCTTCTTGATCGACTTCATGATGCTGCCCAGCGCCCCGCTGATCTGCGACGAGTTCGACAGGTTGTAGTAATAGCCGGTCTGCGACGCGCAGGCCTGAAGCATCGCCGAGTTGCCCTGTTCCAGCCGCACGGTGAAGACCGTGATGCCGAGGTTCTTGGCGGCGGTGCAGGCCAGGGCCGTGCGGGCGTCAATGGTGGCCGAGGTGGTGGTCCAGCGGTTCTGGGTGTTCAGGCCGTCGGTCAGCACGATCATGTACTTGTTGACCGTCTTGTCGGTGAACTGGGCGCCGTTGGTGAAGGGCGCCGATGGCGACAGAACTTCCATGCCCCACTGGATGCCGATGGTGATGTTGGTGTTGCCGTCCGGCGTCATCTTCGCGGCATAGGTGCGGGCGCCGGCGATGTCGGTCGTCAGGTCCATGATCGGCAACAGCGAATTCATGGCGCACTTGGCGGCCGGATACATGGTGGCCGTGTTGGTCGATGTCGGCGCATCCGAGGTGGTGTCGTAGGGCTGTGTCCGGTCGATGACGCAACCCGACCAGTTGGCGGAACCGACGCCGAGCAGCGTATCGGTGCTGTTGATCGTATTGTTGTCCATGTAGACCGAAGTCGCACCACTGTTATAACCACCTGCCGTCGGGTAGGCGTAGGTCATCGTACCGGTATATTGGCCGTAGCCGCTGTAACCGACCTGGCTGGGCGTGTAAGAGCCGGCCGAATTGACATAATAGCCCTGCATCGCGCTGTAGTTGTTGCCGAGGCTGACGCCACTGCTGTTATAACCTTCGTCATAGTAGTAGGTAATGTAAGGGTAGGAATAGCTGCTGCTGCAATTCTTGCGGCAGCTTGGCGCATAGTTCGGATTGGCGAAATAGGCCGCCGAATAGACGTAATAATAGCCGTTATACGAACGCACATAGTTCACCACGTTCGCCGCCGCCGTGGTGCCGGCCGAGCTGGAATAGTTGTTGGTGATCCAGTTGGTCAGATAGGTCTTGTTGCTGGTGACCGAGGCGCATTGCGCGGTCGAGAGATTGGCGCAGGTCCAGCCCTGGCTGACCGAGACATAGTTGCCGGTGTAGTTGGCCATGCTGGAGACGTTGCTGAGCGCGACCTGCGTATCGAACGGCACCAGCGCCACCTTGGTATTGCCGGAATTGTTGCCGTTGGAATCGAGCAGCGACGCCAGGGTGGCGTCCAGGCTCGACTTGAGCTGGGTCATCTTGCTGTTGTCGGCCATCGAGCCGGTGTTGTCGAGCACGAAGGCGATCTCGGCGCGGTTGATGCTGACGCCGGCCTTGGCGACGGCGTTGATATTGACGGTCTTCATGCCGACCAGGCCCAGCACGTAGGTCTTGACCTTGGCCGTGGCGGCATAGGACATGGTCTGGACGTTATTGGCCGTGGTGGGCGTCAGGACGCCGCTGGCGCCGGTCAGGTTGCCGACGCCCGATATATTGGCGTTGAACGATTTGTCGGCGGCCGCCTGTTCGGCGGTCTGGGTGCCGGTGGTATCGAGCGCGGCGGCGATGGCGGCGCTGTCGGCGGCGTCCTGCAGGCGGCCGCGCGCATTCTCGACGTTGGCGAAGTCGACGCCGCCGCCGATCGCCGCCGTCATCGGCAGGATCGCCAGGGCCACGGTGATGGTCACGTTGCCGCGCACCTGCTGGGTGAAGCGGTCGAAGAAACGGCTTTTGGACGTCATGGCGGAAGCCTTGGGGGTAAACGGGTGTGGAGGCCTTGTTGGCGCGTCTATGAATAAAGATGCGATAAAAATAACAGTGGGCTTTTAAGAAAAAAGAAATTTATGCGGTAAACAAAATCTCAGATAATGTTAAGCATAATTATTATTTACTGTTAGCGAAAATTAACAGTATAGACATGTGGCGCACGGTTAATTGCTATTAAAATTAACGATATTACACCTTATTCAGGCTTAACGCCGCCAGCATCGCCTGAAAATCTTCCGGCACAGGCGCGGACAGGGTTTTGTCGCCGCCGGCGGGATGCGGAAAGGTTAATTCCAGCGCATGCAACATGAGTCTTTTGACGGCCCCACCACTCAGGGTAAGCGCACCGCCATAGCGAACGTCGCCGGCAATGGGCGCGCCCAGATGCGCCAGATGAACGCGGATCTGATGCATGCGTCCGGTATGCGGACGGCAGCGCACCAGCGCCGCCTCAGGGGTGCGACTTAACACTTCGAAGGCGGTTTCGGCGTTCTGGGCATCGGGATGATCGGCGGCGCAGACCCGGCTCCATGCCTCGCGCCCCTTTTCTTCCCGGCGCAGGGCGGCATCGATCACGCCGGCATCGGGCAGGTTATGCGGATTGGCGACGATGCAGACATAGGTCTTTTCGAAGGCGCGGCGGATCATCGCCTTACCGAGAAAAGAGGCAACCGGTGTCGTTTTTGCCACCAGCAGAATGCCGGAGGTATCGCGGTCGAGGCGATGGATCAGTTTGGGGCGCTTGCCGTTCGATTTGGCAAAGGCCCACATCATGTCATCGAGATTATGGCCGTCGCCGCGGCCGCCCTGGCTCGACAGGCCCGACGGCTTGTTGAAACCCATGATATCGGCGTCTTCGTAGATCACCATGGATTTTACCCAGGCGATTTCCCCGGCGGAAAGGCTTTGCGGCTGCACCGGCCGCAGGTCCTTCTGGCTGGGGCGCGGCCCGCGTTTTTCCAGCGCGGACAGGTGTTGCTTCGAATGTCTGGCCATGGGCCGTTCATAGCTGCGGCAAGACGGCAAGGCAAATCGCGAATATTTTTCGCAATCGTTTGCACTTTGTCACGGCAAGGCAACGATATCTTAGTCTTGCCGTGGCAACCTCGGCGGGCAATTCCGGGAAGCAATCCTCATGTCAGGCTTCAAACCGCTCAAAATCCTGCTGGTGGAGGACAACCAGCACATGCGCACCATCATCCGGGAAGTGCTCAAGGGCGCCGGCATCGTCAGCATCGAGGAAGCGCGTGACGGCGCCGAGGCCTTCGAATTGCTGCGCCAGTTTCCAGCCGATATCGCCATCGTCGATTTCAACATGGCTCCCGTCGACGGCATCGACTTCACCCGCATGCTGCGCAAGGCGCCCGACAGCCTCAATCCGATGATGCCCGTGATCATGATCACCGGTCATTCGGAACGTTCGCGCGTCATGGAAGCGCGCGACGCCGGCGTCAACGAATTCGTCGTCAAGCCTTTGACGGCCACGGCCCTGCTGGCCCGCCTCAATACGGTGGTCATGCACCCGCGGCCCTACGTCAAAAGCAAGACCTTTACCGGTCCGGAGCGCCGACGGCGCGGCGGCGACTATGGCGGACAGGAACGGCGCGAGGGCTAATCCCTCTCGCCGCGCGCCTTCTGTTTCCGGTCGCGCAATTCGGCCCAGTACTCAAGGCGCTGGCGGACCTTGCCTTCGTGGCCCTCGCCCTTCGGATCGTAGAATTTCGGCCGTTCGACACCGTCCGGGAAATAGTTCTGGCCCGAAAAGCCGTCGGGGTCGTCAGGGTCGTAAATATAGCCGGCGCCGTAACCTTCGTCCTTCATCAGCCTGGTCGGCGCGTTGCGGATGACCTTGGGCGGATCGAGGTGGCCGGTTTCCTTGGCCAGCTTCATGGCCGCGCCGAAAGCCTTGTAAACCGCCGTCGATTTCGGCGCCGAGGCCATGTGCACGGCGGCCTGGGCCAGGGCCAGTTCGCCTTCGGGCGAACCCAGCACTTCATAGGTATCGCGCGCGGCATGGCACATCAGCAGCGACATGGGATCGGCATTGCCGATATCCTCGCTAGCCATGCGGATCATGCGCCGGGCGATGAACAACGGATCGTCACCGCCATTAAGCATGCGCGCCAGCCAATAGAGCGCGGCGTCGGGGTCGGAACCGCGCACCGATTTGTGCAGGGCGCTGATCAGGTTGTAGTGGCCCTCGCGGTCCTTGTCGTGGTCGGGCCGGCGCTTCTGAAGGTGAGCCAGCAGGCCGTCGCTGTCGATATCGTGGTCGAAGCCCATATGGTCGAGCGACTCGACCAGGCTGAGCAGGTAGCGGCCGTCGCCGTCGCTCAGCAGTTTCAGCGTGTCGTAAGCGGCGGGTGTCAGGGGCAACCTGTGACCCAGATGCGCTTCGGCGCGGGCGATGAGCAGGTCGAGCGCCGGGTCGTCGAGCCGCCTCAGCACGAACACCTGGGCCCGCGACAGCAGCGCGCCGTTGAGCTCGAACGACGGGTTTTCAGTGGTGGCGCCGATCAGGGTGACCACGCCGGCTTCGACATAGGGCAGGAAGCTGTCTTGCTGGGCGCGGTTGAAGCGGTGGATTTCATCGACGAACAGGACGGTGCGCTGCCCCATCTGGTGACGTTGTTGCGCCGCTTCGAACGCCTTCTTCAGATCGGCGACGCCGGAAAATACGGCGGAAATCTGCTGGAACTCATAGCCGGCGGCTTCGGCCAGCAGGCGGGCGATGGTGGTCTTGCCGACTCCCGGCGGTCCCCACAGGATCAGCGAAGGCAAAAAGCCACGTTCGATCAGGCGCGAGATCGCCCCGCCCGCCCCCAGCAAATGATCCTGGCCGACGACTTCGGCGACCGTCTTCGGGCGCAGCCGGTCAGCCAGCGGCTTGGCCGCCTCGTCGACCTTGGGCAGGGATTTCAATGTGGGTTCGGTGTGACCGAACAGGTCGGGCGGGCTCATGAAACAAATATAGAACGTTTCCCCAAGCGTTCAACCGTTTCCTTGATAAAGGGAAATCGCAGCAGGCTAACCAAGGTGTAATGTTGCGGCGATTGACGTGATGGCGTTGCTTGCTGCCTACATCCTGCGCCCGATGTTATTTCCTGTGCCGAAGGCGACCCAGATCGTCCGCACAAGTAACGGGTAAAGCAAAGCTCCGATGCCATAGACGATCAGCATGGTACGCAACATGCCGTCATTGCAGTCCCTTGCTTCTTGTGCGGTTCGCGCCAAGCCACAGTCACCGTTGACAATTAAAGCCATGGCGCCGGCCGGCACTAGCAGGAGAAAGACATAGCCTATGGTAAATGCAGACAGGAGCAGGCACGTCTTTAACCAGCGAGGCATGGTTGAGCTTCCCCCCTTCTTCTCACTTACCCTTCTTGGAAGCCGCCGCTTCGTCCAGCCCGAACACAGCCTTGAACAGGTCGGGCGTACCATCGACGCGCTGCAGGTGCGGGATACGCAGGCCGTCGTGATAGTCGAAGGTCACCGTCTTGAAGTAGTCGCCGTCCTGGACCAACATCTCGATCTTGTCGGTCGTCTTTTCGTCGGCGACGATCAGGTCCTTGAGGCGGTCGTTGTCGTAGGCGCGACCATTGACGGCGATCACCTTCATGCCGGCGGTCAGGCCGTTGTTGAAGGCCGGGCTGTTCCACACCACGCCGCCGATCGAGCCATCGGGGCCGATGCCGAGGCCGAGGCTACGTGAGAAGCCGCTGGCGCGTCGTCCGCCGCCGGCCGACGGCGTATCGTTATAGACCAGCTTGTAGCCCGAACGTTCGATGCCCTGCAGCAGGTCGGGCTTCGTCGAGTCGAGGCGCGTGCGCAGGAAGGTGCGCCAGTCATAGGGATAGACGGTATTCAGCGCCGTCACGATGTCGTCGAAGGTATAGGTCAGCGGCTGGTACGAGCCGTTATCGACGCCGAAGAACAGCTTGGCGAAGTCGTCAAGCGATTTCTTGCCGCCGGTCTTTTCGCGGATCAGGGTATCGGCGTCGAACCAAATCAGCGAGCCCGCCGAATAATAGTCCTCGGACATCTGCCAGCTGGGCCAGGATTTCGGATTACGGTCCGAAAGCGTCGAGTCGTTGGTGGTGTCCTGGATCGGCCGCCAGTCGGTGCCGGGCAGGTTCTGGTAATAGGCGGCGGTGCCGGCCCACATGTCGAGATCCTGGTCGAGCGTATAGAGCCCGGCGCGGCCTTCCAGCACCTGGCCCCAGTATTGCGTGCCGCCTTCATAGACCCACAGCAGTTCGTCGCGCATCGGCTCTTCGAAGGTGGGCGTGAACTGGCCGGCCGGGCGGCGGAACTTGCCATCCCAGCTATGGACATATTCATGGCCGAGGATGTTGCGGCCGACACCCTTCAGCGCCGTATCCTGGAAATAGCCGGGCTGGACGGCGTCTTCCGACGAGCGGTGGTGCTCCAGGCCAACACCGCCCATGGGACCGGAGACGGCGACGAGGAAGTCATAATGGTCGTAGTGATGGGCGCCGAACAGCTTGTAGGCCTCGCGCACGATATTGCCCTGCACCTTGACGACATCATCGGGGACGTCAAGCTGGTCGGGATCGTCGGCCACCACGTCCATGTGCACGGGCACCACGCCGCCCGGATCGAGGTCGTAGGCCTTGAAATAACGGCCGGCCATGACGGGGGAATCGATGAGATTGTCGTAGGAGATCGGCTTGAAGGTGACGACATCGCCGTCACGATGGTCGGTATCCAGCGCCGAGGCATATTGCCAGCCGGTCGGCAGTTTCAGCGTGGCCTGGATCGGGATCTGGCGGGTATAATAGCCGGCCGGATACATGGAGGCGAACCACCATTCCAGGTCCATCATGTTGCGTGTGTGCGAAACGACGCCATCGCTGTCTTGCACCGGGGTCAAGAACTGGAAGTCGACAGTGACCGAGGTGGCGCCGGCGGGCACATCGACATGGAAGGCGTGGACGTGCACTTCGTCGCGTTTCCACGGGATCGACTGGCCGTTGGCGGAAAACGTGACGCCGGCGATCTTGGTAGGATCACTGTCGCTGCGGTCGGTATGGGTGCCGGGTATCCACGACGGCGACATCACGACCAGCGGTCCGGCGGCGGACACCGGGATGACTTCGTGGATGGTGATGATGTGGCGGTCGATGTCGCTGGCGTCGGCCGTCACCTGGAGCGTGCCGGGATAAGGCACGTCCTGCGGCGTCGGCAGCGGCGCCGGATCGGGCAGCGGCATCGAGGGCGCCTGCTGGGCGTGCGCGCCGGCGGCGGCGAGCGCCAGGGCCAATGCGATAATGGATACGGATTTCATGACAGCCTCCCGATTTGCCGGCGCACTATCGTATCGGGAAAGGCGGTTTGTAAAGGCTGAAACTAATCCAGCGCGCCGCCGATCAGGGCCTTGATGAAATCATAGGCCTCGGGCGTCGACCATTCGGTCTGGCCGCCCAGGCTCATGATCTGTTTGTGGTCGGTGGGGTCGACATTATCGGCGATGAAACCCAGGCCGATCATGCGGCCGCGAATCTTGCCGTGCCTGTCGACCAGCAGCACGCACGGCAGGCTATAGGGCGATGACGCCGTCTTGCTGAGATTGGCGGCAAGGAAATCCTTGCCGTCGGCCTCGATCCACAGTGGCAGGGTGTCGCCATGGGTCTTCCTGAGGGTTTTGCGCGCGCCCTTGAGATCAAGCTTCTTCTGGCTGGCGGTCAGGATCGATTGAATGGCGAAGTTGGGGCCACCGAAGGTCTGCTGCAGGACGGCGAGATCGCCGGCTTCGATGAGACACGGCGCGCACCATTCGGCCCACAGCGCCACCAGGTGGACCTTGCCGGTCAGCTCACTGAAGCGGTGCTCGCCGTCGCCGCCTTGCAGAAGCACGTCGGGCGCGAAGGCACCGTCGGGCAAGGGTTGGAAACGGACGGCGATGCGGTTATTGGCAAGCGATGTACCGGCGAAGATCGAGGCGGCGTGCGCTGGCTGGGTGGCCAGTCCCGCCGCCGCGATACCTGTCAGGAATGCCCTGCGATCCATGTTTCCGCCTCCCCTGCACCGTCATAGCACGGTGTGCAGCGGCGGCAAGGGCCGGACTGTAGAGGCTCTATTGCGCGTCCAATCGTTCAAGGATGAGATGAGCCATCTCCTTGGCTTTACCTAATGCCGTGGCGTTGTCGCCGATATTTTGTTCCCAGACATGCATGATCAGGCGGTGGTTATCGACATAGTGCAGGAAGCCGTAATTGTAGCTGTAGACCCAGTCTGTCGGTACGCCGAATTCCGGCAAGTCCGTCACCGTAGCATTCTTGTCGACTGCCGCATTCAAACGGTCGATTTGCGTCCAGTCGCCGGGCTGGAACGGCGGAAAAAGGACCTCAATCTGGACTCTCGCCTTGGGTTCGCTGGCCGTCTGATAAATGCACGCCGTTCCATTCAGGCTTTCACATTTACCCGCACAGGCATCTTCGCTTCGGAGGTGGGGGTCATCGAAGGTCAGGCCGGTGACGCGTTCAACATCCGCCTTGGGCATCAAATCGCAGGCGTTCGGTTCCGCGAAAGCGATGCCTGGCAACAGCAAGCCTGGGATCAAAAACTTTAGCAACAAGCCCCCTCCTCGGTTCTAGCTGAACGAGGCCGTGATGACCTGGCCGCCGCGTTGGATGGTGATGCGCCACGACCGGGCGCCGGCCTTGACCAGGGCGTCCATGTCGGCGGTGGTGGCGATGGTCTTGCCGTTGATCTGGCGGATGATGTCGCCCGGCTGCAGGCCGATGCCGGCGGCGTAGGACTGGCCACCGTCAATGGAATAGATCATCACGCCCTTGGGGGCATCGAACGGATCGACGCCGATTTCGTCAGCCACGGCCGGCGACAGGTTGACGATGTGGGCGCCGGCGAACGGATTCTCGCCTTTCAGCACGCGTTCGTCGCGCGGCGGCGAATCGGATGGCGCCGCCGCCTTGATATTGACGTCCATCGGCTTGCCGGCGCGCAGCAGCGATACGTCGACCATCTGGTTCAGTTGCAGCAGGTTGATGCGGTAGTTGAGCGAAGAGGTGTCGTTGACCGGCTGGTGGTCGATATCGAGGATGACGTCGCCGGTCTTCAGGCCCGCCGCGTCAGCCGGTCCGCCGGCATAGACGTCCGACACCAGCACGCCCTGGGGCCGGTCCATGCCGAGGCTCTTGGCGATGTCGCTGGTGACGGTGTCGCCCCTAGCGCCCAACCACGGCCGCGCCAGGTGGGTGGCGCCGCCCAGCGCACTGTCGAGCACATGCTTGACCAAAGGCGCCGGGATCGCGAAGCCGACGCCGGAGGATTGGCCGGCGCCGGAAAGGATCATCGAATTGATGCCGATCAGCTTGCCGTTCATGTCGACCAGGGCGCCGCCGGAATTGCCGGGATTGATGGCGGCGTCGGTCTGGATGTAGGAGCCGTCGCCGCCACCGACATCGCTGCGGTCAAGCGCCGAGATGATGCCGTTGGTCACCGTCTGGCCGACGCCGAAGGGATCGCCTATGGCCAGGACCAGATCACCGACTTCAAGGTCGCGATCGTCGGCGATATCGAGGGTCGGGAAGGTTTCGCCGGGCTTGGTCTGTAACTGAAGCACGGCGATGTCGGTGCGCGGGTCGGCCAGCAGCACCTTGGCTGGATATTCGCGCCGGTCGCTGAGCACGACGCTGACCGAACTCAGGCCATCAATGACGTGGTTGTTGGTGACGACGATGCCGTCCTTGCGCAGGATGACGCCGGAGCCGAGCGAATGCTGTTCCTGGTTCTGCGCCTCGGCGCCGAACATCTGCCAGAACGGATCGACTTCCTGGCGGACGACGCCTTTCGCATACACATTGACGACGGCTGGGGCGACCGTCTTGACCACGGGCGCGAACGACGCCTTCATGCCGACGGCGCTGTCGGGCACCACGCGCGGGGTTTGGAAGCCGGAGCCGGAGAACTTGTTCTGGGCGTCCTGGGAATGCGACGGCGAGCAGGCGGCCAGCAGGGCCGCGACGGACAAGGCAAGCGGAAAACGCGGGTTCATGGTTGCAGTCCCCTGAAAAGTGCTGTTACCCTGACATTTAAAAAGCAATGCGGCCTATTCAAGGCTCGAAATATGGCGCCACACGCCATAATTGCGGGGGTAATTGTCATGAGAAAGCCTGGCCGCCTATTGTACAGATCAGACGCGAGGCCGTGCGCATGACGCCGCGACAAGCCGAGGACAGCATCGCGCGCGGCGACTGGCAGGCCCTCAAGGCGGCCATCTCCGACATGACGCCGGAAGGCGCTTACGAACTCCTCAAACTCACGGCGCATGGGTTGCGCAAGGCGATTAATCTTGATGCTGCCGTCCGCGCCCCTGACGACCTGGTCGGCCATATCGTCCAGGGTGGCATGGCCTATTTCCTGTCGGGACGGGCGCGTGGCGGCGCCCTGCCTAACGCCATGAGCGAAACCCAGACGTTCGATTACATCTCAGGCCTGGCGATGGCCAATGACGCCATCCGCCGGGCTCTCAGGATCGACGCCGATTCGGGCCTGGCCAACGCGTTCTTCACCGGCTGCGCCATCGATGAATTTGAGGAAGGCCAGAAAGACGAGGCCGCTTCGCTTATCGCCCAGGCGCAGGGCGTGCCCGTGTCCGGCTATCTGAACCTGGTAGCCGCGCGCAGCGAAAAATGGGGCGGATCGCATGACGATATGTTCCGTGCGGCCCGGTCCTATTTCGATCCATCGCGCCCGGGCACGGCGGCGCTGATAGCCAAGGCGCACTTCGAGCGCCGGCTATACTACACGGCCTTCGACACCTCGCCGGATGCGCGCCACAACTATCGCACCTATTTCTCGCCTGACGTCATGGACGAGCTGAATGCCGCTTCGGCCGCCGTTCTGAAAGCCGGCAGCGGCGACCCTGCCGAGCTGCGACTGGCGAACAACTGGCTGGCCCTCGTTTTCGCCTGGGGAAACAAGAACAATGCCGCCGTCAAGCACCTCGACCGGATCAAGGGCGGCGAAGATCCGACCATATGGAGCATCATGAATAACCCGGGTGCGCTGAAGCGGCGCGCACGTGGTTCGTGGTGGCCATTCTGACCGGCCCGAGTGGCTGCGGTCAGCGCGCGGGTGGTTTATCGCCGTCATAGGCCGGCGCGACCTTGAGCGATTGCCTGACACCGAGGCCCAGCACAAGCGCCAGCAGGATGCAGACGGCGGCCAGCAGGAAGACGGCGCCCGAAAATTCCCGCGGCGCGGCCGCGCGCGTGCCCCATGCCAGGATGGCGCCAAAGGCGACCGGTGCGAAGATGGTGGCCATCGACGACAGGCTCATGTTCGAACCCTGCAGGGTGCCCTGCTCCCTGGGGTCGACCTTGGAAGTCATCAGCGCCTGGATATTCGGCATGGCCAGGCCCCACAGGGCGCCGATGGGCATGGCGGCGACAAACAGCTGCCAGGTCGGCGCCACGGCGTACCAGATGAAGGCGGCCAGTCCGGCGAACAGGCCGAGATACATGGTGCGCCGCTCGCCCAGCGCCTTGACGATGATACCGGTCAATCCGGCCTGGACGACCGCCGACAGCACGCCGACGCCGGCCAGCATCAGCCCGACCTGGGTCGGTCCCCAGCCGAAGCGATAGTCGGCGTACAGCACCATGGTCGTCGGAAAGACGCTCTGTGCGAACATCAGCGCCAGGTACATCAGGGCCAGGCGCAGGACCTCGGCCGAGCGGCTGAGGAAGCGGAAAGCGGCGACGGGATTGGCGGCATGGATGCTGAACGGCTTGCGCTTATCCTTCGTCAGCGATTCCGGCAACACGAAGAAGCCATAGACGAAATTCATCAGGCTGAGAAAGCTGGCGAAGAAGAACGGCAGGCGCGGCCCGCCGGGAAAATCGAGAAAGGCGAACGGCCCGGTCAGGTGCAGGCCGCCGCCCAGAATGCCGCCCAGGCTGGGGCCGATGACGAAACCGACGCCGAAGGCCGCGCCCATCAGGCCGAAGACCTTGGCGCGCTTCGACGGCTCGGTGACATCGCTCATATAGGCATAGGCCGTCGAGATCGAGGCCGAAGTCATGCCGGAAATGATCCGCCCGGCCAGCAGCCACCACAGGCCCGGCGCCAGGGCCATGAACATGAAATCGAGCCCGGTGCCGAGATTGGAGGCCAGCACGACCGGCCGCCGGCCGATGGCGTCGGACAGCGCCCCCTGGATCGGCGAGAAGATGAACTGGGCCAGTCCCCAGGCCGAACCGAAGATGCCGACCCACAAACCGGCTTCCGAGACCGACTGCGTCGCTGAAAAATGCATGATCAGCGGCGCGAATACCGGAATGATAATGCCGATCGACAGCATGTCGAGGAAGACGGTGATCAGGATGAAGGGCGCGGCGGCTTTCATCTTGCCAGCCTTGACTTGGGCGTTGTCGGTCATGCACGATCCCCTGAAGAACGAGGTTCGTCTGTAGAGGATTCCGCCGGATCGCGCCAGCGGGCTTTGCGTCAGTCGGCCAGAGCGGGCTTGAGCGGGCCCAAGCTGCCGTCATTGGCTTCGGGCTTCAGGTGCAGCAGGTGCATTTCTAGGCTGTAAACGTCGACATTGTCGAACGGCGCCAGCTTGACGCCCGGCTTGATGTCCGGGCCGTTGGTGATGAACAGCGCGGCCATGTCGGGGCTGGCCGGGTCGTAACCGTGGGCGCCGCCCTTGTAGCCGATGCCCTTGGCATGGGTGTCGTCGACCAGCCAGCCGGGATCGCCGAGGCAGACGATGGCCGGCACGCGCGGGTTCTGGCCGTAATGCAGGCGCGCCGGGATCTTCGCCTTGTCCCAGCACTGCATGTGATCGAAGTGCATGGCGGTCAGCTTCTCGACCTCGGCCTCGCGACCGGGTACGGGATTGATCTCGGCTTCCGGCCCGGTGACGACGGCGACATAGCTGTCGGCCGGAATATAATCTTCAAGGAAATAGGCGCGGTCGGGCGAAATCGCCGACATGCCGTGGTCGGCGACGATGATGATGTTGGGCGTGACGCCGCGCGCCTTCAGGCCATCGCGCAGGCGGCCGATGGCGGAATCGACGCTTGCGGCCGCGTCCGTGACTTCCTGCGAATCCGGCCCGAAATCGTGGCCCTGGTGATCGACGATATCGAAGTACAGCAGGTAGGCATTGGGACGCTGGTCCGCCGGCAGGTCCATCCAGGCAAGGACCTGGTCGACGCGCGCCTCGTTGGTGACGTGATAATCGAAGTGACTGAAATAGGTCGGGCGCAGGCCGTCGACCTCGGCTTCGGAGCCCGGCCAGAACTCGACCGCGGAACGGCCGCCTGCCTTGACGACCGAATCCCACATCGGCAGGGCCTGGTTCCACCATGTGCCGTCGGTGACCGCGTCGGTGTTCGACATCATGAAGGTGACGCCCGGCTTGTTCGCATCCAGCATGGTGTTGGCGACGATGCCGGTGTGATCGGGCACCTTGCCGGTGACCAGGGTGTAGTGATTGGGGAAGGTCAGCGACGGGAAGGACGGCCGCATGCCATTGGGCGCCACGGCGCCGCCGTCGGCCAGGGCCTGCAGGTTGGGCGTGGCGCCGCGCTTGAGGTAATCGGCGCGGAAACCGTCGATGGAAACCAGGATCAGCGGCTGGGCCGGCCGGGGCGCCGTGGCATTCAGGCCGGCGCAGGCCGACAGGCACAGCAGGGCCACGAGGGCGGCGATCTTTCTCATCATGACGGAGCCTCCGGACGTTATTCCATAACAGGCGAGCTTTCCGCCTTCCATGCGGCGACGTCAATGTCTGCTGTGCGAATTTCCTGTGACATCGGATACGAAAAAGCCCCCGGTTTGCGCGCCGGGGGCTTTCAATTCTCAGGTTTTACGGATCAGTCGCTGGTACGGATACGATCCAGAACCGGCATGAACAGGGCTGGCGTGCTGCCGTCTCCGTCGCCGGCTTCCGGCGATGGGTCACTCATTACGCTCAGGCCCGCGGTTTGCGAGGCCTCGGTGGTATCGACCTCGGTCAGATCGTCGGTCATGGTACCCTCCTTGTTTGCGATGAAGCTGATGTCGGGAGAAGCGTGAAGGCGCCGGCAGGCCGATTCCTTCATGAAGAGGCTAACCGATATCTTCGCACCGGCAAAATAACAGTTGGCGTGTTTACGTTCACGCTCGCGTTAACAGAGATGAAAAATGTCTTACCTCGCGCGGCAGGAGAAAAGCGAGCGCCATGAAAAAGGCTCCGGCGCGAACCGGAGCCTTGAATGTCAGCGAAAAACCGCTTGTTTTAGTCTTCGTCGCCGGCGACTTCGAAGACCGGGCCTGAATCCAGGCCCTTGGCGGCTTCGTCGCGGTCGACGAATTCAATGATGGCCATGGCGGCGTTGTCGCCATGACGGAAGCCGGCCTTCAGCACGCGGATATAGCCGCCGTTGCGCGCCTTGTAGCGCGGGCCGAGGGTTTCGAACAGCTTGCCGACCTGGGCGACGTCGCGAACGCGCGAGATGGCGATACGGCGATCGTGCAGCGTGCCCGACTTGGCCAGGGTGACCAGCTTTTCGACGAAGGGGCGCAGTTCCTTGGCCTTGGGCAGGGTGGTGACGATCTGTTCATGCTTGATAAGGGACGCGGCCATGTTGGCGAACATGGCAAGACGGTGCGAGGTGGTGCGACCGAGTTTACGGTAGCCGGCGCCGTGACGCATTTTTCAATCTCCCAAGACCACCCTGCCCGCAAGCATGGTGTGGCCCCAAAAACGAGCCCGAAGGCAAAGGTCATGGGCCGATTGGCCCCTGCCCGCTACGGACGTCCACCTCTTTTGAGGTGGAAATTGCCGCGACAAGGTTCTGGTCTTTCGCAGCAAGTGAAATGCAATTTCGCAGAAATTGCCCTTCTAAAAAAGTGAAGGCGGAACGACGGGCCGCCCCGAGTTCCGCCTTCTCAATATTGAACCCATACCAAAAGTACACTGAGCGCGCCAGCGCGAAGGACTTTTGGTATGATTAAGTTAGATCTGGTCTTCGAACTTCTTCGCCAGGTCTTCGACATTTTCCGGCGGCCAGTTCGGGATGTCCATGCCGAGGCTGAGGTTCATGCTGGCCAGCACTTCCTTGATCTCGTTCAGCGACTTGCGGCCGAAGTTCGGGGTGCGGAGCATTTCCGATTCCGTCTTCAGGATCAGGTCGCCGATATAGACGATGTTGTCGTTCTTCAGGCAGTTGGCCGAACGTACGGAAAGTTCCAGTTCGTCGACCTTCTTGAGCAGGGCCGGGTTGAACGGCAGCTCGGGCTTGCCTTCTTCCACCACGGGGGCCTTGGGCTCCTCGAAGGTGATGAAGATCTGCAACTGGTCCTGCAGGATGCGGGCGGCGAAAGCCACCGCGTCCACCGGCGTGACGGCGGCGTTGGTTTCAACGTCGAGCACCAGCTTGTCATAATCGAGCGACTGGCCCTGACGGGTCGGCTCGACCTTGTACGCCACCTTCTTGACCGGCGAATAGAGCGCGTCGACGGCGATCAGGCCAATCGGGGCGTCTTCCGGGCGCAGGCGGTCGGCCGGGACGTAGCCCTTGCCGTTCTGGACGGTGAACTCCATGCGGACGGAAGCGCCTTCGTCCAGCGTACAGATGACGTGGTCGGGGTTGAGCACTTCGATATCGGCCGGCACGTCGATCTGGCCAGCGGTCACGGGACCGGCGCCATTGGCGCGCAGCACCATGCGCTTGGGGCCTTCCGCGTGCATGCGCAGGGCCAGTTGCTTGATGTTCAGGATGATGTCGACGACGTCTTCGCGGACGCCTTCGATGGAGGAGAATTCGTGCACCACACCGTCGATCTGGACGGAGGTAACGGCCGCGCCTTGCAGCGAGGAGAGAAGTACGCGGCGCAGGGCGTTACCCAGCGTCACACCGAAGCCGCGTTCCAGGGGCTCGGCGACAAGACGCATCTTGCGCGAGGCATCGGAACCTGCTTCGACTTGGGGCTTCTCAGGACGAATAAGCTGTTGCCAGTTTCTTTCGATCATTGCGTCCCTCTAAGACAGGAAAGGTCGCCCCGCGCTTGCGGCGGAGCGACTGGTAATTCGGAGATAAATACTTAAACGCGACGGCGCTTCGGCGGACGGCAGCCGTTGTGCGGGATCGGCGTGACATCACGGATCGTGGTGATCGTGAAGCCTACCGCCTGCAAAGCGCGCAGAGCCGATTCACGGCCCGAACCCGGGCCGGCGACGCTGACTTCCAGCGTCTTGACGCCATGTTCGATGGCTTTCTTGCCGGCGTCTTCGGCGGCGACCTGGGCGGCGTACGGCGTCGACTTGCGCGAGCCCTTGAAGCCCATCGTGCCGGCCGAGGACCACGAAACCGTGTTGCCCTGGGCGTCGGTGATGGTGATCATGGTGTTGTTGAACGAAGCATTGACGTGCGCCACACCGGAGGTGATGTTCTTGCGCTCGCGCTTCTTGATGCGGGAAGGTTCCTTGGCCATGCGTAGGCGTCCTTACTTCTTCTTGCCGGCGATCGGCTTGGCCGGGCCCTTGCGGGTGCGGGCGTTGGTGTGGGTGCGCTGGCCGCGGACCGGCAGGCCCTTGCGGTGACGCAGGCCGCGATAGCAGGCCAGGTCCATGAGACGCTTGATGTTCATCGAAACTTCGCGGCGCAGGTCGCCTTCGACCGTGTAGTCGCGGTCGATGGTTTCACGGATCTGCAGCACTTCGGCGTCCGACAGCTGGTTAACGCGGCGCGAGTCCTCGATACCGACCTTCTGGACGATTTCCTCGGCCTTCTTGGGGCCGATGCCGTGGATATATTGAAGCGCGATAATCACGCGCTTGTTGGTCGGTATATTGACGCCTGCGATACGGGCCACGTTGTAGATCTCCTGCAATGCAGGCCCCCTGGGCCCTGCACTAAAAACGAAAGTTGACACGTAAGCATCACGGCCAGAAGGTTCCTTGCCGTGGCGCATACGCGTGATTTCGCGGAAGCTGCCCCTTATAGAAGGGTTTTGGCTCCCGTCAATGCCCCAAATGCGAAAAAATCAAGCGAAAATTAACATCGCTCACAATTTTTTCATATTTGTCGCCATGGGTCGCAAAGCTTTGTCTGCTCACGGTCCACAGCGGTCGTCCACCATTCCCTCCCCCGTCAGGGTTCGGAACGAAATCTCATCCCAGGGCGGCCGCGATGCGAGCGGCGACGTCGTCGACCGCACCCATGCCGTCCACCTCGTAAAGCTTGGCCTGCGCCGCGTAATAGGGCAGCAACGGCGCCGTCTGGGCGTTATAGGCCGCCAGGCGCACCTTGTAGGCTTCCGGATTGTCGTCGGCGCGGCCCTCGTCGGCGAAGCGCTTCTCGATACGCGTCACCAGGGCAGCTTCATCGACCTTCAGGCGGATGACCTTGTCGATCCTGGCTCCACGCTGCCCTAACATGGCGTCGAGCGCCTCTGCCTGGGCGACGGTGCGCGGAAAGCCGTCGAAGATGGCGCCGCCGGCTGCCTCGGCCGCCGGCAGGTTGGACTTGATCAGGTCGATGACGATATCGTCCGAAACCAGGCCGCCCGACTGCATGATGTGCTTGACCTTCTCGCCCAGTTCCGAGCCGGAGGCAATGGCGGCGCGCAGCATGTCGCCGGTCGAAAGCTGCACCATACCGCGCTGGGCGACCAGGCGCTTGGCTTGCGTGCCCTTGCCGGCGGCCGGCGGTCCGAACAGAACAAGATTCATCGGCGCCCCCCGCCTGCCGTGGCCTTGCCACCGGTCTTGAGTTTCGACTTGCGGATCAGGCCGTCATACTGGTGCGCCAGCAGGTGCGACTGAATCTGCGCGACGGTATCCATGGTCACGGTGACGACGATCAGGATCGAGGTGCCGCCGAAATAGAAGCCCGAGCCCATCTGGGCGATGACGAATTCTGGCAGCAGGCAGACCACGGTAATGTAGGCGGCGCCAATCACGGTGATGCGCGTCAGCACGAAATCGAGATATTCGGCCGTGCGCTTGCCAGGGCGGATGCCGGGAAGGAAACCGCCGTACTTGCGCAGGTTTTCCGCCGTTTCGTCGGGATTGAAGACCAGAGATGTATAGAGGAAGGTAAAGAAGACGATCATGATGGCATAGAGCACCATGAACACCGGCTGGCCGTGCTGAAGCTGGCCCTGCAGGCTGGGCAGCCATTGCAGCCATGACGGAATCTTGTCGGGATTCTTGCCGACGAAGGCCATAATCGAGGTCGGCATCAGCAACAGCGACGAAGCAAAGATCGGCGGGATGACGCCCGAGGTATTGACCTTCAGCGGCATGAACGAGCTTTCGCCACCCATGATGCGATTGCCGACCTGACGCTTGGGGTACTGCACCAGCAGGCGACGCTGCGAGCGTTCCATGAAGACGATGAAGACGACGGCGGCGATCATCATGACGAGGATGAACAGCAGCACCGGCATGGCCAGCTGGCCCGTCTTGCTCAACGACAGCAGCGTGCCGAGCGTATGCGGCAACACCGCCACGATACCGGCGAAAATGATCATCGACGAACCGTTGCCGACGCCGCGCGAGGTGATCTGCTCGCCCAGCCACATCAGGAACAGCGTGCCGCCGGTGAGCGTCACCATGCTGGAGATGATGAAAAACGGCCCTGGTTGCAGCGCCAGGCCGCCGGACTGCATGGCGGCGGCGATGCCGAAGGACTGGATCAGGCCGAGGACAACGGTCAGGTAGCGGGTATACTGGTTGAGCTGCTTGCGCCCCGCCTCGCCGCCTTCCTTGCGCAGCTTTTCCCACGGCGCATAGACCGAACCCATCAGTTGGATGATGATCGAGGCCGAGATGTACGGCATCAGGTTGAGCGCGAACACCGCCATGCGCTGGACCGAACCGCCCGAGAACATATTCATCATGCCCAGGATGCTGGTGTCGTTCTGCTGGAAGAACGAGGCGAACTGGGCAATGTTAATGCCCGGCAGCGGCACATAGGTACCGAGACGATAGACGATCAAGGCCCCCAGCGTGAACAGCAGGCGCTTGTGCAGGTCCTTCGCCTTGGCGAAGGCGCCGAAGTTCATATTGGCGGCTAGTTGTTCAGCGGCTGATGCCATTGTGTCCTCAAGAAAGCTCGATACGCAGCCCCGGTTTGTCCGTGGCCATTCCCCCGTGGGGCGAACTGTACGAAGGGACGAATCCGCCCTGCCCCGCTGTCCGCCCGCCCCATATGGGGAAGACTTAACGAAAGGTCAAATTACGCTTCGGCTTTTTCCTTGGGCTTGCGCGTCTGGGTCAGCGTGCCGCCGGCCGCTTCGACAGCCTTGGCCGCGCCGGCCGAGGCCGAATAGACGGTGATGTCGAGCTTGGCCTTCAGTTCACCTTCACCGAGCAGGCGGACACCATCCAGTTCGCGGCGGACGATGCCGGCGGCGATCAGGGCGGCGGCATCGACCGGCTTCTTCGGATCGAGTTTCTTGGCGTCAACGGCGTCCTGCAGGCGCCACAGGTTGACCTCGGCGAACTTGAGGGCGAACGGATTGTTGAAGCCGCGCTTCGGCATGCGCATGTACAGCGGCATCTGGCCGCCTTCGAAGCCGAGCAGAGAGACGCCGGTACGCGACTTCTGGCCCTTGACGCCGCGGCCGGCGGTCTTGCCCTTGCCCGAGCCCGGGCCACGGCCGACGCGCATACGGCCCTTGGTGGCGCCTTCGTTGTCGCGGATTTCGTTCAGTTTGGTCATCGGATGTGCCTTTTGATGATTAGGACGCTGGTCATGAGACCAACTCGGCTATGAAAACATGCTTGGCGGCTATGCCGTCAAACGGGAGAAAAGTCAAATCGAGGCCCGGGAAACGCTGCAAGCGCCATCCCGAGCCTCGACGTGTTCGTATCGGTGCGTGACGAGGTGCCTGGGGCCGTCGGGCCGAAGGACCTTGTTACGAGATGACTTCCACCATGTGAGCGACCTTGGCGATCATGCCGCGCACCGAAGGGGTGTCCTCCAGCGTAGCGACACGGCCCATCTTGTTGAGCTTGAGGCCGGCCAGCGTGGCGCGCTGGTCCTTGGTGCGGCGGATCGGCGAGCCGGTCTGCTTGATGGTGACCGTCTTGGTTTCGGTCTTCACGGGTTGCTTGGCCATGATCTTCAGCCTTCCATTGCGTCGGGCGACGAAGCGCCGTCATTGCGGCTCTTCAGCAGGTCTCCGACCTTCTTGCCGCGCTTCGAGGCGATCTGGCGGGGCGAGGACTGCACCTTCAGTGCTTCGAAGGTGGCGCGCACCATGTTGTAAGGGTTCGAGGAACCCAGGCTCTTGGCGACGACATCGCCAACGCCCAGGGTTTCCAGGACCGCGCGCATCGGACCGCCGGCGATGACGCCGGTGCCCGGAGGGGCCGCGCGCATCTGGATCTTGCCCGCGCCCCAGCGGCCGTAGCCGTCGTGGTGCAGGGTGCGCGATTCACGAAGCGGAACGCGGATCATCGACTTCTTGGCTTCTTCGGTCGCCTTGCGGATGGCTTCCGGCACTTCGCGCGCCTTGCCATGACCGTAGCCGACGCGGCCCTTCTGGTCGCCGACGACCATGAGAGCGGCGAAGGAGAAGCGGCGGCCACCCTTGACGGTGGCGGCGACGCGGTTGATGGCGACGAGCTTTTCGACGAATTCCGAGGGCTCCTCGGTACGGTCGCGGCGCTCACCGCGGTTTTCGCTGGGACGTGCCATTCGAGGTTCCTTAGAAATTAAGACCGGCTTCGCGCGCGGCTTCCGCCAGCGCCTTCACCCGGCCGTGATAGATATAGCCGCCGCGATCGAAAACGACGTCCTTGACGCCCTTTTCGATGGCGCGTTCAGCCACCAGCTTGCCGACGGCGGTCGCCGCCGCCTGGTCGGCGCCCGACTTGCCCTTGCCACCTTCCAGCGACGAGGCCGCCACGATGGTGACGCCATTGGCGTCGTCGATGACCTGGGCATAGATGTTCTTGTCCGAACGGAAGACCGAAAGACGCGGCCGGCCGTTGGAGAGCTTGCGAAGACGGGTGCGGTTGCGTTGCGCCCGGCGTTCGGATTGTTCACGGGGAGAGAGGGCCATGGCTTACTTCTTCTTGCCTTCTTTGCGGCGAACCTTTTCGCCCGCATACTTGACGCCCTTGCCCTTGTAGGGCTCCGGCGGACGGATCTTGCGCACCTTGGCGGCCATTTCGCCGACAGCCTGCTTGTCGATGCCGCTGATCTTGACTTCGGTCTGCTTCGGCACGGCAAACGAGATGCCCGCCGGCGGATCGATGACGACCGGGTGCGAGAAGCCGAGCGACAGTTCCAGCTTTGCGCCTTGCATGGCCGCACGGTAGCCGACGCCGACCATTTCGAGCGTCTGCTCGTAACCTTCGGTGACGCCCTTGACCATGTTGGCGATCAGGGTACGCGACAGGCCCCACATCGCCTTGTGGCGCTGGGTCTCGCCACGCGGCGTGATATGGATGACGTTGCCGTCCTGCTTGACTTCGATTTCCTCGACGACCTTCCACGCCAGCTGGCCTTTGGGGCCCTTGACGGTGACGTCCTGCCCTGCCAGCGTCACGTTGACGCCATTGGGGACCGGGATAGCTTTCTTACCGATACGAGACATAGCTCAAACCTTCTTGCCTTAAGTGTCCCTTCACCCGCGTTTTAGTAAACGCGGCAGAGGACTTCGCCACCGACGTTTGCATCGCGGGCAGCTGTGTCAGACATGACGCCCTTAGGCGTCGACAGGATCGAGATCCCCAGGCCGTTCTTGATCGGCTTGAGGTCCTTGATCGACGAATAGACGCGGCGGCCGGGCTTGGACACGCGGGCGATTTCCGCGATGACCGGCTGGCCTTCGAAATACTTCAGCTCGATCTCGAACTGCGGGAATTCACCCGGGGTTTCGACCACTTCATAACCGCGGATATAGCCTTCGTCCTTGAGGACGTCGAGCACGTGGGCGCGCAGCTTGGAAGCCGGGGTCAGCACCTTGGAACGCTGGCGCATG
>FTDB01000579.1_pt1 | contig 43240 bp, 33 predicted proteins | sample 1639741 | NCBI WGS metagenome assembly FTDB01 (sample SAMEA3914869, study PRJEB12502) | metagenome | biome: forest; material: soil | place: USA | collected 2012-03-12 | depth 0.1 m | reverse complement strand
GGCGATCTCGGCGACCGAGGCGTTCATCTCTTCCGCGGCGGCGGCGACCATCTCGACATTGTTGAGCGTGTCCTCGGCCGCCTCGACGGCGCGCGAGCGCGCCCCCATGCTGAGGGTGATGTCCGAGGCGTATTTGACGACCTTGACCGGCCGGCCCAGCGCGTCGAGGATCGGATTATAGGTCGCCTGCAGCCAGATCTGGCGGCCGTCCTTGCCGTAGCGCTGGTAGATGGCCGAGATCGGCTCGCCCTTGGCGAGCCGCGCCCAGAACCCGGCATATTCCTCGCTCTGGGCATAGGTGGGCGCGACGAACATGCGATGGTGGCGGCCGATGACCTCTTCCAGGCGATAGCCGGTGGCGCGCAGGAAGTTGTCATTGGCGCTGACGATTTCGCCGTCGAGGGTGAATTCGATCACCGCCTGGGTGCGGTTGATGGCCGAGATCTGGCCTTCGTAGTCGGCGGTGCGGCGCTTCTCGGCCGTGACGTCGATGGCGAACTTGACCACCTTCATCGGCCGGCCGTCGGCGCCCATGATCGGGTTGTAGGTGGCGCGGATCCACACTTCGCGTCCGCCCTTGGCGAAGCGGCGGTATTCGGCCGTCTGGAATTCGCCGCGGCGCAACGCCGCCCAGAAGGCCTCATAGGCCGGCGAGGCGGCCTCGTTCGGATCGACGAACAGGCGGTGGTGCTGGCCGGCGATTTCCTCCAGCCTGTAGCCCATGACGTCGAGGAAGTTGTCGTTGGCGTCGAGGATATGGCCATCCATATCGAACGAAATCACCGCCTGGGACCGGTGGATGGCGGCGATCTGGCCGGAATCGTCGATGGTGCGGTTCTTGTCGGCGGTGATGTCCGAAGCGATCTTGACGATGCGCGTCACCTTGCCCGAACCGTCCAGCACCGGGTTGTAGGTGGCGTGCAGCCAGATTTCGCGGCCGTCGGCGGCGACGCGGCGGAATTCGCCCTCGTGGAAATGCCCGGCGCGCAGGGAGGCCCAGAAGGCGCGATAGGCCTCGCTGGCCGCGTCGTCCGCCGGCATGAACAGGCTGTGGTGCTGGCCGGTGACCTGTCGGGCGTCATAGCCCATGACCTTCAGGAAATTGCCGTTGGCTTCGAGCACGTGGCCGCCGGTGTCGAAGCTGACGACGGCCAGCGACTGGTCGAGGGCGTGGCGAAGCGCCGTGTTGGACGCGGTGGCGGCGGTCAAAAAACGCATGACAAATCCCTATGAACGGAAAGCGAGAACAATGTTCCGTTTTTGGGTAAATTTGCCTTTAACGCAGACGTCAAAATTCTACTTTTGCGATACTAATCTTCAATATGCGGGATGGAGGTGGGCGGGTACCGCAGGCCCTTGAGAAGCCTGTGCGAGGCGTCTCGCGGCGCCTGAGTTCAAATTAAAATCCAGCCCCGACCGACAGCCACAGGGTGCGCGGCCGCAGCGGCGTCACCTGGGTTGAACCGCCCAGCGTGAAGGGATTGCCGTAGGCGAAGGAGTTGCTCTTGACGTCGGTGGCGTTGACCAGGCGCAGCTCATAGCGCAGCTTGGTCAGGATCAGCGCGGAGGACAGGTCGAGCGTGGAATAGCCGTTCATGCGCACGTCGCGCAGGGCGCCGTAGTTCAGCGGCGACTCGCTGCGATAGGAGAGGGTGGCGGTGTTCTCGACGGTGGCGCCGCGCCAGGGCTGATCCCAGGTGCCGCCCAGCGAGAAGCTGCGCTTGGCGATATAGGGCATGCCGGCGTTCTTGTCGTAGGCATAGAGCGCGTTCGGCTTGTCGAGGCGCGGATCGTTGACCTGGGCGACGGCGTGGAGATCGAGCCGCCGCAGCACGTTCCAGTCGCCTTCCAGTTCCACGCCGGTATTGACGCCGTCGCCGATATTGACGGTGATCGGCAGGCCGGTCGAACGCAGCTGGTCGCTTTGGATGTTGCGCCAGCGCATGTGGAACAGGGCGCCGTTCAGCCGCAGGCGGTTGTCGCGCGTGTGCAGCCGCCAGCCGCCTTCCACGCTTTCCAGGGCGTCGCCGTCATAGGCGCTGGGGATCGCGGTCTGGGCCAGGGTGGTGGTGTTGAAGCCGCCCGTACGATAGCCGCTGGCCGCCTCGACGTACCACAGGGCGTACGGATTGGGGCGATACCGCAGGGTCAGCGTGTAGGAGGTGCGGTCGGCGTCGATCTCCCCGGTAATGTCGCCGGAGGTCTTGTAATTGGTCAGCCGGACGTGGTTGATCTGGCTTTCGGTCAGGTGGCGCGTCAGAGCGTAGCGCAGGCCGCCCGAAAGGGTCCATTTCGGCGTGAAGTCGTAGGAGACCTCGCCGAACAGGGCGCTGTCGTGCAGCCAGTCGACCCGGCTTTCGTTATACAGCACGCGTTGGGTGTAGAGGTCGACGAGGTGCGGCGTGAAATGCTCTTCGGAAAAGGCGCCGAACAGGCCGGTCAGCCAGCGCAGCTTGCCCTTCGACGGCGAGATCAGGCTGATTTCCTCGGTGTCGAGCGTGATGTTCTGTTCTTCGTCGTAGAACACCTGGCCGGAATTGGGCACGGAGATGACCTGGGACAGCGGCTGGGCGTCGTAGCCGCTGAGCACGTGGTGGCGCAGCCGGTTCAGCGAGATCTTCAGCGTCCCCAGCGGCGTAGGTCCCTGCAGGTCGAGCGAGAGGTCGCGCAGGTTGTTGTCGTGCGGCTCCGCCACCGGTGTCGTGCGCATGTAGGCGCCGTTGAAGCCGGTGACATATTGGCTGTTGTTGGAGCGCAGTGCCTGGTCCAGCGCCATGCCGGTCAGGACGAAGCCGCCGCCCAGGCGCATCTGCGCCGACAGCCGGCCGCCGGCGCGGCGCGTGGTGTTGGAGGCCTTGTTGCCCGCGGCGGGATCCTTGATGAAGCCGCCGGAATTGTCCTGGTAGGCGACGGCGCGCACCGCCAGGCGGTTACGCCACAGCGGCAGATTGATCATGCCCGAGGCGCGTTCGGACGGCTGGCCGCGTTCGCCGAGGCCGACGCCGGCGTCGACGCCGCTGGCGAAGGTGTCCAGTTGCGGCTTGTTGGTGACCAGGCGCACGACGCCGGACATCGATCCCTGGCCGTACATGGCGCCCTGCGGTCCCTTCAGGACTTCGACCCGGGCCATGTCGACCAGCAGCAGGTCGGGGTCGGGCGCATTGTAGGTGAGGGGGGTGTCGTCGAGATAGAGCCCGACCAGCGACTGGGTGCGGCCGGTGAGCACGCTGTCCGAGAGGCCGCGCAGCAGGATCTTGTCGCGGCCGGGGCCGAGATTGGTCACCGCCATGCCGGGCACGTGCGCCGACAGCTGCGCCAGGTCGTAGGCGCCGCTTTCGATCACCGAGGCCGAAACCACGCTGATCGCCGAGGCGGCGGCATTGATCGACTGCGGGCGGCGGTTGACCAGGATGGTGACTTCCTGCGGCGTTTCGCTGACCGGGCGGGGCACGAAGGCCGGCGCCCGGGGCGCGGCGGCGGGCCGGGCGGGGCGCAGGGCCAGGCGGTAGGTCGTGGCGTTGACGGCCGTGACGGCGCAGGTGCTGCGGCCCAGCATAACGTCCAGCGCTTCGGCGGGGGTCATGCGGCCGCGGGCGGCGGCGGCCATGCCGGTGCAGCGCGCCGGATCGACGCCGCCGATGGAGATGTTGGTGGCGCGCGCAAGGGCTGCCAGTTGCTGCGGCAGGGGCTTGGCGGGAATATCGAGAAGGTAGCGGGCGTCCGCCGCGAAGGCGGGACTACAGCTTGCCGCGGTCGCGGCGGCCCACGCTAAGATAGATAGCGCTATCCGTCGTCTTGGCCTGGACTGGCAGGTAGGCTTGCAGACGGCCGACAACAAGGGACTCCGAGTCCAACGTCAGGATGGCGTTCAGTCGCAGCTTGCCGGCCTGTTCGTCGACGATGATGGGTTTATCGAAATAGCGGTTCAGGTCCTTGACGACGACCGACAAGGGTTGATCCCTATAAATAGCATGGGCATCCTGCCATGCAAAGGCCTCATCCGGGTCGCCATGGCTGACGACCGCGCCCGAAACGCCGTTTTGATGGACGGCCATATCGCCACGGTGGAGCGTCGCGGCCGACGACCCGTTTTCCGCGAGGCGAACCTCGCCTTCGCGCACGGCCACCGCGATCGACATATCGTCGCGGCGCACGTTGAATTCGGTGCCGAGGTCGGTGACCTGCGCCTCGCCGGCGGTCAGGGTCAGCGGCCGGGCGGCGTCGTGCGTGACCTTCAGCGCGACTTCGCCGCGCTCCAGGACCAGCTTGCGTGCGTGGCCGGACAGCTGCACCGAAAGGCGCGTGTCGGTGTTGAGCTGAAGGATCGAGCCGTCGGCGAGCGCGACGGTCTGGCGCTGGCCCTTGTGCGTCTCGTAAACCGTCACCGGGGCGCCTTTTAGCGCGAAGACCGGAAGCAGGATGGCGGCGGTCAGGGCGGCGGCCATGCCGCTCAGCGCCGCCGGAGAGCGCCAGAACGGCGCCTTGCGCGCCACAGTGCGGGCGCGGAATTCGGAGAAGTCGACGACGTCCGCCGGCGCCTGGACAGGCGCAGTTTCGGCTTCGAACGCGGCCATGCCCTCGACCTGGTTCCAGACCATGAGCGCGTCCTCGAAGGCGCGGCTATGGGCGGCATCGGCTTCGAGCCATTCGGTCAGGCTGAGGATATCGTCGTCGGCGAAGGCGTCGCCCTGTGCACGCACGACCCATTGCGCCGCCAGTAGCGCGATATCGGTCTGATTTTCCTGCGAGTGCGACATGGGTTTGTAAATCTGCCTTCTGAAGCTAAGACACCCTCGGATGCCTGAACCCTCATAGAGAAACACGAAAAAGGATATTTTTATTGCAACGCCGAAAACTTCCTAGGGGTCGCCGCCGTCACGCACTTGCATGACCAGGGTTTTCAATGCAGAGGCGAGGTGTTTTTCGACCGAGCTGATCGAGATGCCGAGCTGCGCCGCCACCTGGGTCTGGGTCAGGCCGTCCAGCTTGTGCAGGCGGAAAATGGCCCGGGTCCGTTCGGGCAGGGCGTCGATGGCCGCCTTCAGCCGCGCCATCTGCTGGCGCCCGCTGATCCGGGCTTCCGGCGTCGGCTCGTCGGCTATGGCGTCGCCGCCGACGTTTTCGAAACTGGTGGCCTGCCACGCATGGTCGCGCGTGCGCTCGCTCTTCAGGGCGCGCAGGCGGTTGAGATAGATATTGTTGGCCATGCGAAAGAGATAGCCCGACGGATTGTCGACGACGGGCTCGGTCTCCAGGCCGGACAGCTTGACGTACAGATCCTGGATGATGTCCTCGGCCAAGGCCGCGTCGCGGCACGACGCGGCGATGTAACGCAACAGGACGTCGCGTTTTTCCAGATAGGTAGCCAGAAGCGAAGGACGGGGAAGCGGAGTCACGGGGGCCTTCTGCGAGCGCGATCGGACGAAACCTACATAAGCCGGTATGGCCGCCGGCTGCAAGAGTATCGCGCGCAAGGCTTTATATAAGGCTCGCGACGAAAAAATGTCGCCTTGCGGGCGGTCTTCGCGCGGATGGCGGGCAATTTGCCACCTGGGCGCGTGGTTTATAACTATTTTATTTTTTTCGAGGGGAGGGGTGAGGGTTCGGCCCAACGGTGGTGTCTCATCATCAGGAAGCCGACACGGTGGCCCTGTCCGGGGCGTATGTGCAGGGCCGGCTGTGTTGGCTTCCGGCCTATCCTTTTGGATCGGCGTCTGCGCGGGCAGACAATAATGGGAGAGACGGTCACGGCGGTGACCGCTCTCGGGAAAACCGGGGGCCAAAGCCGTACGCGTTTAGGGCGGATTTGCAAATGATGCGCATTCTCAATATTATGCTGGCGAAAGTACGCGGTGGCGTCGAGACCATGGGCCTCCGTTACCACGAAGCGCTTTGCGCCGAAGGTTTCGAGGTGATGAGCCTGGGCCACCCCGAGGGGATGCTGGCCGAGGGCGTCACGGCAGGGGCTTTCCGTCCGCTTCTTTGCAATAGCGGTTTCGATCCGGTCGCGGCGCTGAAGCTGCGCGCCCACGTCCGCGATTTTCAGCCGCACATGGTGCTGACCCACGGCAACCGCGCCACGGGCCTGGCCCTGACGCCGCTGCTCGGCACCGACGACCGCACGGTCCAGGTGCTGCACAACCAGTCTCATAAGAAGCACGTCCTGCGCACCAAGGCGGTGATGTGCGTGTCGGCCAATGTCCGCAACGGCCTGCTGCGCGCCTATCCGGGCGTCAACGCCGTCGACATGACCAATTTCTCGCACCTGAAGGTCAATCCCGTGAAGACCGCGCCGCGCAAGCCGCCGGTCATCGGGGCGCTGGGCCGCCTGCATGAAATCAAGGGCTATGACGTCCTGCTGCGCGCCGCGGCCAAGCTGCGCGACCGCGGCGTCGATTTCCGTCTCAAGCTGGCCGGCGACGGCCCCGAGATGGGCGCGCTGCAACAGCTGACGGAAAGCCTGGGCCTGCGCGACCGCGTCGAGTTCACGGGCTGGGTGGCCAATCCGGGCGATTTCCTGAAGACGATCGACCTGTTCGTCGTGCCGTCGCGTTATGAATCGTTCGGCCTGGTGGTCATCGAGGCCATGGCGGCCGGCGTGCCGGTCATCACCTCCGATATCGAAGGGCCGTGCGAGATCCTCAAGGGCGGCGTGCTGGGCACGCTGTTCCGCAGCGAGGACGACAGCGACCTGGCCCGCGCCATGGGCGTGGTGTTCGACAACTGGCCGCGCGCCTTCCGCATGGCGCGCGAGGCCCAGGCCCACGCCGTGGCGACCTTCGGCTTCGACGCGGGCAGCAAGCGCCTGCGCCAGGCGATCGAGGGCGTCCATGCCGACGTTCGCGGCTTCAAGGGCGCCGGCCTGGGCTGGACCGCACCGCTGGAACCGGTTCACATCCGCTAAGTTGGCTCGCACAAGCCCTTGGCTTGGCAAGCCGCGCTAAGCGCACTACACTCGCCACATGCCTCAACTGTCTCTTCTCTCCTCCCTTGCAAGCGTAGCGCAGCGGGGGAGGTGGCGCGGCGCTTGCGCGAAGCGCAAGGTCCGCGATGGAGGGGGCCGTTCCACGGTCGGTAAGAGGCCCCCTCCGTCATCCAGCGCTTACGCGCTGTCTGCCACCTCCCCCGCTTCGCAGGGGAGGAGAATGGCTTGCGTGCATTATGGGAATGGAGCCTTGGCATGACCGAGCTATGGCAGGTGGGCATCGTGCAGCGCCCGCTGGCGGCCGTCATGACCCAGGGGCTTGAAGGCGCCGCCATCGTCTGGTTGCCCGAACCCGGGCCTTTCCGTTTCAACGCCGACCCGTTCGGCCTGTGGCAGGATGGCCGGTTCACGGCGCTGGTCGAGGCCTACGACTATCGCAACAAGCGCGGCGAAATTCATTACTACACCTATGACAGCGTCCGGCGCCTGACGGACTGGGGCGTGGCGCTGAAGACGCCCTTTCATCTGTCCTATCCGCAGCTTATCCGCCACGGCGGCCATATCTACATGCTGCCAGAAGCGCATCGCAGCGGCCGCCTGACCCTGTACCGCGCCGTCGATTTTCCGTCGGCGTGGGAGCCGGTCAGGGCCTTGCTCGACATCCCGACGATCGACGCCAGCGTCTTCGAACACGACGGTCGGTGGTGGATGGCCTACAGCCTGCCGGGCGCCGACAACCGCGCCATGCGCGAACTGCACATGGCCTTCGCGGACGACCTGATGGGGCCGTGGACGACGCATCCCGGCAACCCGCTGCGTACCGGGCTCGATGCCAGCCGCCCGGGCGGCCAGCCCGTGGCCATCGACGGCGTACCCCACCTGCCGATGCAGGATTGCACCGGCGGCTACGGCGCCGGGCTCAACCTGCTGCGCCTCGACGACCTGACGCCGGCGCGTTTCGCCGCGACCGTGGTCCGGCATTTCGCGCCGGGCGCGCTGCATCCGCGGTTCGGCGACGGCCTGCACACCCTGTCGGGCGACGGCGATGTCACCCTGATCGACGTCAAGCGCCTGGACCGCTCGCCCGGCCGCTGGCGCATCGACCTGCGCCGGCGCCTTGGGCGGTGGCTGCGGTGGGACGCGCAGTGGCCTGACATTCAAATTGACGGACCATTGCGCTGAGCCGTGCTTTCGCGTTTAATGCGGCGAAACATATCGGACTCGCATGCCTCCCGCCGACAGCCATAAAACCGTTCGCCTGTATCGCCGCGTCGCCGACGACCTGGTCCAATCGATTCGCGACGGTGTCTATCGTCCGGGGGAAAAGCTGCCGGCCGAACGCGAACTGGCCGAGGCCTTCGGCGTCAGCCGCCCGACCGTGCGCGAGGCGATGATCGCGCTGGAAATCTTCGGCGTCGTCGAAATCCGCCACGGCTCGGGTATCTACGTCATCGAGCCCACCGGTACGCGGGTGCAGCCTGCCGAGGCCGAAGCCATGGCCGACGACCTGAACGTCGGCGCCTTCGAACTGATCGAGGCGCGTATCCTCATCGAGGGCGAAATGGCCGCCGTGGCCGCGGCCGCCGTGACCGACGCCGATATCGAGGCGCTCAACGCACTGATCGGCCGCATGCAAAGCGGCAATGACGAAGAGTGCGACGAGGCCGACCACGAATTCCATGAACATATCGCCCGGCTGACCGACAATGGCGCGCTGATCGATACGGTCAGCAACATGTGGGCGCTGCGCAAGCAGTCCCGGCTGGCGGCGCGCATCATGACCCGGGCCCAGGGCGGCGGACGCACGGCGCGTGTCAACGAGCACAAGCGTATCGTCAAGGCCCTGGCGGCCCGCGATCCGGCGGCGGCGCGCGCCGCCATGCGCCATCACCTCGAAATGGTCCGCGAATACCTGCTGGACGCCACCGAGACGGCCGAGATCGAGAGCCTGCGCCAGAACCTGCGCGCCAAGCGCGATTCGTTGTCGCGGCGCACCTCCTACTGAAATTGGACAGGCCACATTGACGGTGGCCGCGCAATCCGCTATCAGGATGGAGAGCCGTGAGCGTTCCCAATGCGCCAGCGGATCCTCCCTGCAATAAGTCTGCGGCCTTGGGGTAATACCCTTCAGGCCGCTTTTTTGTGCGCGAAGGCTGGGAAAGGCCGTCGTTTTCCGTCGCGCCAGGTGGTTGCGGATGTAAGGAAAGTGCAGCCTTTACAGGTGTTTAGGTGTCGGCAGTGGCCGCAAACTGGCTTGACCGAAGATGGCAACTGTGATTATGAGGCATGACGTCTTCGCGCCCGAAGGGATATTCCGGCGCCTTTAGATGCCTGAAAGCTTCCTGGAGCCGCGCCGTGCTGACCCAAACCCAGACCCTGTCGACACCGATCACCATTACGGGGGCGCGCGTCGTCGTCACCTGTCCGGGGCGCAACTTCATCACGCTGAAGATCGAAACCGACCAGGGCCTGTACGGCCTGGGCGACGCCACGCTGAACGGCCGTGAGCTGGCGGTGGTCAGCTATCTGGAAGACCACGTCATTCCCTGCCTGATCGGCCGCGACGCCCATCGCATCGAGGACGTGTGGCAATTCCTGTACCGTGGCGCCTACTGGCGGCGCGGGCCGGTGACCATGTCGGCCATCGCCGCGGTCGACATGGCCTTGTGGGACATCAAGGCCAAGGCCGCCGGCCTGCCGCTGTACCAGCTGCTGGGCGGCGCCTGCCGCTCGGGTGTGCGCGTCTACGGTCATGCCAATGGCGAGACCATTGAGGACACGCTTGCCGAGGCCGAAAAGTACAAGGCCATGGGCTATACCGCCATCCGCCTGCAGTCGGGCGTGCCGGGCCTGGCCTCGACCTACGGCGTGTCGAAGGACAAGATGTTCTATGAACCGGCGGACGGCAACCTGCCGACCGAGAACGTGTGGTCGACGCCGAAATACATGAATTCGGTGCCGAAGCTGTTCGAAAAGGCGCGTGAGGTCCTGGGCTGGGACGTCGACCTGCTGCACGACGTCCACCATCGCCTGACGCCGATCGAGGCCGGGCGGCTGGGCAAGGATCTGGAGCCGTACCGTCTGTTCTGGCTCGAAGACGCGGTGCCGGCGGAAAACCAGGAGAATTTCCGCCTGATCCGCCAGCATACGACGACGCCCCTGGCTGTCGGCGAGATCTTCAGCTCGATCTGGGACTGCAAGGACCTGATCCAGAACCAACTGATCGACTATATCCGTTCGACCGTCGTCCATGCCGGTGGCATCACGCACCTGCGTAAGATCGCGGCCTTCGCCGACGTCTATAATGTCCGCACCGGCTGCCATGGCGCCACCGACCTGTCGCCGGTGTGCATGGCCGCGGCCCTGCATTTCGACCTGTCGATCCCCAATTTCGGGCTGCAGGAATATATGCGCCACACCGCCGAGACCGACGCGGTCTTCCCGCACGCCTATACCTTCGACAAGGGCATGTTGCACCCGGGCGAGGCGCCCGGCCTGGGCGTCGATCTGGACGAAGCGCTCGCCGCCAAGTATCCCTATAGTCGCGCCTACCTGCCGGTGAACCGTCTCGAAGACGGCACCATGTACAATTGGTAGGCTGACATAAGCGGCCGAAAAGGCCGGACAGGAGAGGGTGATGGTTCGGTCGGTATCTCTGGCGGTTCTGGCCGCGGCATGTCTTGCCAGTATGGCGCAGGCGGGTGAGCAACGATCGCTCGACGCCGGCTGGCGCGTCAAGCATGACAATGCGCTGAGCGGCGTCGAGGCGCCGGCCTTCGACGACAGCGCCTGGCCAAGCGTCGATCTGCCCTATACCTGGAACCATATCGGCAATCCGGGCACGGTGCGCGCGACAACCTCCAACAGCACGCAGGGCGTCGGCTGGTACCGCCGCACCTTCAAGGTGGCCGCGACCCCGGCCGGCAAGCACTACTTCGTGCAGTTCGATGGCGTCGGCGAAATCGCCGACGTCTGGCTGAACGGGCAATATCTGGGGCAGCACAAGGGCGCCTTCCAGCGCTTTCGTTTCGACGCCACCAAGGCGATCAAGGCCGGCGACAATGTTCTGGTGGTCAAGGCCGACAACAGCAAGCCGGCGCCGGGCAGTCCGACCCAGGACCTTATCCCGCTGTCGGGCGACTTCTTCATCCATGGCGGCATTTATCGGCCGGTGTCTTTGATCACCACCGACGCGGTGCACATCGACCTGATGGATTTCGGCGGACCGGGCGTCTATGCGCGGGCGCTGTCGATCGATAACGACGCCGCCAGCGTCGAGGTCAGGAACCGTATCGCCAACGACTCGGACAAGCCGCGCGCCGTTACCGTCACGACACGGATCGAGGACGGGGCGGGGCACGAGGTGATAACCCAGGTCGACGCGCGGACGATAAAGCCCGGCGTCACCGAGGAAACGCACACCCTGACCGTACCGCATCCCCACCTCTGGGACGGGACAAAGGATCCGTATCTTTACCGCGTCGTCGTCAGTGTCGACGGGACGGGCGACACCTCGGTCCAGCCGCTGGGCCTGCGCACCTGGCACTTCGATCCGAACCGCGGCATGATGCTGAACGGCCATCCGGAGCAGATGCTGGGCGCCTCGCGCCACCAGGACCGGCCGGGCGTCGGCTGGGCGATCACCCGGGCCAATATCGCCCAGGATTTCGACATCATGCAGGACATGGGCGCCAATGCCGTGCGCCTGGCTCATTATCAGCACGACCAGTTCGCCTATGAGGAAACCGACCGCCGCGGCATCATGGTGTGGGCGGAGATTCCACTGGTCAACGCGGTGTCCTATGACGGCTCGCCGGCCGACGCGGCCCTGGCGGCCAATGCGCAAAGCCAGCTGCGCGAACTGATCAAGCAGAACTATAACCACCCGTCGATCCTGATGTGGTCGATCGGCAACGAGACCGACCTGACGCCGACGCAGAAGAACACGACGTCGCGCCAGGGCAGCCTGCTGAAGACGCTGAACGATGTCGCCCACGACCTCGATCCGGGGCGGCCGACGACGCTGGCCGACTGCTGCGAGCGGGCGGCCGATGCGACCACCGACGCCAAGGGGGCGCCCCTGCCTGCACACGACTCGATTGTCGGCATCACCGATATCGTCGGCTATAACCGGTATTTCGGCTGGTATTCCGGCAAGACGACGGATTTCGGTCCGTATCTCGACGTGGCCCACGCCCGCCACCCCACTGTGCCGATGGGCATTTCCGAATACGGCGCCGGCGGCGCGCTGAGCCAGGTCAGCGACAATCCGCTGGGCGGACCGATCGCGCCCAAGGGCCGGCCGCATCCCGAAGAATACGAAGCCTGGTATCACGAAACCTCATGGCCGCAGCTCAAGGCGCGGCCCTACCTGTGGGGCGTGTTCATCTGGAACATGTTCGACTTCGCCAGCGACCAGCGCAGCGAAGGCGACGCTACCGACGTCAACGACAAGGGGCTGGTGTCAAGCGACCGGTCGGTGAAGAAGGACGTCTTCTATTATTATCGTGCCAACTGGAACGCGGCGCCGACCCTGCACCTGACCGACCGCCGCTATATCGACCGCGCCTATGCGGTGACCGATGTGAAGGCCTATTCCAATGCCTCGTCGGCCGAGCTGTGGCTGAATGGCGCGGATGTGGGCGCTGCGAAATGCGAGGGCGGCATCTGCGTGTGGCCGGCCGTGCACCTGCTGCCCGGCGACAATACACTCAGAGCGACGGCGACGATCAATGGCGTGGCGGTCAGCGACAGCCTGCTGTGGCAATTCAGGGGCGATGCCCGCCAGGTGCACGTCCGCAGCGGCGATGCGGCCGGCGCTACATCGGCCGAAGGCGTGCGCTTCGGCTCGGACGCCTTCTTCACAGGCGGCGAGGGACATAATGCCCGGGATCCGGTCAAGGCCGACGATCCGGCGCTGTACACGACCTATCGCGAAGGCCGGTTCAGCTACGACATCCCGGTGCCGGACGGCGCCTATGCGGTGCGCCTGCGCTTTGCCGAACCGACCCAGGCGGCCGTCGGGGCGCGGGTGTTCGATGTGGCGGTCAATGGTGCGATGGCCCTGCCGGGATTCGATATCTTCCAGGCCGCCGGCGGCAAGTCGATCGCCGTCGACAAGGTGGTGAAGGCTCAGGCGGCGGGCGGTCATATCCGCATCGATTTCACGCCCCGTGCCGGCCAGGCGGTGGTGTCGGGGATCGAGGTCACGCCGGCTACGAAATAGGCGCGCGCCGGGACGCCAGGGTGCGTCTGTGCCGGATCGCGCGTTTGGCCAGCCTTAGCGGTTTGCGGACCTTGGCGCGGATCATGCGCACGGCGACCAGCCGGTCGTCCTTCGACATCCGCCACAGCTCCGGCGGGCAGTCGACCATGCCGGCGACGGTGTCCAGCGTCATTTCGGCCAGCAGGGCGGGCCGCAGAAGACGCAGGCCCCGCGTCATAGTGCGGACCGGAAACGATGCCACGGACAGCATGGCTCAGCGCTTCGAAGCGATCTTGTCGGGCGTGTCGGGCTGCGCCGCGGAGCCGTAACGGCCGCGCTCGTCGTGACCGGTGCCCTGGGCTTCCGGGTGGCGGGACGTTGCGTTTTGGGTCTGGTGCGTCACGTTCGCGCCGTCACGTCGGGCCGTCTCGCGGCGCTGGTCTTTGTCGGGGGCGGCGGAACGGTGCATGAGATCATCCAGGGATAAGAAAGCCAGGCGAGGGGTCGTCTGAATGTCGATACCAACGGTTGCCCTCGTCTGGCTCTTGTGTCGTAAGGCAATGAGATCAAAGCGTTACGACGGAAACCAGATTAAGCTTTCGGGCCTCAGGAAAAAAGCAGGAAGGCGCGATGTGAAATCAGGATGTCATAAGCCGGTGCAGACATATTGTTTCCTGATCGGGCGACGGTTAACAGCCATAGTCACCGTTACAGTAGCTGAGGGAGGCGGTCGGATGCGCACAGGTCTTTTGGCATCGGCCGCCCTGGTCTGGGCGCTGGCCGCCGCGGCCCAGGCCCAGGATGCGCCCGTCGAAGTCGTCGTCCACGCCACGCGTTTCGCCACCTATCGCGGCGATGCCGATTTCAGCCATGTCGACCTCGACTCAGCCGCCCTGGCCGATGCGCCCGTGCTCGACGACGCGTTGAAGACCGAAGCCCAGGCCTCGCTGTTCCGCCGCAGCTCGTCGCTCAGCGCCAATCCGACGGTGCAGGGGCTCTCCCTGCGCGCCATCGGCCCCAGCGGCGCCGGACGGGCGCTTGTGACGCTCGATGGCATTCCGCAGAACGACCCCTTCGGTAACTGGGTGATCTGGGCCGCCATCCCACAGGGGGCGGTCGACCGTGTCCACGTTCTGCGCGGCTCCGGCGGTGGTGCCTATGGTGCGGGCGCCTTGACCGGCGTCGTCGATCTCGGCCTGCCGTCGCCGCGCCAGACCCCGACCTATGGCCGGCTGCAGGTCGGTGAGGGGGGCAATATACGCGAAGACCTGGGCTTTGCCGTCGGCGATGTCGCGCTGCATGCCTCCGACCAGACCCTGCACGGCGACGTGCCGGTGCGCGCCCCGCAACGCGGCGCGGCCGACGTGCCGACCCATGGCCGCGACCGCTCCGTGCTGATGAATGCCGAAGTGCCGCTGTGCAAAAGCGCCGATTGCGGCGCCCTGTCGATGCTGGCCGGGGCCTATGACAGCCGCCGCAATACCGGCCTGGCCGGCGCCACCGCGCTGAGCAGCGGCGACCAGTACAGCCTGAGCTATGGCCGCCAGCCGCACGACGGCCGCATCGGCTATCGCGTCCAGCTGTGGCACGACGATTCCAACCTGTCGAACACCTCGGTCTCGGTCGGCGCGGGGCGGGCGACGGCGACACTCTCCAACAACCAGTTCAAGACCCCGGCCCACGGCACCGGCTTCAACGCGGCGATACGCGGCGACACGGCGGCTCTCGAATGGGAGGTCGGCGTCGATGGCCGGCAGCAGTCCGGTGAGTCACGCGAGACCTACAGCTATGTCGCCGGCGCGCCGACCCGGCTGCGCGTCTCCGGCGGCGAGGCGCAGCTCGTCGGCGCCTACGCCCAGGGCAGCTATCTGACCGGGCCGTGGAGCCTGACTGGCGCGCTGCGCCTCGATCGCTGGGACAGTTCCGACGGTCATCGCCGCGAAACCGTGCTGGCGACCGGCGTCACCTCGCTCGACCTTCGGACGCCGAACCAGGGCGAGACCGTAACCTCGGGCCGCCTTGGCGCGGGTTACGCGCTGAACAGCGCCGTCACCCTGCGTGCCGGCGTCTATACCGGGTTCCGGCCGCCGTCGCTCAACGAGCTCTACCGGCCGTTCCGCGTCGGCAACGACGTCACCGACGCCAATGCCGCCCTGCGCCCGGAAAAGCTGGCCGGCGGCGAGGCGGGCGTCCATGTCGCCTACAAGCGGCTGACCTTTGACGGCGACCTGTTCGCCAACACCCTGCGCGACCCGATCACCAATGTCACCCTGGGCCAGGGACCGGGCACCTTCGGCGATGTCGGTGTCGTGCCGGCCGGCGGCGCCTATCGCCAGCGCCAGAACCTGGGCCGGATCGAGGCGACGGGTGTCGAGGCGCGCGGCCGCTACGACCTGACGACGCGCCTGGCCCTGACGATGTCGGCGACCTTCACCCACGCACGGGTCGAGCACGCCGCCGCCAATCCGGCCTTGAACGGCCTGCGTCCGGCCGAGGCGCCGCCCTACGACATCGCGCTCGGCCTTGAGGCGCAACTGGCCAAGGTGCGGCTGAATGCCGATTGGGTGTTCGAGGGCGAGACCTTCGATGACGATCTCAACACCCTGCGGCTGAAGCCGTCGCGGCGGCTGTCGCTCGACGCCGAATATCCGCTGGCCCGGCACCTGTCCCTAGGCATCAGCCTCGACAATGCGCTGAACGACAAGATCCAGATCTCGCATGCCGCCGACGGTACGATCGGCTACGACAACCGGCGCTATCTGTCGGTCGCCCTGACCTGGCGGGATTAGCCTGGCCGCCAGGGATCGAACCGGCGAACAGGCGGGGCTTCGAAATCACGCGCGTCGCGCGTGGCGACCGCGACGATGCCGGCGATCATCGGGCGTCACGCGCCGGAAAAATCCGGACCGGACCTGTCGCCAGGGCATGGCGGCGCTTCGAGTTCGATGCCGTTATCGTCGCCGAACAGTTCCCGCGACAGATCGAGCAGGCGGTTACCGGTCATGCCGCCGACCGCCTGGTTGAGAATGACGCGGGCTTCTTCCTCCATGGAGCGGCCGTTCAATGCGGCGCGCACGCGAAGGCGCGCCTTGGTCTCGGCTTCCAGGTTACGGATGGTAAGGCTGGGCACGGCATCCTCCATTATCAGTCTACCGCAGATAGGCATTTCCGGTAGTGATTTCAATGCATGCATTGATGCGGCAAGGGGGCCTCAACAGGCGGAAATCGTTTGCATAAGCGATGTTTTAACCGCGCCCATGGTAGGCCGAAGCCCAGGAAACGCCTTTTCACGGAGCCCGCCATGTCCGTTCTGACCCGCAATGCCGTCACCGTCTCTGGACGTGGCACCAAGCCTTTGATTTTCCTGCACGGCTACGGCACGGACCAGACCATGTGGCGCTATATCGCCTCGTCATTCGAGCCCACCCACAAGGTCATCAGCTACGATCACACCGGCTCGGGCCGCTCGGACCGCGGCGCCTACGACAAGCTCAAATACGGCACCCTGCACGGCTATGCCGACGACCTGATCGAAATCTGCGACGCGCTGGGCGTTACGGGCGCGCAGGTGGCGGCGCACAGCGTCGGCTGCATGATCGCCCTTCTGGCCTCGATCAAGCGCCCGGACCTGTTCGAGCGGTTGATGCTGCTCGGGCCATCGCCGTGCTACCTCAATCTCGACGGCTATGACGGCGGCTTCGACCGCGAAGGCATCGACGAACTGCTGGGTTTCCTGGAAATCAACCTGGAAGGCTGGGCGACGCAACTGGCGCCGATGGTCATGGCCAATCCCGACCGGCCGGAACTGACCGCCGAACTCGAAGCCTATTTCGTCCGCAACGACCCGGACATCGCCCACCATTTCGCCAATGTCGTCTTTCTGTCGGACCATCGCGGAGACCTGGCCCGGGTGCCGGTGCCCAGCCTGATCATGCAATGCCGCGACGACATCATCGCGCCCATGAATATCGGCGATTTCATGCACGCCGCCATGCCGCAAAGCGAACTGGTCGTGCTCGATACCCAGGGCCACTATCCGCATCTGTCGGCGCCTGACGTCGTGGCCGCGGCGCTGCGCCGCTACCTCGACGCGCTGACCGCAAAGGCGGCGTAGGATCGTGACCGCGCCAGGCCCCAAGGAACCCGGCTTCGAGGTGAAGGGACTGTTCGACCTGACGCCGTGCGGGCTGGTCGTCTGCGATGCCTCGGGCCGCGTCCTGCGCGCCAACGCCCTGTTCCGCGACCTGGCGGGCCAGGCCGACGAAGGCAGCCTGTTCTCGGACCGGCTGACCCGGCCGTCGCGCTTCATCTACGCCGCCAAGATCCTGCCGCAGCTCAGCCTGGGCGGCCTCGTGCGCGAAGTCGCCGTCGACCTGGCCGGGCCGGACGGCGTGCCCCAGCCGGTCCTGATCAACGCCAATCCCAGCGCCGCCGAAGACGGCCGCATCCTCTATTATTTCGCCGTCTTCCCGGCGCGCGGGCGCCGCGAGTTCGAGCAGGAGTTCCTCCAGGCCAAGCGCGACGTCATACGCAACCGGGACTATCTGCAACTGGCCGAAAAGCTGGCCCAGGTCGGCCACTGGCGCGCCGACATCCAGTCCCAGGCCTGCTACTGGTCGCCGGAAATCTACAAGATCTACGGCATCGATCCGTCGACCTACGAGCCGGTCATCGGCGGCACCATCGACTTCTACCATCCCGACGATCGCGAAGACGTTCGTGCCCTGGTCGCCGACGCCATCGCGCACAAGAAGGACTTCAGCTTCCGCAAGCGGCTGATCCAGGCGAAAACCGGCGACATCCGCTGGGTGCAATCGCACGGCATCTGCGAGCTGGATCCGACCGGCGCCGTCGTGGCGATCTTCGGCGTGTTCCGCGATGTGACCGAATCCGTGCGCGCCCGCCAGGAGATCGAACGTTCCGAAGCGCGCTACCGCCTGCTGGCCAACCACGCCAACGACATCATCACCATTTTCGACCTCGACGGTTATTTCGACTACCTGTCGCCGGCGATCACCAAGGTGCTGGGCTATGCGCCCGAAGACCTGATCGGGCGCAATGTCAGCGACGTCATCCACCCCGACGATTATCCGCGGACCCGGGCGGCCTATGGTGACTATGTCCGCTCCAAGGACTGGGCGCGGGCGCCGCGCATCCAGTATCGCGCCCTGCACAGGGACGGCCACTATATCTGGGCCGAGGCCAATCCGACGGTGATCCTGTCGGAAAACGGCCTGGTCGCCGGTTTCCAGGACGTGGTCCGCGACGTGTCGGAGCAGAAGGCGACCGAAGCCGCGCTGGAGGCGGCGCGCGTCGAGGCCAATGCCGCCGCCGAGGCCAAGGCGCAGTTCCTGGCGACCATGTCGCACGAGTTGCGCACGCCGCTGACCAGCATCATCGGCTTCTCGGCCCTGCTGCGCGACCTGCTGGCCGGCGACGAAGCCCTGGCCAAACACAGCCACCGCATCCATTCGGCCGGGCAGGGACTGCTTGGCCTGATCAACGACATCCTCGACCACTCCAAGCTCGAGGCCGGCCAGCTGGAGCTCGATCTCGCCCCCTGCGACGTCGCCGAGGTGGCGCACGAGGTCATCGAACTGCTGGGCATCCAGGCCGGCGCCAAGGGGCTCGACCTTGTGCTGCACGGTATCGAGGACCTGCCGCCGGCCCTGCTGCTCGACGAGAGCCGGGTGCGCCAGATCCTGTTCAACCTGATGAGCAACGCCATCAAGTTCACGCAGACGGGTCGCGTGACGCTCGCCATGACCGTGCATCCCTCAGCGCACGGCGCCAAGGAAGAGGAAAGCCTGCGTGTATCGGTGCGCGACACCGGCGTCGGTATCTCGCCCCAGGGCCAGGCGCGGCTGTTCCAGCGGTTCTCGCAGGTCGACCACAATCGCGACGGCACGGGCCTCGGCCTGATGATCTGCAAGCAACTGGTCGAACTGATGGGCGGCGAGATCGGCGTCACCAGCCAGGAAGGCAAGGGCTCCGAATTCTGGTTCGACATTCCGGTGACGCGCTCGGCCCTGGCGGTCGAGGACGGCCTGCCGGCCGCGCCGGCGCGGCTGCTGGTCGTCGACGACCAGGAAGCGGTGCGCGACCTCCTGGTCAACCTGCTGGCACCGCAGGGCCATGCCGTGACCCAGGCGGCCGACGGCGCTCAGGCGCTGGCGGCGTGCGACGCCGGCGTCTTCGACCTGATCCTGATGGATATCAACATGCCGGTGATGGATGGCCTGGTCGCGGCAAAGACCCTGCGCGAAGGCGACAGCCCCAACTGTTCGACCCCGGTCATCGCCATGACGGCGGCGGCCAGCACCGACCGCCACCGCGCCTGCCTGGCCGCCGGCATGAACGACCTTCTGACCAAGCCGCTCGACCCGGCCGCGCTGAACCGCATGCTCGGCGACTGGCTGGGCGAGACCGATCTTCCTTACGCCCACCACGAAAGCGTCGCCTGATGCAGAACAAACGCCGCATCCTCATCGTCGAGGACAATCCCGATATCGCCGAACTGCTGCATATCCGCCTGGACCTGGCCGGCTATTCGACGTGCAAGACGCGTGACGCCGCCTCCGCCGTCGGCGCCGTCTACGCCTACAAACCGCACGCCGTGCTGCTCGACATCGGCCTGCCCGACCAGGACGGTTTCTCGGTGCTGAAGGCGATCAAGGCCGACGCCAAGACGCGCGACATCCCGGTGCTGATGCTGACGGCGCGCCAGGCCATGGGCGATATCCAGGCGGCGCTGAAGCTCGGCGCCAAGGACTATGTCACCAAGCCGTTCGACGACCGCAAGCTGCTGATCCGCATCGCCCGCCTGTGGGGCGAAAGCGTGCCGCGGCCCAGGCCGGACGATACGCGGTACGTGTGGGGATAGGCGTTTTATTCTTCCCATCCTGTCACGATGGGAAGGAGAGAGCACCACATTACCTTTCCTCAACTGACCGGCGAAAATTCCTCGCTTCGCAAAACTACACTTAATCGGTATGGATTTGGCGCGACCCCGGAGCCAGCCATGCCGATCAAACCGAAGCCCACGCCCAAGCGTTCGTCCAACACCCCGTTGATCTGGTACGCGCGCTGTCCGACCCTGACGGCCCTGTCCCTGGTCGCCAGCCGCGGCGTGTTCCAGCGCGAGTTCCTGCGCGAAGGCGTCTACATGGTCTCGGTGCGCGAAACCTCCGCGCCGTCGGTGCGCCAGGGGCACCTCGACCACAGCCTGTCCAACCTGATCCGCGAAGCCGATGCCGCGACCGCGCTATGGGCTCATGCCCAGAACGGCCGCTCGAACCTGCTGGCCCTGGGCGCGACCTGGCACAGCGTCAGTGTCGTCACCCGGCCGGGCGCGCGCATCGACACTCTGCGCGAACTGGCCGGCCGCCGGCTGTCCGTACCGCGCGAAGCCGGCCGCTTTTCGCCGGCCCAGGCCCGCAGCCTGCGCGCATGGGACAGTATCCTGCAAAAATACGGCATCGCGACGAAGGACATCGAATTCGCCACAGTGGCCGCCGATCATCCGTCGGTGCCGTTCGGCGACGTGGCCCGGCGTGAGGTCGAGGCGCTGCTGGGCGGCCATACCGACGTCGCCCTGCTGTTCGGCGCCAAGGGGCTGGAACTGGCGCGCGCCGCCGGCCTGCACGAGGTGCGCCGCTTCGAAGCCGAGGACATCCGCGCTGATTCCCGGCTCGACGGCCTGGTCGAACTGCGCGCCCTGACGGTCGACCAGCCCTTCCTGGAAGCCGATCCCGACACGGTGGCGCGCATCGTCGGCACGCTGCTCCAGGCGCGCGGCTGGGCCCAGGCCTTCCCGAGGGAGGCGCTGCGCCACATCGCCGCCGAAGGCCAGGTCGAGGCGGCCGATGCCGAGGCTGCCTATGGCGCGCTGATCCCGGACGGCCTTGCGCTGGGCCTGGAGCCGCACCGGCTTTCACAAATCGACGCTTTGCATAACTGGCTGAAACAAAAGCATCTTATTCCTGATGTACACGGGATCGATGCATGGGCGCGCCAAGATGTCCTCGAAGCAGCGGAAACCCATTTGAAAGTCGTGGCGTGACGGTGTCCCTTTCCGCGGCGCCGCGTTTTCAAACGAGGGCCCGGAGGTCTGAGCCCCCTCCGGGTCCTTTTCCCTCTTGCGGGCCGTTTCGGCCAGGCGTTTAGATATTCGCCATGAATCCCATCTTCGCCCATCTGCAGACCAGCATTTTCGAGATCATGTCTCTGGAGGCCGCCGCCCGAGGCGCGGTCAATCTCGGCCAGGGCTTTCCGGAAACCGACGGCTTCCCCGAGGTACGCGAAGCCGCCGCCCGGGCGCTGATGGACAAGTCGAACCAGTATGCGCCGATGCGCGGCCTGGCCGTGCTGCGCGAGGCGGTGGCGCAATTCTACCAGACCTATCAAGGGATTAAACTCGATCCGGCCAAGCAGATCGTCGTCACCTCGGGCGCGACTGAGGCCATCGCGGCGGCCATATTCAGCCTGGTCACGCCGGGCGACGAGGTGGTCGTCTTCGAGCCGATGTACGATGCCTATCTGCCGCTGATCCGCCGCGCCGGCGGCGTGCCGCGTATCGTCCAGCTTAGCCCGCCGCACTGGACCTTCGATGAGGGCGACCTGAAAAAGGTGTTCAATGCGCGCACCAAACTGGTGCTGATCACCACGCCCAACAATCCGACGACCCACTGCCTGACGCGCGCCGAACTGGAGCTGCTGCGCACCTATTGCGACCGCTTCGACGCCTATGTCGTCAGCGACGAGGTATGGGAGCAGGTGGTATTCGACCGCGACCACCTGTCGGTGCTGCACGTGCCGGGCCTGTCGAAGCGCGCTTTGAAGATAGGCTCGGCCGGCAAGATCTTCGCCCTGACCGGATGGAAGGTCGGCTGGCTGGCAGGCCCCAAGGAACTGGTCGACCAGGTCGCCCGGGCGCACCAGTTCATCACCTTCGCCACGCCGCCGGCCTTGCAGCATGGCGTCGCCTTCGGCCTGGGCCTGCCGCGCGAACGTTTCGCCGAGGCCCACGCCGAATACGAGCGGCAGCGCGATTTCCTGTCGGGCAAGCTGAGCGGGGCGGGCTTCGCCGTGCTGCCGCCGCAGGGCAGTTATTTCATCAATATCGACCTGCGCGCCTCGGGCATCGAGACGCCCGTGCTCGACTACGCCTTCGAGCTGATCCGCAGCCATGGCCTGGCGACGATCCCGCTATCGGCCTTCTGCGATAGCGGCCGCGACCTGGCCGTGCTCAGGCTCTGTTTCGCCAAGTCCCTGGCCACGCTGGAAAAGGGGGCGACGGCGCTGATCGACGCCAAACAGCCTCAGTCGGCTTGATCGTTTCGGACGTTCGCGTTATGTTCATGCTGACGGGAAAAGACTCGTCGCATGTTTAAGTCAAGCCGATGGACAGCGCCGAACCGCAACGGGTCAGGAAAATCATCCATGTCGACATGGATGCCTTCTTCGCGTCGGTCGAACAGCGCGACTTTCCCGAGCTGCGCGGCAAGCCGGTCGCCGTCGGCGGCGGCGGGTTGCGCGGCGTGGTCGCGGCGGCCAGCTACGAGGCGCGGGTCTATGGCGTGCGCTCGGCCATGCCGTCGGTTACCGCCAAGCGCAAATGCCCGGACCTGATCTTCGTCAAGCACCGCTTCGAGGTCTATCGCGAGGTGTCGCAGCAGATCCGCGAGATCTTCCTCGACTACACGCCCCTGGTCGAGCCCCTGTCGCTGGACGAGGCCTATCTCGATGTCACCGATAATCTCAAAGGCATCGCCTCGGCGACCGAGATCGCCAGGGAAATCCGCGCCCGTATCAAGGAAAAGACCGGGCTGACGGCTTCGGCGGGCGTGTCGTACAACAAGTTCCTGGCCAAGATCGCTTCGGATCAGAACAAGCCGGATGGGCTGTGCGTCATCACGCCGGTGCGCGGGCCGGACTTTGTCGCTACCCTGCCGGTGCGCAAGTTCCACGGGGTGGGGCCGGCGACGGCGGCCAAGATGAACCGGCTGGGCATCGAGACCGGCGCCGACCTGCGCGAGAAAAGCCTCGACTTCCTGCGCCAGCATTTCGGCATCTCCGGGCCCTATTATTACTGGATTTCGCGCGGGGTGTGCCAGCGCCAGGTCAAGCCCGACCGTATCCGTAAATCGGTCGGGGCGGAGAACACCTTCTTCGAGGACGTGGCGACGGTCGTTGACGCCGTGGCGCAACTGGAACCGATCATCGCCAAGCTGTGGCGCCACGTCGAAGGCCGCGACATCAAGGGACGGACGGTTACGCTGAAGGTCAAGTTCAGCGACTTCCAGACGATTACCCGGTCGCGGACGGTGCATGTGCCGGTGGGCAGCTTGGGCGAGCTGACCCAGGTCAGCCATGCGCTTCTAGAAGGCGTGTTTCCGATCCCGCGCGGCATCCGGTTATTGGGGGTGACCCTGTCGTCGCTGGGCGAGGACGAGGTCGAGGAAGAAGAGGGGCAGTTGGCACTGCTGTGAAAAATGGCCGCTCCTCCCATGCAAGCGAAGCGCAGCGGGGGAGGTGGCAGACGAGGCGTTTACGCCTCGGATGACGGAGGGGGCGTGGGGGCGCGTTTTTTTGCTGAGCTTGTGGCATGAGAGTACGGGACAAGTCGAAAATCAAAATCGCCCGCAAATTGCGCGGAGATATGAGCCCACCTGAAGTGATGATCTGGATATATCTCAGACAGCGAAAGGATGGCTTGGCATTTCGGCGTCAACATCCCGTTGGTCCCTATATTCTCGATTTTTATTGTTCCCAAGCTAAGCTGGCTGTCGAAATTGATGGAGAGCATCACTACTACGAAGAGCAACAGCGCAGGGATGCCGTGCGTGACGCTTGGCTGTTAAGTTTGGGGATTCACACTTTGAGAATTCCGGGGCTTGAAATCATGGCCGATCCGGAAGAGATGGCGAAGCAAATCCGCCTGAAGGCAATTGAAAAAATAGGGCGGCGCTAAGCCCCCTCCGTCATCCAGCGCTTAACGCATTGTCTGCCACCTCCCCCGCTTCGCATGGGAGGAGAGGCAAAAAACTAAATCAGCCTCTCCTCCCATGCGAAGCGGGGGAGGTGGTGCGAGTGCGTAGCGCGAAGCCCCGTGACGGAGGGGGCCTAGCGCCGTCGCTTCGCAGCCTTACTTCACTCTTTCAATCAACTGCATCGCCGCAGCCGGGTTATGCGCCTTGTGGCCGCTGATCACGTAGAAAAACACGTCGCGCGGCGAGGCCTTGCGCTCGCCGACACAGGCGATGTCATCCGGTACCGTGCCCGAAGCCAGGGCCTTGATCCGTCCGGTCCAGGCGTCGAGATCCGCATCCGAATAACCGTTGGGCTCGTTTTCCTGGGCGCCCATCAGCCGCACATAGGCATAGTCCGCCGTCTGGTCGCCGATCTGCGGGAACTCGCTGTCGGCTGCGGTGATCACCGCGACCTTGTACTTGCGGGCCAGGTCGATAAAGCGCGGATCGCGGAAGCTTTCGTTACGCACCTCGACGGCGTGACGCAACTGCACCCCATCCAGCTCCGGCGGCAACAGCTTGAAGAAGTTCTCGAAATCCTCCGGCTCGAACTTTTTCGTCGCCATGAATTGCCAGTTGATGGGACCCAGCTTCTCTTTCAACTCGGTGATGCCCGAAGCCAGAAAGCGCTCGACCGATTCCTTCGACGCGCTGAGATCCTTGCGGTTGGTGGCATAACGCGTGCCCTTGACCGCGAAGACGAAGCCGTCCGGCGTTTCCTCGCGCCATTTGCGGAAGGATTCCGGCTTCTGGGCGCCATAATAGGTGCCGTTGATCTCGATCGAGGTCACTTTCGACGACGCGTATTCCAGTTCGCGTTTCTGCGACAGCTTGACCGGATAGAAGACGCCATCGCGCCACGGCTCATAGGTCCAGCCGCCGATACCGATATAGTTTGCCATAAACGTCTCCTCTTCGCCCTCGTTGTAAAAGGCGCGGGTTAGCCCGGCAAGCGGTCAGTTTCCGGCAGCGACCTGATCCAGCGTCTTCGCCGGGGTGATGGCCTGCGGATCGAGGAAACAGTGGATGATCGCGGGCTTGCCGGATGCCCTGGCGCGTTCGAAGGCCGGTGCGAACGCGGCGGTGGTGTGCACCGTCTCGCCGTGGCCACCGAAGGCCCGGGCATAGGCGGCGAAGTCGGGGTTCTTCAGGTCCGTGCCGACGACGCGGTGCGGGTATTCGCGTTCCTGATGCATGCGGATCGTGCCGTACATGCCATTGTCAACGACGATGACGATCACCGCAATGTCGTACTGCACGGCAGTGGCAAATTCGTTGCCGTGCATCAGGAAGCAGCCGTCCCCGGCGAAGACGACAACGGTCTGGTCCGGGCACTGACGCTTGGCCATGACGCCGGCGGGCACGGAATAGCCGACGCTGCCCGAGGTCGGCGCGACCAGGGTGCGCGGCCGGCTGTGGCGCCAGTAGCGGTGCACCCAGATGGCGTAGTTGCCGGCGCCATTGCAGATGATGGTGTCGGCCGGCAGGGTGTCGCGCAGCCAGATCATGGCTTCGCCGTACTGGAACTCACCCGGGATCTGCGCCGGTTTGCCGGTCCAGGTCAGGAAATCCATGTGGGCGTTTTCGGTCTCGGTCTTCCAGGGCAGGTCGAGCGGCGCCTTCATCCAGGCCATCGACTTGGCGAATGCGTCCGGGGCGCAGACGATGCCGAGCGTCGTCTGATAGACCTTGCCGATCTCGGCGGCGTCGGGGAAGACATGGATCAGGGTCTGCCGGGGTTGGGGGACATCGATCAGCGTATAACCGGCCGACGGCACCTCGCTCATGCGGGCGCCGAGCAGGATCAGCAGGTCGGCATCCTTTACGCGCTGCGACAGTTTTGGGTTCTGGCCGAAGCCGAGGTCGCCGGCATAGGACGGGTGCGTCGCTGGAAACAGGGGGGCGCGGCGGAATTCGGTAGCGACCGGCAGTTTGAAACGGGCGGCGAAATCGGCGATGGCGGCGCAACCTTCGTCGCTCCAGTTGCCGCCACCCAGGACGATCATCGGCCCTTTCGACCCGAGTAGCAACGCCTGGACTTTTTCGAAAAGGGCGACCGAAAGTTCTGCCTTTACCGGCGTTATAACGACGCTATCGGCGGCCTCGACCGCGTCCGTCAGGATGTCTTCGGGCAGGGAAATGACCACCGGACCCGGCCGGCCCTGCATCGCCACGGCAAAGGCACGGGCGACGATTTCGGGCAGGCGGCGGGCGTCGTGGACCTCGACGACCCACTTGGCGATCGATCCGAACACGGCCTGGTAGTCCATTTCCTGGAAGGCGCCGCGGCCCAGGGCGGCGCGCTCGCACTGGCCGATGAACAGGATCATCGGTGTCGAATCGTGGGCGGCGATGTGCACGCCGTGCGCCGCGTTCATCGCACCGGGGCCGCGCGTGACGAAGCAGATGCCGGGACGGTTGGTCAATTTGCCATAGGCTTCGGCCATCATCGCCGCGCCGCCTTCATGCCGGCAGATCAGTACGTCGATCTCGGCATCGTGCATAGCGTCGAGCGCGGCCAGATAGCTTTCGCCCGGCACGCAGGTCAGGCGGTCGACGCCGTGAATACGCAGTTGATCGACCAGGATCTGGCCGCCGGTTCGCAGGGTCATGTGGTGCTTTTCCATTCGGCCTGGCCCGACCCGAGAGCGGGGCTCGGCGTATCGGCGGCCATGCGCCGGCCATTGATGACGATCGGCGAGGCAATGCCGGACACGGTCGATCCATCGCCGGAAACGAGGTCGAGTCTTAGCCCGCGGTGGACGATCTGCGGGTCGGCGAAGACGTCGGATACACGGTTGATCGGGCCCGCCGGCACGCCCGCGGCTTCCAGTTTGGCCAGGATTTCGGCCCGGTTGAAGGCTTGCAAAACCGGCTGAACGGCGGCCTGAAGCGCCTCGCGATTGGCGACACGCAACCTGTTGTATTGGTAGAGCGGAGAGTCGGAAAGCGTATTTAAGCCAATGGCTTGGCAGAAACTGCGAAACTGCGAATCGTTACCCACGGCGACGATGATATGGCCGTCGGCGACGGCAAAGACCTGATAGGGGGCGATGTTGGGATGGGCATTGCCGAGCCGCGACGGCGAGGCGCCGGACGCCAGGTAATTCATGCCCTGGTTGGCGAGGATCGCCGTCGCCGTATCGAACAGCGCCATGTCGATATAGGCGCCTTCGCCGGTGATGTCGCGGCCGCGTAATGCGGCCAGAATCGCTGTCGCCGTATACAGCCCGGTGAAGATATCGACCACCGCCACGCCGACTTTTTGCGGTTCGCGCTCGGGCTCGCCGGTAATGTCCATCAATCCGCCCATGCCCTGGATGATGTAGTCGTATCCGGCGCGCTGGGCGTAGGGGCCGTCCTGGCCGAAGCCGGTGATCGAGGCGTAAATCAATCGTTGATTTTCTCGCCTCAGCGACGAAAAATCGAGCCCGTATTTCGCCAGTCCGCCGACCTTGAAGTTCTCGATCAGTACGTCAGCCTCGCTGGCCAGGCGGCGGACGGCGGCCTGGCCATCAGCCGTGTCGAGGTCGACGGCGACCGACGACTTGCCGCGGTTGCAGGCGTGGAAGTAAGCCGCGCCCCAGGCTTCACCCGATGCGTCGGTGACGAAGGGCGGGCCCCAATGGCGGGTGTCGTCGCCCGCGCCGGGGCGTTCGATCTTGATGACCTCGGCGCCGAGATCGGCCAGCAATTGTCCGCACCATGGGCCGGCCAGAATGCGGGCGAGCTCGAGCACTTTCAGGCCAGCGAGAGGCTTCATCTCAGAAGAACGCCTGTAAACCGGTCTGCGCCCGGCCGAGAATCAGGGCGTGGACATCGTGCGTACCTTCGTAGGTATTGACGGTCTCCAGGTTCTGGGCGTGGCGCATGACGTGGAATTCTTCATGGATGCCGTTGCCGCCGTGCATGTCGCGCGCCATGCGGGCGATGTCGAGTGCCTTACCACAGTTATTACGCTTGATCAGGCTGATCATCTCCGGCTGGACCTGGCCGGCATCGAACAATTGCCCGACGCGCAGGGCCGCCTGCAGGCCGAGCGTGATCTCGGTCTGCATGTCGGCCAGCTTTTTCTGGAACAACTGCGTCTGAGCCAGGGGGCGGCCGAACTGCTGGCGATCCAGGCCGTACTGCCGGGCGCGGTGCCAGCAATCTTCCGCCGCGCCCATGGCGCCCCAGGCGATGCCGTAGCGTGCGCGGTTCAGGCAGCCGAACGGCCCCTTCAAACCGGACGCATTGGGCAGCAGGTGATCTTCCGAGACCTCGACGCCGTCCATGACGATCTCGCCGGTGATCGAGGCGCGCAGGCTGAGCTTGCCATGGATCTTCGGCGCCGACAGGCCCTTCATGTCCTTGTCGAGCACAAAGCCACGGATGACGTCGTCGAGCTTCGCCCACACCACGAAGACATCGGCGATCGGCGAATTGGAGATCCACATCTTGGTGCCGGTCAGGCGGTAGCCGCCGTCGATCCGTTCGGCGCGGGTGCGCATCGCGCCGGGGTCTGAGCCGGCATCGGGCTCGGTCAGGCCGAAGCAGCCGACCCATTCGCCGCTGGCCAGCCTGGGCAGGTATTTCTGCCGTTGGGCCTCGCTGCCATAGGCGTGGATCGGGTACATGACGAGGGACGATTGCACGCTCATCATCGAGCGGTAGCCGCTGTCGACGCGTTCGACCTCGCGGGCGATCAGGCCATAGGCGACGTAGGAGGTACCCGCGCTGCCATAGGTGTCGGGGAGCGTCGCGCCCAGCAGGCCCAGGTCGCCCATCTCATTGAAGATGGCGCGGTCGGTATATTCCTCGCCATAGGCCTTGATCACCCGGGGCATCAGCTTGTCCTGGGCGTAGGCGCGGGCGGTGTCCCGAATGAAGCGTTCCTCGTCCGACAGTTGGTCGGACAACAGGAACGGATCGTCCCATTGAAATGAAGCCTTAGACATCGAACTTGACGCCCTGGGCCAGAGGTAGGGTGGTGCCGTAATTGATGGTGTTGGTGGCGCGGCGCATATAGGCGCGCCAGGCGTCGGAGCCCGATTCGCGGCCGCCGCCGGTTTCCTTTTCGCCGCCGAAGGCGCCGCCGATTTCGGCGCCCGAAGTGCCGATATTGACATTGGCGATGCCGCAGTCCGACCCCGCCGCCGACAGGAACAGTTCGGCCTCGCGCATGTCGTTGGTGAAGATCGACGACGACAGGCCGGCGCCGACGGCGTTTTGCATGGCGATGGCCTCGCGGATGTCGTTGTAGCGCAGGACGTAGAGGATCGGCGCGAAGGTTTCACGCAGTACCGGGCCTTCGTGCTTTTGCATTTCGACGATCGCCGGGCGGACGTAGTAAGCGCCTTCCGAGATATCGACGCGCTCGCCGCCGGTGATCGTGCCGCCCGCCGCTTTCGCCTCCGAAAGCGCCTTTTCGAAACCGTCGAACGCCGCCTTGTCGATCAGCGGCCCGACCAGCGTGCCGTCCTCCATGGGATTGCCGACCTTGACCGAGGCGTAGGCCGCCTTCAGGCGCGGCACCAATTGGTTATAGACGCTGTCGTGGACGAACAGGCGGCGGAGCGTCGTGCAGCGCTGGCCGGCCGTGCCCATGGCGGCAAAGGCGACGCCGCGCAGAGTCAGGTCGAGATCGGCGGTCGGCGTGACGATGGCGGCGTTGTTGCCGCCCAGTTCGAGGATCGAGCGGGCAAAGCGCGCGGCCAGCTTTGGACCCACCGCGCGGCCCATGGCCGTCGAGCCGGTCGCCGAGACCAGCGCCACCTTGTCGTGGTCGACCAGGGCCTCGCCGGTGGCGCGGGCGCCGATCAACAGGGCCGACAGGCCGGTGGGGGCTTCGTAACCGTCATTGACGTAGCGCTTCAGCGCACGTTCGAAGATCGCATGGGTCGCCAGGCCGGTCAGCGGCGACTTTTCCGACGGCTTCCAGACGATGGCGTTGCCGCAAACCAGGGCGAGCGCCGCATTCCACGCCCACACGGCGACCGGGAAGTTGAACGCCGAGATGATGCCGACGACGCCCAGCGGATGCCAGGTTTCCATCATGCGGTGATCGGCGCGCTCGGTGGCGATGGTCAGGCCGTACAATTGGCGGGAAAGCCCGACGGCGAAGTCGCAGATATCGATCATTTCCTGAACTTCGCCCAGGCCTTCCGAGGTGACCTTGCCGACTTCCAGCGAGACCAGTCGGCCGAGTGCCTGCTTGTGGGCGCGCAATTCCTCGCCGAACAGGCGGACCAGTTCGCCGCGCTTGGGTGCGGGGATCGAGCGCCACGTCAGGAAGGCGTCGTGCGCCGCGTCAATGGCGGCCTTCGCATCCTTCGTTTCGTGAACCTGGGCGATGACGTCGCCGGTATTGGGCGAGGTGACGGTCAGCGTGCCACCGGTCAGGGCGGACGCCTCGACGCCGAGTGCGCTCATCAATTTCGCGACGTCTTCAGCCGTGCGGGATTTATCGGTGATCATGTCAGAACCTCGAATCGATCAAATGGACGGCCTGGGCGCCGATCTCGTAAAACATTTCCTTGGCCGCGCGCGCTTTGACTTCGCGTGGCACGGTGACCGGCAGCGGCAAGTCGTCCTCGGCCATATCGCCCGCGATCAGGGCGGCGATCTCGCGTCCCATGACCGTCCCCGGTGCGATTCCGCGCCCGTTATAGCCTGAAACGCTGACGATCCGGTCGTGCCATTTGTGCAGGCGTGGCAGATTGTCGTCGGTCATGCCGATCTGCCCGTACCATGCGGCTTCGAACCGGACCTTGCCGACCTGCGGGAAAATCCTGTGCAGGGCGCGCAAGGCCCAGGCGCGGTGGATGGCGGCGCCGGTGCCGTGCAACGCGCCCACACTGCCGAAGACCAGCCGTCCGAACCGGTCCATGCGGAAGGAGGACAGGACCTCCCTGGTGTCCCACGCGCCTTGCCGGTCCGGCAAAATCGTGGCGCGGATATCAGCCGGCAGGGGCTCGGTTGCGAAATTGAAATAGGGCAGGCGCACCTGTTCGCGGCCGATCATGCGGAAGGGGCCTTCGCAATAGGCGTCCATGGCCAGCACGACCCAATCCGCGAAGACGCGGCCCTTCGGTGTCACGGCGCTGTAACCTCCGTCGGGTTTGAAGCCGACGCCCGATGCCGGCGTGCGGGTGAAGATCTGCGCGCCCGCCTTGATCGCCGCGGCGGCCAGGCCGCGGGCATAGGCGAGGGGCTGGATCGTCCCGGCGCGCAGATCGAGCAGGGCGCCGGCATAGGCATGACTGCCGACGGTCTGCGCCGTTTCCTCGGGCGACAGCAAACACACGTTCGCGCCACGTTTGAGCCATTGCGCCTCACGCGCTTTCAACTCGTCGAGGCCTGCCTTCCCCACGCCACAGTGCAGGGTGCCGCTGGTTTCCAGCTGGCAGTCTATCTCGTGCGCCCTGACCAGATCGAAGACGGTGCTGGGCGCGTTGCCCAGCAGGGTCAGCAGGCGCTCGCCGTGGACATCGCCCAGCACCTTGGGCAATTCGTCGGGCATGACCCACATGCCGGCATTGACCAGGCCGACATTGCGCCCGGCGCCGCCGAAGCCGATATCGTTTTTTTCGAGGACGACCACCCTGATCCCGCGTTGCGCCAGGTGCAGCGCCGTCGACAGGCCGGTATAGCCGGCGCCCAGGATCACCACGTCGCACGTGACATTGCCGCTCATCGCCTGCGTTTCGGGCGCGGGCGGGGCGGTCGTCTCCCAAAGGCCATGCGTGGCGGCGTTCAGCAAGTTCGGCTCGGGCTGGTTTATGCGATTTCGGTATGTTATCGTGCCAGAAACGCCGTCAATATCGCTTTTTCGGCATGATCTCATTCTCATTCGGAATATGATAGCGCCTCGCCGTTTCCTGCCCGCCCTGGCCCATCTCCAGGCTTTCGAGGCCGCCGCCCGCCTGGGCAGCGTCACGGCGGCGGCGCGCGAACTGAACCTGACGCAGAGCGCGGTCAGCCGCCAGATCAAGGCGCTGGAAGACCAGCTCGAAGTCGAGCTGTTCCACCGCGAACGCCAGACGATCCGCCTGACGCCCGGCGGTGAGGCCTATGCCCGCGATATCCGCGACGCCTTGAAGCGCATCAGCACGGCGTCGCTGAACCTGCGTGCCAATCCCTATGGCGGGACGTTGAACCTGGCCATCCTGCCGACCTTCGGCACGCGCTGGCTGGCGCCGCGCCTGCCGAGATTCCTGGCGGCGCATCCGGGGATCACACTGAACCTGATGACACGACTGAGCGTGTTCGATTTCCGGCTGGAGACCCTGGATGCGGCGATTCACTTTGGCACCGGCGACTGGCCGGGCGCGGAGACGGTGCTGCTGCGCGAGGAGCAGGTCGTGCCGGCCTGTTCGCCGGCGCTGAAAGCGCAGTACGCCTTCGCCGAGCCGGCCGATGTGCGCAAGGCGCCCTTGCTGCACATGGCGACTCGGCCGGACGCCTGGGAACGCTGGCTGCGCCGCCACGATGTGCCGGACGAACACGTGCAGGGCATGCTGTTCGACCAGTTCGCGACGGTCGCCCAGGTGGCGCGGTCGGGGCTGGGCGTAGCGCTGTTGCCGGTATTCCTGATCGAGGAAGAGCTGCGGACGGGGCAACTGGTGCGGGCGCTGGACCTGCCGATGAAGTCGGCGGAGGCCTATTATCTCGCCTGGCCGGTCGACCGCGCCAAGCATGCGCCGCTGATGGCGTTCAGGGATTGGATTTTGAGTGAGATTCAGAACGATCTGTAAGTTGTATCGAAAGCAAGAAACCCCACCACCTTGCGCCTGAAGAAGGCGCGCGGTCCCCCTCCCCAACAAGTTGGGGAGGCATGAGAAATAACTTTTTATCATACCTCCCCGGCTTTGCCGGGGAGGGGGACCGCTGGCCGGCGCAACCGGAGCCAAGCCCTGATGGCCGGTGGTGGAAAGGTTTCTTGCTGATAAACCACGGAGCCCCCATGCGTATCCTGTCCCCGCACGATGTTATCGCCGCCTTGCCCTACGACCGCCTGGTCGCGGACCTGCCGCTGAAACTGCGCCAAACCACCCACAGCCCGCAACGCCATGTCCACGCCTGGCCACGCGACGCGTCGCTGTTGCTGATGCCGGCGTGGAGCGACGCCATCGGCGGAGTGAAGATCGTGAACGTCACGCCGGGCAATGCGGCGCGCGGCCTGCCGGCGGTGACGGCCAGCTATATCGTCATCGATGCCGAGACCGGCGAGCACCTGGCCCTGCTCGACGGCGGCGAACTGACGGCGCGGCGCACGGCGGCGGTCGCGGCCGTGGCGGCGTCGCGCCTGGCGGTCGATGATGCGCACAGGTTGCTGCTGGTCGGTTCGGGCCGCATCGCCTCGGAACTGGCCTTCGCCTACCGCGCCGTGCGCGATATCCGCGAGGTCGCGATCTTCAGCCCGACGCGCGGCAATGCCGAAAAGCTGGCTCATCATCTGCGCGACAACGGTTTCGCGGCGAAAGCCTGTGACGACCTGGAAGCCGGGGCTAGGGCGGCCGACCTAATCGCCTGCGCCACCTTGAGCTCGAAACCCCTGATCCATGGCGAATGGCTGCGCGCCGGCCAGCACGTGGCGCTGATCGGCGGCTTCACGCCCGACATGCGCGAAGCCGACGACACCGCCATGGCGCGTGCCAGGGTATGGATCGACAGCCCGGCGGCGCTAAGCGAAGCCGGCGACCTGTCAGTGCCGCTGGCGCGTGGCGTGCTCAAGGCGGAAGATATCCGCGGCACGCTGGGCGACCTCTGCAACCTCGCCGCCGTCGACGGACGCGAAGAGGAGATCACCCTGTTCAAGAGCGTCGGCGACGCCACCCAGGACCTGGCGGCGGCGGCGATCGCGCTGGACGCCGGGTAAGGCGCAAAAAACACACAAAAAATCGAAATCGTTTTACGGAAACGCCGGCGCGACGCATCCTACTCTTCAGGGAAGAAATCATGGACGCGGCGCCTCGGCACATCATCGACTGGGTGGGCGCGCAGATCTTGCCGCACGAAGCACACGTGCGGGCATGTCTGCGTCGCGCCCGCCTGTCCCGTGAGGATGTCGAGGACATCATTCAGGAGGCCTATTGCAAGCTGGCCTCGCTGAGCAGTGTCGACCATATCCTGTCGCCGCGCGCCTATTTTCTGACCGTTGCCAAGAACATCGCGCTGGTGCACGTCCGGCGCGCCCGGATTGTCCGCATGGAAAGCATTGACGAAATCGAACGGCTGGAGGTCACCAGCGACACGCCGTCGCCGGAGCAGATCATCGCCGGCCGTGCCGAACTGGCGCGGTTGCAGGGCCTGATTTCGTCGCTGCCGGAGCGGTGCCGCCGGATTTTCGTCATGCGCAAGGTGGAGGGGCTGCCGCAAAAGGAGATCGCGCGCATTCTGGGGCTCAGTGAAACGACCATCGAGAACGACGCGGCCAAGGGACTGCGGCTCATCATGCGGGCCATTTCCTCGGCCGACGGCGAGACCCGATCGAAAAAGGAGGCAAGGCGCGATGCCGGCGTCCAGCGAAACCCCTGAACAGATCGAAGCCGCCGCGGCCCTCTGGGCGATGAAGGATCGCCCGCTGAGCCCCGACGACGAGGCGCAACTGCAAAGCTGGCTGGCCGGTGATCCGCGCCGCCGCGGCGCCCTGCTGCGCGCTCAGGCGACCCTGTCGTCGGTCGCCCGCGCCCGCGCGCTGGGGCCGATGAGCCGCTGGGATCGCCCGCGCGCCGGTGGACAGGTGTCGCGGCGCAACCTGCTGATCGGCTCCGGCGCCACCGGCGGCCTGGTGGCGGCGGGCGTCGCCGGCTTCCTGATCGGGCGCCACGACGACGCGACGACGACCGAGGTCGGCGAGATCCGCCGCCTGCCGATGAGCGACGGTTCGGTGGCCACCATCAATACCGACAGCACCATCAAGGTCAGCATGACACGCGACCGCCGCATCGTCGACCTGGTCAAGGGCGAGGCCTGGTTCAAGGTCGCTCATAACAAGCAGCGCCCCTTCGTGGTCATGGCCGGCCTGGCTCGCGTCCAGGCGGTCGGCACCGCCTTTTCGGTGCGCCGCCGCGATGACGGCACGGAGGTCCAGGTGACCGAGGGCACGGTCAAGGCCTGGCTGGAGGACGACAAGGCGCCCCCCGTCCTGCTGCACGCCGGCGACACCGCCTTGCTGAACGCGCGGGGTGCGGTGGCCCGGTCGCACGCGCCCCAGGCGGTCGATGATGCCCTGGCCTGGCGGCAGGGCCAGATCGCCCTGACCGGCCAGACCCTGGCCTCGGCGGCGTCGGAATATAACCGCTACAACCAGACCAAGATCGTCATCGAGAATCCAAGCCTGGCCGGCGAACGCCTGCTGGGCCGGTTCAATGCCGACGACCCCGAAGGCTTCTCCAACGCCATTGCCCGCGCCTTCGGCGCCGATATCCGCCGCGACAACAACACCATCTATGTCGGCAAAAAAAGTTGACACTTTTTTTACGGAATGTCCCGCGCCGGGCATCCTCATAAACAGAAGGGCCGCCAAAGGCCTTCAATAAGGTGCCGCATGGCGCCGTCTCAGGAGGAAATAAAGTGACAACCACGCCCTTATTCGGCGGCCGCTTCGCTGCCCCCGTCGCTCTTGTCGGCACCGCCGTGCTGATCGCGTCGGCCTTTCCGGCCCAGGCCCAGGTCCGGACCTTCAACATCCAGGCCCAGCCGGCCCAATCCGGCATCCCGCAATTCGCCCAGCAGGCCGAGTTGCAGATCGTCGTGCCGGAAAAGCTGGCCCTGGGGCAGAACACCGCCGCGGTCCAGGGGACGATGACCGTGCAGGACGGCCTGCGCCGCCTGTTGACCGGCACAAGCCTGACACCGGTTACCCAGTCCAACGGCGCGCTCATCCTCATGAAGGCCAGCCTGGAAACGCCGGTGAACGCCGCGGCCGTGGCCACGGCCGCCGCGACACCGGCGGCGACCGATGCGCCCGCCGCCGATCCGGCACCCGCTGCCACGGATACGACCGAGGTTGTGGTCAAGGGCACGCGCGCCGCGCTGATGAAGGCCCGCGACCTCAAGCGCCGGGCGCCGAACATCATCGAAAGCATCGTCGCCGAGGACATCGGCAAGATGCCGGACACCAACCTGGCCGAATCGATTCAGCGCATCCCGGGCGTCGCCATGACGCGCGAAGGCGGCGAGGGGCGCAACATCACCCTGCGCGGCTTTTCGCCTGACTTCACCCGTACCACGCTGAACGGCATGGAAGTGCCGGCCTCTTCCGACGGCCTCGACTCGGGCGGCGTGACGCTGAACGCCGGCCGCGCCTTCGACTTCCACGTCTTCGCCGCCGAACTGTTCAACCGCATCGACGTCGAGAAGACGCAGAAGGCCTCGACCGAGGAAGGCGGCATCGCCGGCACGGTCGACCTCTATTCCGGCCGGCCGTTCGACTACAAGGGCCTGACGGTCTCGCTGAACGCCCAGGACGACTATAATTCGCTGACCACCAAGAACGATCCGCGCTTCGCCTTCCTGATCAGCGACACCTTCATGGGCGGAAAGCTGGGCGTGCTGTTCTCGGCCGCCGTCGCCAACCGCACGGTGCACCAGGAGGGCTATGCCAGCGTGCGCTGGGAATCGCCCTTCCAGACCGGCGACAAGTGGTATGACGCCGGCACGGTGGTGAAGGGCACGCCGTCCGATTATTGCGGGGCGGCCGACGCCCTGAACTGCCTGTGGGCGCCGCGCCTGCCGCGCGCCGACTTCTTCGGCAACGACCAGAAGCGCGTTGGTTTCACCGGTTCGGTGCAGTACAAGCCGAACGAGAACGTCCTGATCACGCTGGACGCGCTGCATTCGAACCTGCTTAACGACCGCTACAGCGCCAACTCGATGGAATGGCTGCTGACCCACGGTGCGCCCGGCAACTATACCGGCCAGACACCGCTGTCCTTCACGGTCGGCGCCGGCGGCACCACGATCGAGGCGGCCAGCTTCAACGACGTCACCTCGTGGTATGAAAGCCGGCACCAGAAGTCGAACTCGAACTTCAACCAGCTGGTGCTGTCGGGCAAGTTCCGCATCACCGACCACCTGACCATCGACGCCATGACCGGCGCGGCGTCCGACCACGCCGACCGCACAGAGCTGCGTTTCTATCTCCGTTCGGTCCCGCACTACTATTCGTACGACTATACGACCTCCGGCAACCCCTATGTCCCGGTCATCAGCTTCGGGTCCTACGATCCGAACAACTTCGCCAACTACATCAACGCCACGACGGCGGCGAACCAGATCAACCACGATAACAAGGACAACGTCACGTCGAAGATCGATGCGACCTGGCGCGACGAGACCTTCTCGATCAAGGCCGGCATCGACTATAACGACCGCAAGGTAACCTTCGACCAGGGCAACGGCTCGTTCCCGTCCTTTGTGCCGGCCGGCTATATCAAGGCCTTTCCGTGGGCCTCCGACTTCGGCAAGGGCCTGAAGGGCGGCGCCACGCTGCAGACCTTCCCGGTGATCAATTTCGACGCCATCGCCCAATCGGGCGTGGTTTCGACCAACTACGTCATCGACCCGTCCCTGGGCTGGCGCGTGGGTGAAGAAACCTATGGCGGCTATATCGAAATCAATGCCGAGCATCAGGTCGCGGGCATGCGCCTGCGTGAAAACGCCGGCGTCCGCTACGTCAAGACCAATGTGACGTCGTCGGCCGTGGTTGGCGGCACGCCGGTCACGCAAAGGAACAGCTACGACAACTACCTGCCGTCGATGAACCTGGCCCTCGACATCCGCGACGACCTGGTCGCCCGCTTTTCGGCCGGCCGCAGCATGACGCGTCCGGGCCTCAGTTCGCTGAACATCGCCGGGCCGCAGTTCGGCTATACCACGCGGACCGTCGGCAACATCGGCAATCCGGACCTGAAGCCCTACGAATCCAACGATGTCGACCTGGGCCTGGAATGGTACTTCGGCAAGGAAGGCCTGCTGTCGGTCGGCTTGTTCAACAAGGACATCGTGCGGTCGCTGAAGACCGAGGTCGTGACCAAGATGATCGACCCGTCCTTCTGGGCGGCCATTTATGCCGACCCGAAGTACGACGCCTCGTATAATGCCGACCCGGCCAAGGTGCCCTACACCTTCACCATCCCGGTCAACGACGACAGCGGCAACACCGTGAAGGGCATCGAACTGGCCTATAACCAGGGCTTCACCTTCCTGCCGGGGCTGTGGAAGAACCTGGGTGTGGCCACCAACTATACCCATGTCTCGGCCAAGGACTCGACCGGCCTGTCGCCCAACTCGTACAACGCCACCGTCTATTACGAGACGCCGAAATACGGCCTCCGCTTCTCGCTCAACAAGCGCGACGACTATCTGCTGAGCGCGCCGGGCGGCAACGGTTCGCTTCAGGAACGCAAGTACGGTCCGACCCACGTCGACTTCGCTTCGTTCTATAATCTGAACAAGAACGTCACCCTGACCTTCGAAGGCATCAACATCACCGACGAAGTCGAGCGCATCTACGGCACCGGCGACACCGGCACCATGGACCTGACCCGTGAATACAGCCACACGGGCGCCCAGTGGCTGATCGGTATCCGTTACCGCAACTAATCTGGTACCTTCGGACCGGCGCGGCCCCCCTCCAACCGCGCCGGTCCACTTTTACTTCGGGTGATCGCATGCTCAAGTTCGCCGCACTCTCGATCCTTACCTGGCTTATGGCCACCCAAGCCATCGCGCAAACCGCACCGGGCTTGCGCGAGGTTGACGACAGCTATTCGATCTCGCAACGCTGGGAGGGTTACAAGGACCGCTATCCCGGCATCGCCTGGCCGGGCGTGACCTTCCAGGCCGGACAGCAGGTCCTGTTCGACCGGGCCTATAAAAAGGCCAATGGCCGCGACCTGCATATCGATATCTTCCTGCCGGTCGGGACGGCCAGGCATCAGGGCATCCTGCTGGTGCATGGCGGCGCCTGGCGCTCGGGCAGCAAGTCGCACTTCTATGCCCTGGCCAATCGCCTGGCCCAGCGCGGCTATACGGTCTTCCTGCCGGAATACCGGCTGGCGCCGGAAAGCGCCTATCCGGCGGGGCTGATCGACGTCAACGACGCCATCGTCTGGGCCAAGGCGCACGCCGCCGAATTCGCGATCGCACCGGATCAACTGGCGCTTGGCGGCGCGTCGTCCGGCGGTCAGATGGCGTCGCTGCTGGCCTATTCGCAGGGCGAGCCGTTATTCAAATCCAACCCGTCCGACGACACCTCGGTCAATGCGCTGATTGACCTCGACGGCGTGCTCGACTTCACCACACCCATGGCCCTGCAGTACGAGAACGCGGCGGGCCCGAAATCGCCGGCGGCGCTGTGGCTGGGCGGATCGTTTGAGCAGGCGCCCAGGCTGTGGCATGAGGCCAGCGCCGTCAGTCATCTAAGCAACAAGGCGCCGCCGACCCTGGTCATCAGCAGCGGCCTGACGCGCTTCACCGCCGGCCGCGACGCGGTCAGCGCCGGCCTGCAAAGATTCGGCATCCGCTACCGCTTCTACACCTTCGAAAATGCGCCGCACGATGTCTGGCTGTTTGAGCCCTATCTGCCGAAGATCGTCGAAGAGATAGACGCCTTCCTCACGCCCGGGACACCCCAATGAAACTGGCCAGCCTCACCCTTGCCATCGCCCTGACCGGCAGCGCCGCCTCGGCCTGGGCCGGCGACTATCCGGTCCGCCCCGACTGCCAGGGCAAATCCGGCTGCTACGCCACCGTCCAGGCGGCGCTCGATGCCTCGGCCAAGGATACGAGCGGCAACTGGGTGATCATCGATATCGCGCCCGGTCGCTACCACGAAAAGGTCACCGTGCTGCGCCCGAGAACGGAACTGCGCGGCCACGGCGCGGACAAGACGAAGATCGAATTCGACGCCGTCGCCGAGACCTCGGGCAAATATCATCGTCTCAACTGGGGCACGCCGGGTTCGGCGACGCTGACGGTCGATGCCGACGAGGTGACGGTCGACGGGTTGACGGTGGAGAACAGCTACGACTTCCTGGCTAACGACGCCCTGCCGGCGGGCGATGCGAGGAAGATCTCCAACTCCCAGGGCGTGGCGCTTTTGGCCGACATCCACAGCGACCGCGTCAAGCTCGTCGACGCGGCGCTGGTCGGCAACCAGGACACGCTGTTTGCCAACGGCAAACGCGTTCTGGTCCGCAACAGCTTCATTTCCGGAAACATCGATTTCATCTTCGGCAATGGCGAGGTGCTGATCGAGGACAGCACGATCGAGAGCCGGCGCCGGTCCGCGACCTTCGCGCCGGACGAGTTCCAGTCCTTCGTGCTGGCGCCGTCGACGCCGCTGTCCCAGGAGATCGGCATCGTCGTCTATCGCTCGCGCCTGACCCGCGAAGCCGGCGTGCCCGACGGTTCCGTGGCGCTGGGCCGGCCCTGGCACCCGACGACGACCTTCGCCGACGGACGTTATGCCGATCCCAATGCGGTCGGCCAGGCGACCTATATCGACTGTGTGATGGATGCCCATATCCGCAAGGACCACTGGACCGAGATGAACGGCACGGCGCACGACGGCACCAAGACCGCGCGCTTTCTGCCTCAGGATTCGCGCTTTTCGGAATCGGGCTCGTCCGGGCCGGGTGGCGCGCATACGGACATCGGCATCAAGTGGACCGTGTCGCCGGACATCGCGCACATCCACCAGGTCTTCTTCCAGGATTGGCCGGCCGGCGCCCGATGAGTCTGCGTGGCCTCGTACCCGTGAGGCGACGATAACCTTGGCCGCCCTTCCGATGGAGAGGCGGCACTCTTTTTACTCGGGCCGTCTGGTTTACAAGGGGCGTCTGGGTCTCAAGCCGAAGACCAGCGCGAGGACGACCAGGCCGGCGACGGATACCGCCAGGTCGACCCCATCGAGCGACGGCGTCGACTGGACGAACAGGCCGGGCGCCCCCTTGAAGACATCGTCCGCCGAGACGACGATCAGCGCGCCGAACAGGTTGTTGACGAGGTGCAGGCCGTAGCCGAAGGCCAGGTTGCCGGTCCTGATGGCGACGAGCGCCAGGACGACGCCCAGCACCGCGGCGTTCGCCGCCTGCAGCCAGCCATTGGGAATATGCAGCGCGCCGAAGATCAGGCCGCTGAGCACGGCGGCCGGCAGCGGCCGCTTTGTCAGATGCAGAAAGCCCTGGGTGGCGAAGCCGCGGAAGATGAATTCCTCGGTGAAGGTCTGGATGGCGATGCCCAGTCCAGTGATGGCGATGATGGCCGGTGTCAGGGAGGCTTTCAGCGTGAAGCCCGATGGCTTCAGGACATAGTCGAGCCCCGCATCGCCGGCGGTGACGGCCAGCCAGACGGCAGCGCCGGCGAAGAACAGCCACCATTGCCATCCGGCGAGATAATCGCGGACGGGTTTCTTGTTGAAGATCCGGGCGCCCGAGCCTACGCCGATCAGCCACGCCGCGAACGACAGGCCGACCATGCCGAAGAACCACAAGGGCTGGGCCGGATCCTTGGCCGCGGTGATCAGCGTACTGGCCGGCGTGCCGGTAACGATGAGGCCGACAAAGAGGATGACCACCAGCACGACCTGGATGACAAAGCCCCAGAGCACGGTGAGGAGATAGCGCCACCAGTCGTGCCGGCCCTGATCGGCCCGCGCGGCAAGGTCCGGATTGTCATAGGATAGGGTCATGTCTGCCTCTGCCTGTATTGTAACATGGCGGGGCCGATGACGCTGTCAAGTCAATCCGATTCTGTACCGGGCCGGCGGCCGGGCAGGGGCGGGGCGCCGCCCGTGCTGTGGCGGCAAGGCCTACGCCTCGTGGCCCATGGCTCGCATCAGGTCCAGCACGCGGCGGCGCTGTTCGGGGGTCGGGATGGCCAGGTAGGCCGCGCCGAGGTCGACGGCTTCTTCGCTCTTCAGGAAGCTGTGCACCTGGGCCTGCGGGGTGTCGGGCAGGGTATCGGTGTCGCCTTCGCGGACATAGCCTTCGAAGAAGAAGGCCACCGGCATTTGCAGCACCAGGGCGATTTCGAACAGCTTGGATGCGCTGATGCGGTTGGAGCCGCGCTCGTACTTCTGCACCTGCTGGAAGGTCAGGTTGAGGTGGCGGGCCAGTTCCTGCTGGCTGAGGCCGAGGCTTTTGCGCCGCGAGCGAACGCGCGCCCCGACATGGACGTCGACGCGGTGGGCCCGTTCAGCCCGGGGGTCTGTGATCGTACGCATAATTCTACCTTACAACGCCGCTGTGCCAAACCGGCCATCAATATCGCGGGCAGGTTGTTTCTTGCGAAACTTATGCCACGCCCACGTTTGAAAGGGTTTGCGTGCAAACGTTCTCAGGCAGCGTCCCAACTCAGCACAACCTTGCCGGATTGTCCCGAGCGCATGGCGTCGAAACCGGCCTGGAACTCGGCGGCGGGCAGGCGGTGGGTGATGATGCGTTCCAGCGGGAAACCGGCCTCGATCAGGCCCAGCATCTTGCGCCAGGTCTCGAACATCTCGCGGCCATAGACGCCGCGGATGGTGATCGCCTTCATGATGACGTTGGACCAGTTGACCGTCGCCTCGCCCGACGGAATGCCGAGCAGGGTCAGGGCGCCGCCCATGCGCAGGTGTTCGATGGCCTGCGGGATGGCCGGTTTGGCGCCGCTCATTTCCAGCGCGATGTCGTAGCCGTTGGTGATGCCCAGTTCGTGGCGGACGTCGCCCAGGTCTTCACGGGTGACGTCGACCGGCCGGATGTCGGCCAGGTATTCGGCCAGGGCCAGGCGGTAGGGATTGATGTCGGTCAGGGTGACGCTGCGCGCGCCGGCGAACTTGGCGACGGCGGCGGCCATGATGCCGATCGGTCCGGCGCCGGTGACCAGGACGTTCTGGCCCAGCATGTCGGTCTGCTGCACCGTGTGCACGGCATTGCCGAACGGGTCGAGCACGGCGCCCAGTTCGTTCGACACGCGCTCGGGGAGGGGCACGACGTTGAAGGCGGGAATGGCCAGGTATTGCGCGAAGCAGCCCGGGCGATTGACGCCGACGCCCTGGGTGTCCGGGTCGAGGTGGAAGCGGCCCATGCGCGCCGCTTCGGAATT